>Ga0310812_10000043_pt1 | contig 60192 bp, 50 predicted proteins | sample NN3metagenome_FD_205747 | JGI IMG/M metagenome (GOLD analysis project Ga0310812, IMG submission 205747) | Soil microbial communities from experimental microcosm in Duke University, North Carolina, United States - NN3 | ecosystem: Engineered > Artificial ecosystem > Soil microcosm > Unclassified...
CATGTCGCCGAGGGCGCCGGTGCCGAAGTCCCACCAGCCGCGCCACTTGAAGGGATGGTAGGCGCCGTGGTAGGGGCGCTCCGGCGCGGGCCCGAGCCACAGGTCCCAGTCCAGCGTCTCCGGCACCGAGGGCGTCTCCTTCGGGCGCGCCTTGATGGCGGGCGACTGGGGCCAGATCGGCCGGTTGGTCCAGAGGTAGACCTCCTTGACCTCGCCGATCAGGCCCGCCTGCACGATCTCGATCGACTCGCGGAGGTTGCTGCCGGCGGTGCCCTGGTTGCCCATCTGGGTGGCGACCTTGAACTTCTTCGCCGTCTCGGCCATCACCCGCGCCTCGTAGACGTCGTGGGTGAGGGGCTTCTCGCAATAGCAGTGCTTGCCCAGCTTCATCGCCATCACGGAGGCGGGGGCGTGGCAATGGTCGGGAGTCGCCACCGTGACGGCGTCGATCTCCTTGCCCATCTCCTCGAGCATCTTGCGGAAGTCGCGGTACGGCTTGGCGTTCGGGAACGCGGCCACCTGCTTGTCGAGGGACTTCTTGTCGACGTCGCAGAGCGCCACGATGTTCTCGCCCTTGACGCCGTCGACGTCACCGGCGCCGCGGCCGCCCACGCCGATGCAGGCGACGTTGAGCTTGGCGTTGGGGGACTTCTCCTGGCCGAAGCCGACCTGCCGGCCGGCGATCCAGAATCCGGCGCCGGCGGCGCCGACTCCGGCGTTCTTCAGGAACTGACGACGATTGCTGCGCTGGGTCATTGGTGGATCCTTATAAGGTACGAAGACTAATACACTGGTACCCCGCCTGCGTTACGAAATTCAATAGAAACGGCCTGTGCGGACCGGTGGGCCCGCACAGGCCGTCCGTAGTTCCCGGAACTTAGATTTCCCAGCCCTTGCGGTACTCGCGCTTGATGTACTTGTCCGCCTCGGGGCAGTTCCTGGCCTTCATGGCCTGCCCGTCCCAGTCGAGCTTCTTGCCCGCCCGGAAGGCGACGATGCCGATCAGCACCGCCTCCGTGAAAGGGCCCGCGTACTCGAAGCCGCAAAGGGCCTTGCCTTTGCCCTTGATCGCGTCGAGCCACTCGCGGTGGTTTCCCCACTCGTGACCGCCGCCCGTACGGGGCAGCGTCGGCTCGACCTTGACGTCCTTGAGCTCGTCGGGGAAGAAGACGCGCTTCTGTCCCTGCTCGTCGAGCGCGACGAAGGTCCCCTTGTCGCCGACGATGATGTATCCATTGTTGCCGATCTTCGCCCCGTGGGACAGCTCCGGCGGCGGCATCTTCCCGCCGTCGTACCAGGTGAGCTTGACGGGCGGCTTCTCGCCGCGCGCGGGGAACTCCATCCGCACGATCATCCACTTGGGGCCCGTCTCCGGGTGGAGCGGGTCACCCTCGGCCTCGACCGAGGTGGGATAGCCCAGGTCGAGCCCCCAGAAGGGCGCGTCCATGAGATGGCAGGCCATGTCGCCGAGGGCGCCGGTGCCGAAGTCCCACCAGCCGCGCCAGGCGAACGGGTGATAGGCCTTGTGGTAGGGGCGGTCCGGCGCGGGCCCGAGCCACTCATACCAGTGCAGGGAGTTCGGGATGCCGGGAGTGTTCTTGGGCCGGTCCATGGCCTGGCCCCAGATGGGCCGGTTCGTCCACACGTGGACCTCGGTCACCTTGCCGAGGACGCCCTGCCGGAGGAGCTCGACCTGCTCGCGGCGCGCGTCCGACGCGTGGCCCTGGTTGCCCATCTGCGTGACCACCTTGGCCTCCTTGGCGGCCTCGGCGAGCGTCCGCGCCTCCCAGACGGAATGCACCAGCGGCTTCTGGCAGTAGACGTGCTTCTTGTTCTTCACCGCGAGCATGCTCGCGAGGAAGTGGTGGTGGTCCGGGGTCGACACCGTCACGGCGTCGATGTTCTTCGCTTCCTTGTCGAACATCTCGCGGTAATCGAAGTAGCGCTTCGCGTCCGGAGCGGCCTTGGAGCCGGAGTCGAGCGACTTCTCATCGACGTCGCAGAGGGCGACGATGTTGTCGCCGGCCTTCAGGACGCCCTGGATCTCTCCGGCGCCCTTGCCGCCGGCGCCGATGGCCGCGACGTTGACCTTCGCGTTCGGCCCCTTCTCCTGGGCCCAGATCGGCTGGACGCCCGTGATCCAGTAGCCTGCCGCGCTCGTGATGACGGCGCCGCCGTTCTTCAGGAACTCGCGACGATTGGATTGGCTCGACATCGACCGTCTCCTTCTAGTGGATGATCCCCAGCCCCAGCGTTAGAGTTTCTTGCACGCCTCGCGGACGACGGCGAGGCCTTCCTTCACGTCGGCAATCGGGTTCTTCTCGTTCAGCTCGTACTCGATGGCGAGAATGCCCGGGAACTTCACGTCCTTGAGCGCCTTGAGGACGCCGACCACGTCGAGCTTGCCCTTGCCCAGGATGTGCTCGGTCTTCGCGTCGGAGAAGTCCTTCAGGTGGACGTCGTGGACCCGCGGGCCCAGCGCCTTGATCCAGTCGACCGGGTTCTCTCCCGTGCGCAGCACGTGGCCGGTGTCGACGCAGGCGCCGATCTCGACGGGCCACTTCTCGATGGCCTTCTGGACCTGCTCCAGGCGGCCGTAGTTCTTGTCGTCGGGTCCGTGGTTGTGGATCGCGATTTTGACCCCGTACTCCTTGGTCAGCACGGCCAGGCTCTCGAAGCTGTCGGCCGACGGGTTGGCGCTGTAGACGGGGAATCCCATCGCCTTGGCGAACTCGAAGGCCTTCCGGTTCTTGTCGGCGTCCTTCGTGAAGCCCTGGACGCCCCAGGAGAGGATCGTGATGCCCGCGTCGCGGAGCTTCTGCTTCGCGGTCTCGATCTTGGCCTTGTCGTCGGTGACGGGGAGCTGCTTGCTGAAGAATTGGGCGTACTTGAGGCCCATGTCCTTGAGGTGGACCAGGGTCTGGTCGAAGTCGAAGGCGCGCAGCGTGTAGGTCTGCAGGCCCATGTTGAAGCCGGCGTAGTTGGGGTCGCCCTGCGCGAAGAGGCGCCCGGGCAGGCAGGAGAGGGCGGCGGTCGCGCCGATGCCGCGGAGAAGGTCGCGCCGGGTCATGCTCATCGGTAGGGCCTTTCGATCAATCGACGGAGGAAGTTGCTCGAATTTGGAATCCTAAAAGGATATACGGTCCACCTCGGAGCGGCAAGGCTTTAATCCGAACGACGGAAATCGTCGAAAGTTCCTCAAGTGCTCCCCCGCGCGTGCCGATGAAAGAGGTATGAGCCTGATGAATGTTGCTGCCGCGGTGGTGTCGCAGGCCGCCGACGCCACCCCCTCGGAGTTCATGATGCTGATGAAGCTCTGGGGCAAGGCCATCGGATGGGCCATCGCGGGCGGCCTCGGGATGGGCATCGGCCTGGTCCTCTCGCTCAAGATCTTCACGGTCCTGACGCGGGACGTCGACGAGTGGGCCGAGGTGAAGAAGAACAACCTGGGGATGTCGATCATCCTCTCCGCCGTGATCCTGGGCACGAGCCTGGTGATCATGATGTCGGTTCACTAGCAAAGACCCGACCGCGGCGAACCCGCGGCGACGGAAGAATAAACCGCCTGACCGGACGTGATCGCTCCATAAGGGAGCCTGCCGGTCGGGCGGTTTTTTATTTCCCCGACCCCACAAAACAAACCGTGTCGTTTATGGGGTTTGAGGGCAAGTGTCGTGCCACGAGACCCCACAAACGACACCGTGTGTTTTGTGGGGTGATGCGGGGACTTATGGTCCGCTGAGGGCCTTGGCGCGCACCGGAATCCTGCCCTGCGGCGGCTGCCCGCACTTGTCGCAGGTGATCTCCTTCCGGGCGTAGGCGCGCTTGCAGACCGCGCAACGATAGCAATCCGCCCCGTAGTCGTAGGCGAAGCGCTTGGTCTTCGCGCAGGCGAGGCAGCGGCTGAAGGTGGCTTCGTAGGGCCCGTGGCCGGGATTGTTGCAGACGAACGCGAGCGCGCCCAGGTCGTTCGGGCCGGGATTGAAGCCCTTCGGGTTCGGGAGGTTGGAGATCTCCTCCGCCGGCGCGGGCGACGGCGCCGGGGCCGGGTCGGCGGATCTGCCGGGCCCGCGCCCGATGGCGTCGGAAATCACCGAGGCCCAGTACTTGGCCGACGGGGAGTCCGACAGCATGACCGCTCGCAGCGAGCCCAGGACGGGCTGTCCGATCCTCGCCAGGTCCTTCGCGGCCTGCGCCTGCTCCACCCAGTCGGTCGAGTCGAGCTTCTTCACCAGGGCGTTGATCTGCGCGGAGTCCTGATCGCGGCCGATGCCGAGCAGCAGGACGGCGCCGAGGGCGAGCTTCATCATCGATAAATCCTCACATCTGAAGGATCGGCATTCCTGGGCATTATACCGCAGTCCCCCCGTTCAGGTTCCCCTTGCCTCCGCACCCGCTCCGGGTATTGTGGGGGCCGGTATTAGGAGAGGCCCCATGCTCGAAACCATCAAGCTCCTTCACAGCTACACCCGCTGGGCGGACGTCCGCATGTTCGACGCCGTCTCCAAGCTCTCGCCCGAGCAGTGGACCAAGGACCTGGGCAGCAGCCTGAAGTCGGCACGCGATACGGCCGTCCACATCGTCTCCGCGCAGTGGATCTGGCTCAGCCGCTGGAAGGGCGAGTCCCCCAAGGGGATGTGGAACGCCGCCGACTACCCGACCCCCGCGTCGATCCGGGAAAAGAGCGAGGCGCTCGCCAAGGAGCTGGCCGGTTTCGCCGCGGAGCAGACGGAGGAGTCGGTCGCGAAGCCGCTCAACTACAAGAACCTGAAGGGCGAGCCGATGAGCTTCCCGCTCGGCCAGCTCATGATCCACATGGCCAACCACTCGACCTACCACCGCGGGCAGGTCACGACGCTGCTGCGCCAGCTGGGCGCCCAGCCGATCTCGACGGACTTCGTGCTCTACTGCGGGGAGCTCGCCAAGAAGGCATGATCCGGTACCGAAGCGGGAACGACCTGGACCTGGACGCGGTCGTCGAGCTCTACCGCGCGTCGACGCTCGGCGAGCGGCGCCCGGTGGACGACCGCGAGCGGATGGCCACGATGCTGCGCCACGCCAACCTCGTCGTCACGGCCTGGGACGGCGAGCTGCTGGTCGGGATCTCCCGCGCGCTGAGCGACTTCAGCTTCATCACCTACCTCTCCGACCTGGCGGTTCGGGCGTCCCACCAGAAGCACGGGATCGGCAAGGAGCTGATCCGCCGCACCCAGGCGCTGGCGGGGAAGCACGCGAAGCTGCTCCTGCTCGCGGCGCCGGCGGCCGAAACCTATTACCCGCACGTCGGGTTTACTCATCACCCGCAGGCCTGGATGCTGGGTCCGGACGAGCCGGTCCGCTGAACGTTGCTTCTTGATTCTTGATTCTGCTTCGCTAATCCTTAGGATGGGTTCACTCTTCGGGGGATTCTGACATGGCCAAACGCGTCCGCATCGGCATCGTCGGCGCCGGCTTCGCCGCGCACTTCCACCTCGCGAGCTACGCGAAAGTCTACGGCGAGGACTTCGAGATCCACGGCATCTACGGCCGCACGAAGGACAAGGCGGTCCACCTCGCCAAGGACTTCAAGATCCCGAAGGTCTACGACACCTACGAGCAGATGCTCGCCGACAAGGAGATCGACGTCGCCGATCTCGTGGTCGCGAACTACATGCACATCCCGCTGGCGATCCAGGCGGCCAACGCGGGCAAGCACGTGTTCTGCGAGAAGCCGCTCACCGGCTTCTTCGGCCCCGCCGACAAGCGCAACGAGAAATGGTCCGCCAAGGGCTACTCGCGCGAGTCGATGTTCAAGACGATCCTCGACGACGCCAACAAGGCCTATGACGCCATCAAGAAGGCCGGCGTCACGCTCTGCTACGGCGAGAACTGGGTCTACGCGCCGCCCGTCGTGAAGGTCAACCGCCTCCTGGCGGCCAGCGGCTCGACCATCATGCGCATCATCGGCGAGGAGTCGCACAGCGGCTCGCACGCCGAGTACGCGAAGCGCTGGCAGACCGCCGGCGGCGGCTCCCTCATCCGCCTGGGCGTTCACCCGGTGGGCGCCGCGATCTTCCTCAAGTACGAGGAAGGGCGGCGGCGCAACGGCAAGCCGATCCGGCCCGTCGCCGTCAGCGCCGAGGTCGCCAACCTCACCTGGATGAAGTCCTTCCAGGACGAGCCCAAGAAGCACATGAAGACCGGCTGGGACGACGTCGAGGACTACGGCACCATCCACATGACCTTCGACGACGGCTCCGTCGCCTGCCTCACGTCCTGCGACATCGTGATGGGCGGCATCTACAACTACCTCCAGGTCTTCGGCTCGCGCGCCGTCCTCAAGGCGAACGTCAACCCGAACACCGCCTGCCAGGCCTACACGCCCGACGGCAGCTATTTCAAGGACGAGTACCTGGTCGAGAAGACCGAGACCAAGGAGGGCTGGTCCTACCCGTCGCCCGACGAGGACATGGTGACGGGCTACCCCGACGAGCTGCGCGACTTCGTGGGCGCCATCTCGCACGGGCGCGCGCCGAAGTCGGACCTCATGCTCGCCCACGACGTCCTGGTCGTCACCTACGCGGCCTACCTGTCGGCCGAGAAGGGCGCCCGGATCGACATCCGGCCCTTCATCAAGGGATAGCCATGGCGAGCGCGACGGCGAGCGACGTCCGGGGGATCGTCGACCGGGCCATGGCCCGGGCGAAGATCACCGACATCCACACGCACCTCTACGCGCCCTGCTTCGGCGACCTGCTCGCCTGGGGCGTGGACGAGCTGCTGACCTACCACTACCTGATCGCGGAGTTCTTCCGCCAGTCCGACCTGCCCTACGAGGCGTTCTGGAAGATGTCCAAGCGGGAGCAGGCGGACGTGATCTGGAAGACGCTCTTCATCGACACGAGCCCCCTGAGCGAGGCGACGCGCGGCGTCGTCACGGTGCTCCACGAGCTCGGGATCGACGTCAGCCGCCGCAACCTGAACGACATCCGGAAGTTCTTCGCGACGCAGTCCCGCGACGAGTACATCGACGTCGTCTTCAAGAAGGCGGGCCTCACGGACTGCGTGATGACCAACGATCCCTTCGACGACGCCGAGCGGCCCGTCTGGCTGAAGGGCTACAAGGAAGACCCCCGCTTCAAGGCGGCGCTGCGCATCGACCCGGTCCTCCTGGGCTGGGGCAAGTCCTGGAAGCGCCTGCAGGAGTGGGGCTACAAGGTCGAGCACCGCCTGACCCCGAAGACCCTGAAGGAGATCCAGCGCTTCTTCCGCGAGTGGGCGAAGCGGACCGGCGGCCTCTATGTCGGCGTCTCGCTGCCGCCGACCTTCACGGCGCCCGAGAAGAGCGTCACGGGGCAGATCCTCGAGCGCTCGCTGCTGCCGGTCTGCGAGGAGCTCAACCTCCCGCTGGCCCTCATGATCGGGGTGAAGCGGCAGGTGAACCCCCAGCTGCGCATGGCCGGCGACGGGATGGGCCGCGGCAGCGTCGAGGCCGTCGAGTACCTCTGCTCGAAGTACCCGAAGAACAAGTTCATGGTCACGATGCTCTCGCGCGAGAACCAGCACCAGCTCTGCGTGGCCGCGAGGAAGTTCCGGAACCTGCTGGCCTTCGGCTGCTGGTGGTTCGTGAACAACCCGAGCATCATCGACGAGATCACCCGCGAGCGCCTGGAGCTGCTGGGCACGAGCATCGTCCCGCAGCACTCCGACGCCCGCGTGATCGATCAGGTGATCTATAAATGGAGTCACTCGAAGCGCATCATCGGCGACGTGCTGGCGGAGAAGTACGGCGACCTCGTGTCGTCGGGCTGGGCCCTGGACGAGAGGGACGTGCAGCGCGACGTGGACCGCCTCCTCGGAGGCAACTTCTGGTCGTTCCTGGAGAGGAAGCTGTGATGGTTCGTGCGACGGCGCTCGCCCTGGCTCTGGTCGTCCCCGCGTTCGCGCAGGACGACAAGGGGACGCACAAGATCGAGCTCAAGGGGCTCTGGAAGGTCGACGGCATCTCCTTCAAGCAGGGCAACAGCACCAAGTATTCGGGCGACACCTACCTCGTCATGATGAACTTCACCGACGAGAAGGGCGCCGCCTGGCAGCCCACGCCGACGATGAACTTCGTCGTCTACAACGGGCAGGAACCCTACAAGAAGGTCCAGCGCATCATCACCAAGGAACAGTGGAAGGCCGACGTCGCCAAGATCAACAAGGACACCGTCGCCGACAACACGGTCGCCTGCGACAAGAAGACGGGCGACCTCTGGGTCGCGTTCGTGCGGGCCGATCCCGGCTTCGACACCAAGTTCGACCTCACCCTGGAGGTCAAGGGCACGGGCACCTGGGTCTGGAAGGGCGTCTACTCGGACGTGGAGTACAAGGTCGGCGCCAAAGGGCCCGACAAGAAGTAAGCGCCGAAGACTCTCCCGCCCATTGGCCACAGAGCCCGCCGAGCCGTCAGAGACGGACCTCTGTGGGCTCTGAGGGCTCCGTGGCCAATCCGCTCTACAGCGGATCGTACTCCTCCCGGTCGAAGCGAAAGCGCACGCTCGCCACTCGGAAGCAGAACGGCTCGGCCGCGCCCACGATCGCGGTCGCCGCCCGCGACGACACGCGCCCTTCGAGCGGCTCGCACGCCGAGAGGGGGATCTCCAGGCGGATCTCCTGCCGCGTCACCCGCCCGTGCCAGGGCTGCGTCGAGAACCCGCGGTCCTGCGGGACCACGTAGGCGAGCATCTCCTGCCACGACCCGAAGGCGGCGCTCCAGGGCCCCGACGCGGGCGCGGGCGCCGGGCGCAGCTCCGCGTCGGCGTCGGGGGCGCTGCCGGCGCCGGGGTCGAGCCGGAGCCGGAAGCCGCCGCCCTCCGCGCGCAGCTCCGCGGAGGCCAGCACGTGCATCGGCATCCCTTCCGACATCAGCCGCGCGCCGAGCGCGTGGGGCGTGCTGGCGATCGCGTTCGTGACGAAATGGATTCCCTCCCGGCCGCTGCGCGGGTCGCGCACGTGGATGCGCCAGTTCGTGTGGACCGGCGACGGCAGCAGGCGGCGCAGCGGGCCGAGCAGGCGCGGGCCGAAGTGGCCGTGGCGGAAGCTGAGGAACGTGAAGACCGCGAGGCGCCCCGCGGGCCCGAGCGTCTGGAGCTCGAGTCCCGCCGGCACGAGCGGCCGCAGCCGCTCCGCCTCGACCAGGTAGTTCACGTAGATCACGTCGCGGATGTCGCTGTCGAACGCGATCGTCGGCGGGATCTCGGCGAGGGCGCGCACGAAACGGCTGTTCGCCAGCGGGTCCGCGAGCGGGCGGAGCAGGGCGGAGGGGTGCCGCCAGCGGGCATCCCGGCCCGACGCGGTGTCGGGACGCGAGCGGCGCAGCACGAGCTCCGCGGCGAGCGCGAACCAGAGCTGCAGCAGCACGAAGCCGGCGGCGTTGCCGGCGGCGACGAAGAGCGGGGACGGCCGCAGGTCGCGCGGCAGCAGCGGCCCGGCGTTGACGTAGAGGAAGAGCGGCCAGAGCACGAGCGAGATCGCCGTGAGCCAGCGATTCCAGGTCCCGCCGGCGACGAAGCACCAGGTCCAGCCGAGCGCGCCGACCGTGTAGAGCGTCCCGCCCCAGACCGCCGTCCACGCGAAGATCCGCGACTCGTACGCGAGGTAGGCGGCGGCGTCGCCCGAGCGCGCCAGCTCCAGGCCCCGGGTCATCCAGCAGACCTGGCCCGCCTGGTCGAATGCCACCGCCGCAACCGTCACGAGCATTGTCAGGATCGCCGGCGCTTTCGGAACCCACGAGGCGCGCAGCAGCCCGATCCCGATCAGCAGGTCCGAGAGCGCGGTCAGCTGCCAGGGGAACCATCCCAGGCGCCAGAGCCAGGGGTGCGCGGCCACATAGCGGATCCGCACGAGGTCGTCGGCCGTTCCGCCGCCTGGCATGCCCGGCAGCAGGATCAGCGCCATCGACGCCATCGCCACCCCGTGAATCACGAAGGTGAAGAGCAGCGCCCGTTCGAGCAGGCGGGAGGAGCGGTCGGTCATCCATCAATATTAGCGCGCGGAGGAGGCTTCCTCTCCCGTGCGGGAGAGGAAGCCTCCGGGGGACTGGTGGGGGTCGCGCGCCGGGTTAGCCGTCGATCTTGCCCCAGAAGGACTTCAGGTTCGTATCCGACGGCCACTCGTTATAGGGGGCGTTGATCGCTCCAGGAGGCGTGGTGGTCGCGGGCTTCACGGTGCCGGTCGTCGCGCTCCGGTAGATCGTGTTGTTCTCGTTCACGATGAAGACGTACTTGCCGGACGACATGGAGTCCGGATACGCCAGGAAGCCGAACTTCGACGTGTTGTGCACGCTGCCCATCGTGGGCGTGCCGGCCGTGTCCTGCTTGTAGGTCTGGTCCGGCGTCCCGGCGACCGACATGTCGTTCGTCAGCGCGATGTACCAGTAGCTCGCCTTGGGGGCGGGGACCGCGAACGTGCTCAGCGCGGCGTATTCGCTGAAGGCCGCCGTGCCGCTCTCGCTGTCCGCCGAGGCGAGCGACAGCTCGATCAGCTTGATGGCGGGGTCGGTGGTGGCGTTGGCGCCGGAATTGCCGGACACCGCCGCGGACGTGCAGGTGTAGAGGCCGCACACGTTGTACGTCCAGAAATCGTTCACGTGGTTCCAGTCGCGGTCGTTGGCCCGGAAGTCGGCCTCGGCCGTGGACATGGTCTTGAGCGAGGTCGCGGCGCTTCGCTCGTTGGCGCTTCGCTGGGCGGCCAGCAGTCCCGGAATGGCGATGGCGGCGATGACGGCGATGATCGCAATGACGATCATCAACTCGATGAGCGTGAACCCCTGCTTGTCCTTGCGCATCCCTGCGCTCCTTACTGGGGGAGCTCCTGCGCCCGGACCCTCGGGAGGAGGGAGAGCAAAGGGCATGCCAAATGGGGAGCGGGGGAAGCCCGCCCGGAGCGCGCTGGAGTGACACTCTTTGTCGCCAGATCGGCGCGGAATGACAACTTTCGTCAGAATCCTCGCGAGTCGGCCCCGGGTTGTATGGTAGTTCAGGAGAACCGACCTATGAGGATGCCCGGCACCGCTCTGCTTCTCGCCTGCGCCACCTTGGGGACCACCCCCGCCGCCGCGCAGGACGCGCCGATGGAGGAGGCCCTGCGGGCCGCGCCCTCGGGACTCTGCGTGCTCCTCGGGGCCGGCGACGGCACGGCGGCCGCCCGGCTCGCGGAAGGCGGCCGGCGCCTCGTCCATGTGCTGGAAGCCGACGAGGCGAGGGTCGCGGCGGCCCGGACGCTCCTCACGGCGCGGGGCCTCGCGGGCCTGGCGACGGTCGAGTCCTGGGCCTCCGAGCAGCTCCCCTATCCCGAGAACATCGTCAACCTCCTCGTCGGCGCGACGGCCCCCGCCGACGCCGAGATTCTGCGGGTGCTCGCCCCCGGGGGCACGGCCCTGGTCCGGCGCAACGGTGCCTGGACGACCCTGCGCAAACCCCGCCCCGCCGAGTTCGACGATTGGACCCACTGGCGCCATGGGGCGGACGGCAACATGGTCTCGGCCGACCGCGCCGTCGGCGTTCCCACCGGGCTCCGCTGGGTCGCCGGTCCCGCGCAGGACGCCGGCGGGAAGAAGTGGTACTACGACCACGTCCTCGTCTCCGCGAACGGGCGGAACTTCTACGACTACGAGGAGCAGATCATCGCCCGCGACGCGTACAACGGCGTCGTCCTCTGGACCCGGCCCCTGAAGGCGCACGCGTTCAAGGAGAGCGGCCTTCCGCTGCCTCCGAACCCGACGCCGAAGATGAAGCTGGCGGGCCGTTCGTCGAAGGTCCGCCCCGTCGCGATCGGCGACCGGCTCTTCGTGGCGAGCGAGGGGAAGGTGCTGGCCCTCAACGCCGCGACCGGCGAGACGGTCGCCGAGTACGGCAGCGCGAGCGACCCGCGCGAGCTCCTTGTCGAGGGTGGGCTCCTGATCGTGTCCGACGCCAAGGCCATCCGCGCCTTCGACCCGGAGACGCGCAAGCTGGTCTGGGAGGCGGCGCTCGAGGCCCGGCGCATGGTGGTCGACGGCGACAATGTCCTGGTCATCACCGCGACCCACGTCATCGGCCTCGACCGCGCCTCCGGCAAGGAGCGCTGGAAGAAGGAGGACGCGGACGCGGGCCTCGCCCTGACCTGCACCGCGAACAAGGGCTACCTCGTCCTCGAGAAGTCGACGCTCCGCGACGACCCGGTCGGCTGCGGCATCAAGGTCTACTCGACCAAGGACGGCGAGCTGCTCTGGACGCGCGACTACAAGCCCGACATGACCCATTACCGCGAGGCGCGGGCCTACTTCGCCCAGGGCCTGCTCTGGCTGCCGGCCGAGAAGGAAGGGCTGCTCGGCCTGGAGCCGAAGAACGGGTCCGAGCGCAAGCAGTGGGGCACCCGCGGAAAGCACTGCGCCACGCCGGTGGCCACCGAGCGCTTCTTCCTCGCGCCCGAGTGCGAGTTCACCGACCTGGCGGACGGGACGCAGACCCGCGCGCGCATGTTCAAGAGCGCCTGCCGCCAGCCGTTCATCCCCGCCAACGGACTGCTCTACACGTTCCCGGTCCAGTGCGAGTGCTTCCCGATGCTTCGCGGCACGATGGGGCTCTCCTCCGGGAAGCCGGCCGAGATCGCGGCGGGACCCCGCCTCGAGAAGGGCGCGTCCGCGCCCGCGACCCTGCTCAAGCCGGCCGGTCAGGACGGGGACTGGCCGATCTACCGCCACGACGAGTACCGCAGCGGCTCCACGCCGGCGACGCTCCGCCGTCTCCAGGTCCGGCGCTCCTGGGAGACGCCCATCGCCACGATGCCGGAGGGAGCGGTTGCCGGGGAATGGAAGTCGAATCCCTTCGTCCGCGGAACCCTGACGCCGCCCGTGGCGGCCGAAGGGAAGATCTTCGTCGCGGTGCCCGACCTGCACCGCATCGTCGCGCTCGACGCGACGGCGGGCAAGGTGATCTGGACCTACACGGCGGGGGGGCGCCTTGACGGACCTCCCACGATCAGCGAGGGCCTCTGCCTCTTCGGCGCGCACGACGGCTGGGTGTACGCGGTCCGCGCGGCGGACGGGCTCCTGGCCTGGCGCCTGCGGGTCGCCCCGCGCGAGGGGCGCATCATGGCCTACGGCCAGATGGAGTCGCCCTGGCCGGTGGTGTCGAGCGTGCTGGTCGGCGGCGGCTTCGGCTTCGTCGCGGCGGGGCGCCACCCCACGTCGGACGGCGGCGTCCGCGTGCTCTCGTTCCGGGTGAGCAGCGGCGAGATCGCCTGGGAAAAGACGATCGACAACCTCGACGTGATCAAGAACTGGTACGGACCGACGCTGCCGAACTCGAAGGTGAAGCTGGGCGTCGACTTTGAGCCGGTGGACATGCTGGTGCGCGACGGCGATCAGATCGCGATGTCCCGCTGGCGCTTCTCGCCGAAGGACGGCGAGTTCACGCTCGCGGTCAACAGCACGACGTACCAGGCGCCCGGCGGCCTCGAGGTGCCGCGCGGCCTCTGGGGCTACGGGATCCGCCAGACCAAGATGGTCCAGCCCAAGCCTCCGGCCGCCTTCAGCGGGAAGAAGATCCACACGGGCGTGACGGGCGATGCGGCCATGATCGTCGTGGGCGGCACGCTGGTGACGGTGACGTCGAAGGGGGACCTTCGGGTCGGCGAGGAACTGGTGACGCTCGGCATGGAGCCGGTCTACGACGGCCTCATCGCCGCCTACGGCTCGCTCTACCTGGCGACGCAGAACGGCACGATCGTCTGCATCGAGTGAGCGTTGCGGAGCGGATTGGCCACAGAGGACACGGAGAAGAACTCTGGGAATCTGCTCCGTGCTCTCCGTGTCCTCTGTGGCTAATCCGTTTCCGAAGACTTCCTAAGGGGTGATCACCCCGAAATTCGCGAAGAGGCCGGCGGCCGCCGGCGCGACCGCGGCGCCGTTGGACCGGAGGCCCCAGGCGACCAGCTGGTACACGTGGCCCTGGTGGACGCAGACCCATTCGCGGTACGTGAAGGACTGGTTCTTCAGCGTGGCCTCGACGCTGAAGGCCGACCCCGCCAGCGTGCCCAGGGTTTCCGGCGTGGCCTCGCTCACGACGGCCGCCGGGTCCAGCTCCTTGAGCTCGTTTCGCGCGATGTCCACGTACTTCTCCTGGGTCAGATCCACGCCGGGGTTGATCTTGTGCGCGAGCACCATGAAGTAGAGCTTGCGACCGGGGTCCACGAAGGCCAGGTCGGCCTGCGGATTGAGTTTCTGGGGCACGATCTGAATCCAATTCCCTCCCGGGATCGTGTACTTGAAGTTCTTGGCGGGGAAGTCGAGCTGGCCGCCCGGGGTTGATTGGGTCATCCTCCAATCCTTCGGGATGCCCCGCGCCGCGATGCCCTTGCTCATGCCCGTGAGGAAGCCCGCGAAGACCGCCAGGCCGAAGATGCCGACGATGACGAGCGACGTGATCCCCTGCCAGCTTCCCCGGACGGGCTCTTTGCTGCCGACCACTTCGATGAGGCCGAGGATGGCCAGGATGCCGGCGCCCAGGGCGACAGGCGCCGCGATGAAGACGAAGACGGGCTGGGCTCCGGCGAAGCCGGTCCATTGGGTGATGGCGTAGCCCAGGCTGCAGAGGAACCAGGCGCCCATCATCAGCGCGAGGGACAGCGCGCACTTCCGGTTCCGGCCGGGGCCGGAGATGGTCTTCGCGGCGGCCAGCGCGAGGATCAGGGGGATCAGGAGGCCGACCCCGGCCCCGATGGTGGTTCCTATCTTATAAGCCTCCGAGTGTTCCGCGTCGCTCTGCAGCACCAACGCCATCATCTTCGGGCCCCCATGTTCAAGATTCACGATACAGTTATATCCCGTCCCGGCGATTGTGGCCTCCGGGCACGATTTTGCGTGAGTTTCCCACCACCCCGGGAGATACCCGGTAGGATGATGACGATGGGGACGACGGCTCCGCTGACGCATGACGAGTTCGTCCGCCGCCTGGTGGCGGTCCAGGGCCTCCTCCGCGGCTTCATCCTCACCCACGTGCAGGAGCCGGGTCGGGCGGAGGACGTGCTCCAGGACGTCTCCGTCATCCTCTGGAAGAAGCTCGACACCTACGATCCGCAGCGCTCCTTCTCGGGTTGGGCGCTGGGGGTGGCGCGCAACGAGATCCTCCACGCCCGCCGCGACACCGCGCGGTTCCGGATCGTCTTCGACGAGGATCTGCTCGACCAGGCCGCCCGGCGCTACGAGGCCCTGGAGCCCGAGCTCGACCGGAGGCGCCTCGCGCTCCGCCACTGCGTCGGCAAGATGCCGGAGCATTACCGCGGCATCGTGGAGCAGCGCTACGGGCAGGCGCTCCCCATCGCCGAGGTCGCGCGGCGCCTGGGCAAGAAGACCGGCGCCGTCCACATGCTCCTCTCCCGGATCCGCCAGGCCCTGGCGGACTGCGCGAGCCGCTACCTGTCGGGCGCGGCCGCGGAGGTCGAGACGTGAGCGACGAGCTGGACCGCCTGATCCAGGGGTATCTCGACGACGCGCTCAGCGACGACGAGGCGCGGCGCCTCCACGAACTGCTCAAGTCGTCGCCCGATCGGCTGGACGATTTCATCCGCGCCGTCGACCTGCACGGCAGCCTGGGCGGCATGCGGTCGGAGCTGGCACGCGGCGGCAGTCCCGCCGCGGAGCTCGCGAAACGGACCCGCCGGGCGACGCGGCGCGCGAGGCAGGCCCCGTCCACGGGCTCCTGGGTCTGGGGGCTCGTCGCCGCGGGCGGCCTCTTCGCGCTGCTGCTCTTCGGCGTCTTCGGCGGCGATTCCGCGGAGCCGGAGCGGGCGCGCGCGCGGGACCTCCAGGCCCGGCGACACGCGCTGGAGCGGGAGCGGGCCCGGGCCGAGGAGGAATCCCGCCGCGCGCAGGCCCGCCTGAAGGAGATCGAGGAGAAGCTGACCCCTCCGTCCCCGCAGCAGCCCAAGCCCGAGACGCCCGCCGCTCCCAAGGTGGACCTGGCGCAGCTCCAGGCCGAGAAGGAGCGGATCGAGCGCGAGCTCGAGGCGGCGGTCCGGACGGAGCGCCGGGCCAAGGAGGAACTCGCCCGTATTCCCGAGCCGGCGCCCGAGCCCGAGAAAGCCCCGGAGCCGCCGAAGCCCGCCCCGACGACCAGCGTTGCCGCCGGCCTCGCGACGCTCGTCAAAGTCGACGGCGAGGTGTTCATCGTCAGCGCCTCGGAGCGGACGCTCGCGAAGGGAGGGGAGAACCTCTACGCGGGCAACGGGCTGGCGGTCACGGGAACCGTGAGCTTCATCTACGCGGACGGGACCCGCGTCGATGTCGGGGCCAACAGCGAGCTCCGCGACCTCAAGACGGACGGCGGGAAGCACTTCACCCTCGTGAGGGGCGAGGCCAGGGCGGTCGTCGCGAAGCAGCCCAAAGACCAGCCCATGATCGTGGCCTCGGCGCACGCGGAGGCGAAAGTCGTCGGGACCTCGCTGCGGCTCGTGACGGAAGAGGGGGCGAAGGGCTTCACGCGCCTCGAGGTGACCGAGGGGAAGGTGCAGTTCAAGAAGCTGCCGGAAGGAAAGACCGTGGACGTCGCCGCGGGCCAATACGCCGTGGCGTCCGCCGGGACGGAGTTGGCGCCGCATCCGATTCCTCCCGTCGACATCGTGCTGACGTCGGGCGGAGCCAGGATCGTCGGCAAGGACTGGAAGCTCGTGCGGGATTCGAAGGCGTCGACCGGCCAGGTCCTGGAATCGATCGAGATCGGCGCCGATGACGGCGTCGCGCGCGTCAAGGCGGGAACGATGGGCTACGCCGAGTGGACGTTCATCGCCGAGTCGGGTCGGGACTACACGGTCTGGGTCCGGGGCGTGTCCGCGGCTCCCAGCAATCCCGAGTATCACGACGCGGCCATCCTGGAAGCCCTGGAGTGCAAGGTGACGGAACCCGAAGGTCCGTGGAAGGGCGTCCAGGGGCCGCAGCGGGCGCTGATCAACGGCTACAAGCGTCCGTCGTACTGCTGGCTGGGCGGGGACGGCGATAACGACCGCGAAGCCTTCGCCACGACGCTCCGCTTCACCCAGTACGGGAAACAGACGATCCGCCTCTATCCTCGTGAAGGCCCGCTCCGCGTCGACGCGATCTGGATATCCCTCGGTCAGAAGGCTCGTCCGGAAGACGATCAACTCGGTCCACCGCTGAAACCTCGAAAGTAACTGGGGAGGATTTCATGCTCAAACACCTCGCGTCTTGGAGTATCGCCGCAGTTCTCCTGGGGTTGATGGCCGGCGAAGCGCGTCCCCTGCAGGCGGTGAACGCGCCGCCGAGGAAGCACCCGCAGGACCCGCACCGCTTCGCGATGAACGGCGCGACCTGGTATCCCGCCGGCTACTACCCGGGCCTCGGAGCGTTCGCGCCCGAAGTGCCCGATCCTAATTACGTGGCCACGCTCTTCAATACGCTGGCCGCCAACGGGATCAACTACATGCGCAACACGTTCACGATGGGGCAGCCCTACGGCAACAGCCCCGTGCCGTATCGGCGGACGGGCCCCGGACTGGCGAACGACGGCCGGCCGAAGTTCGACCTGAACCAGTTCGACCAGTCCTACTTCGACAGCTTCCGGAACGTGGTCTCCTACGCGCTGTCGAAGGGCGTCGTCGTTCAGGTGTGCATCATCGACGGCTGGCACACGCATAGCCTGATCGTGGAGGACGGCGGCTATCAGCGCGTCTGGGGGCTGCAGTACGACTTCTACTACGGCGCCAACAACATCAACGGCGTCAGCTGCAACAACGACGGCGAGTGGCTCGAGCCGTCCGGAGTCCCCGCCCAGCGGCACACAGCGCTGATGAAGAAGCTGGTCGACACGATCGGCGACCTGCCCAACATCGTGTGGGAGATCGGCAATGAGACGGGCCGAACATCCTGGGAGGTTCAGTACGCCGACATGATCACGTCGTACGAACAGTCCAAAGGACTCGCGACCCACCTGGTCATGCCGCGCGACCTGCCCGGGCACCAGTACGTCCCGTACGAAGGCTCCAACACGGACAACAATCCCGTCCTGACCCACGACACTCTGGTCCAGTTCTTCGGGCAGAATCTCATCGGGATCTCGGACAACGACGGCGCGCAGGATGTCGATGCCGACACGCGGCGCTGGAAGGCCTGGGGCTGCCTCACGGCGGGCGCCCACATGTCCTACTTCCACTTCGACATGCTTCAGAGCGCCGTCGTGCTCGGGCAGGACGCCGGCGACGGAATGCGCTACCTCGGCTACCTGAGGAAGTTCCTGGCCGACTTCGGCGTGAACCTGATCGGGATGACGCCGTCCGACTCGCGGGTGTCCAACGGCTGGTGCTTCGCCCGCCCGGGCGACGAGTACATCGTCTATCTGCACAGCGGCGGATCGACGACGGTCAACGGCCTGCCGTCGTCCTACACCGCGCGCTGGTTCAATCCGCGGGACGGCTCCAACCGGAACGCCGGCAACGGCCCGACCTTCGGCGCGCCCGACGGCAACGACTGGGTGCTGCACGTGAAGAGCGGCGGCACGACCACTCCCGTCCGCGGACCCTACGGCGGCAGCGCCTGGGCGATCCCCGGCACGATCCAGGCCGAGGACTTCGACACGGGCGGCGAGGGCGTGGCCTTCCATGACCTCGACGCCTCGAACAACGGCGGCCAGTACCGGAACGAGGCCGTGGACATCGAGTCCTGCTCGGAAGGCGGCGTCAGCGTGGGATGGATGGACGCGGGGGAGTGGCTGGAGTACACCGTGAACGTCGCCGCGGCCGGCACCTACACGCTGGAGCTCCGCGTCGCGTCGCCCTACAGCGGGCACACGCTGCACGTCGAGTTCGGGGGCGTGGACAAGACCGGCGCCCTGACGGTCCCCAACACGGGCGACTGGATGGCCTGGCAGACCCTGACGAAGGCCGCCGTCTCGCTCTCCGCGGGGACCCAGATCCTGCGGGTCGCCTGCGACATGGGCGGCTACAACCTCAACTACATCCGGCTGACGTCGGCATCGACGGGCCAAACCGGCAACGGCACCGGGCTGAAGGGCGAGTATTTCGACAACATGGACTTCACCGCGCTGCGGGTGACCCGCACGGACGCGATGGTGAATTTCTCGTGGGTTGACGGGAGCCCGGACCCGTCGATCGGCCCCGACACCTTCAGCGTCCGCTGGACGGGGCAGGTCCAGGCCCCGTATTCGCAGACGTACACGTTCTACACCGTCTCGGACGACGGGATCCGGCTCTGGGTGAACGGGCAGCTGATCATCAACAACTGGAGCGATCACGGCGACACCGAGAACTCGGGAACGATCTCCCTCTCGGCGGGGCAGAAGGTCGACCTCAAGATGGAGTTCTACGAGAACGGCGGCTGGGCCACCGCGAAGCTGCTCTGGGAAAGCGCCTCCGTCCCGAAGCAGGTGATTCCACAGAGCCAGCTCTACCCGGCCGCGTCGGGCGGCGGCGGAGGAGGCCTGACCGGCGAGTACTTCGACAACATGGACTTCACCGCGCTGCGGGTCACCCGCACGGATGCGACGGTGAACTTCTCGTGGTTCGACGGGTCGCCGGACCCGGCCATCGGGCCCGACACCTTCAGCGTCCGCTGGACGGGTCAGGTGCTCGCGCCATACTCGCAGACCTACACGTTCTATACCGTGTCCGACGACGGCGTCCGGCTCTGGGTGAACGGCCAGCTGATCATCAACAACTGGGGGGACCACGCCGACACCGAGAACTCGGGAACGATCGCCCTCTCGGCCGGCCAGAGGTACGACGTGCGGATGGAGTTCTACGAGAACGGCGGCTGGGCGACGGCCAAGCTGCTCTGGGAGTCTCCGTCGATCGGCAAGCAGGTGATTCCGCAGAGCCAGCTCAGTCCCGCGGCCGCCGCCAGCAACGGGCTGACGGGCGAGTACTACGACAACATGGACTTCACGTCGCTGCGGGTGACGCGCGTCGACGGCACGGTGAACTTCGACTGGGCCGGCGGCTCTCCCGACGGATCGATCGGCCCGGACACGTTCAGCGTGCGCTGGACCGGGAAGGTCCGGCCGCAATTCTCGGAGACCTACACGTTCACCACGGTGTCGGACGACGGCGTCCGGCTCTGGGTGAACGGCCAGTTGATCGTCAACAACTGGAGCGATCACGCGCCGATCGAGAACGCCGGCTCCATCACGCTCTCGGCGGGCCAGAGCGTCGACATCCGAATGGAGTACTACGAGAACGGCTGGGGCGCGGTGGCGAAGCTGCTCTGGTCGAGCCCCTCGACGGCGAAGCAGGTGATTCCCCAGAACGTCCTCTTCTCGAAGTAGGAGGCGATGATGAACGTGACGAAAGCGATCACCGCCGCGGGCCTGGGCCTGGCGGTCCTGCTGGCAGGGGCAGTCATGGGGCGGAAGGCTCCGGCCGAACAGCGGCCGGAGCCCCGAGTGGCGGCCCGGAGCGTCATCCTCGAGACGCCGGAAGCGCCGGCGCCCTCCGTATACGCGCCGCCGGCGGAGCGCCGCGAGGCGAGCCGCGCGACGCCGACGGTCGAGCGCCAGACCCTGGCCGCCCTGCGCCGGCAGCGCCGGGCGGACCAGGAGTTCTGGGACGAGTTGGGCGGTCTGGTGGAGGTCCGTTCGTCGGTGGCTCCGGCGGACTACCGGGAGCACGTGACGTCGATCACCACAGGCTACCTGGGCCTGGAGAACGCGCGCGCCGTCGTGTTCGAGCGGACGTCCGCGCAGGCGCTGGAGCAGATCGGCCGGGCCTGGAAGGTCCGGGACGAGGCGATCCTGGCCTTGCCGGCCTGGCTGGGGGCCGACGAGCGCGCGCGGAAGGAGCGGGAGATCCAGGAGCGCTACGAAGAGGCGAAGCGGCAGGAGGTCGAGCGGGTCGAGGCGCTGCTCGACGGGACGCCGCGGCACCTGCGCTTCCGGGGCCGGTTGGGGGAGTGGATCGACGCGGTGAGGTAGGCCCGGCCTACTTCCGAGGAGCCTCGGTGCCTTCTCCCGGATACTCGAGGAGCGGCGACGGCTTACCCGTGTCGGGGGCGTAGCCCAGGCGGACCACGACGGTCGAGGCGCAGCGCGGGCAGCGGAGCGGCTTGCCGAAGTAGGGCGAGCGGGCCACGAGACGGCAACCGCAGCGGCAGCGGAACTGGAGCTCCTCGGTGGGGGACGGCGTGGAGTCCGGATCGATCGTCGTGCCGTCCTTCACGGTACTGCCCGTGGACGGGACGTTCTCGAGAAACACCGGCCAGAAGGCTTCCGGGTGCCCTTCGCACTGGGGGACGCAGGCGAGGATGAAGCGGCGCTTGCAGCCGCCGCACTTCCAGCGGCCCACGCCCAGTTCCTCGACGACCTTGTCGCGGAGGAAGGTGTGCAGCTGGCCGCAGAGACATCTCACGTCGACGAAGGCGTTGATCCGCGGCTGGTCGGGGGTCTTCTTCATGGGGCGCCGCATGCGATTCCTCCGCTAGAGATTTTCGCCCAGCTTCGCGAGGAGCTCCTTCATGGAGTTCTTCTGCTCCTCGTCGAGGCCCAGCTCGATCGCCTTCCGCGCGTCCTTGGCGGCGCCCTTCTTGTCTCCGACGTACGCGCGGATCTGCGCCCGGGCTGCGAGCGGGGCCCCCCAGGTCGGCCGGAGCTCGTGAGCGCGCGTGAAGTCCAGCTCCGCTTCCTTCACGGCCTCTCCGGAGGCGTGCGCCAGGCCGCGATTGTAGTAGGCCTCGACGAAGCGGGAATTGATCGAGAGAGCCAGGCTGAAATCGGCGACGGCCTTGCCGCGGTCCCCCTGGGCGAGCCAGGCATTGCCGCGGTTGTTGAGCGTCTCCGCCGAGGCGGGGTCCAGCTTCAGGGCCTCGTTGAAGTCGCGGATCGCGCCCTCGAGGTCGCCTTTCCGGGTCCGGGCCGAGCCCCGGTTCGCGAAGGCCTCGGGGTACTTGGGCCGTAGCAGCAGGACCGCGTCGAGGTCGGCGAGCGCGCCGTCGAAGTCCCCCGTCCGGGTCTTGACGATCCCGCGGTTCAGGAGGGCGAGGGGGCTGCGGGGATTGATCTCCAGGGCCTTCGCCAGGTCCGCGAGCGCGGCGTCAAAGTTCCCCTTCTGGCAGAGGAGCGCCGCGCGGTTCTCGTAGGACGGCCCGTAGCGTGGGTCGATCTCCAGCGCCTGCGCGAACGATTTCAGCGCCTGGTCCAGGTTGCCGAGCTTCAGGCAGGCGACGGCCTTGTTGTTGTGCGCCTCCACCAGCCGCGGGCTCACCCGCAGCGCCTCGTCGCAGTCCTGGATCGCCCCCTCCTGGTCGCCCTGGTGGATCCGCGCCGCCGCCCGGCAGAGCAGCGCGAGCGGGTACTTCGGGCGCTTCGCCAGGGCGCGCGTGAAGGCCTCGACCTGCGCCTCCCCGGCGGACACGAGCCCGCTGATCCAGTGCAGCTCTTCCACGCCGTCGCGGTCGGGGAAGCGCTTGATCAGCTCCTCGGCCCGACGCAGGACCTCCTGGTCCGACCCGGACGCGTAGGCGAGGAGAATGCGGGCGGTCTCCATGCGGAGTTCGTCGTCCACTCCGGAGCCCGTCTTGAGCGCGGCCGCCAGCTCGCGGGACGCCTCCTCGATGACGGGCTGGGCCCGGAGGCGCCGCGCCGTCCGCTCCTCGGGCGAGGTCCCCACGAGCGTCCGCCCGGCGCGCGCCAGCAGGAGGCGGCCCAGCTGATCGTGGGCCGGGCCGAGCATCGGCTCCAGCTCGAGGGCCTTGCGGTAGCTGGCTTCGGCGCGATCCTCCCAGCCCTTGATCTCCCAGACCCGGGCCTGGAGGTAGTGCCCGAGGGCCTTGTCCGGCGCCTTCGCGATCGCCTCGTCGATCAGCTTCTGCCGGTCCTCGACCCGGCGCAGGAGCTCGGAGTACTGTGCGTGCGGGTCGTAGAGGTAGCGGTTCACGGCCTCGAGGTCGTGGCGGGCGGTCTCGAGGAGGCGGTCCGCCTCGCGGCGGGCTTCCTCGCGCCGGCGCACGACGGCGCTCGTCCGCTCGAGGCCGGCCCGCGCGACGGCGTTCCCGCCGTCGACCGCGAGGGCGGCCTGGAAGGCGGCCTTCGCGTCCTCGACATTCCCGGCCTTCTCGCTGGAGGCCGCGCGGTCCAGTTCGGCGCGGACCTGGCGGGCGCTGCGGATCGAGCTCCAGGACGCCCAGGCGGCCAGGAGCAGCAGGGCGGCCGCGGCGGGGAAGAGCAGGGCGCGGGTGCGCGCGGCCTTGCGCCAGATCCGTGCCGCTCCGGAGAGCGGGCGCGCCAGGATGTCCTCGCCCGCGAGGCAGCGCCGGAGGTCCTCCGCGAATTCCTCGGCGTTGGCGTAGCGGCCGGCCGGCGACTTCTCGAGGGCCTTCAGCGCGATGGTTTCGAGGTCGACCGATACCTTCGGGTTCAGCTTGCGCGGGGCGGCCGGGTACTCCCGCATGATCTTGCCGTAGATCTCCATGATGGTCTCGCCCTTGTGGGGCGGGCGGCCGGTCAGGAGCTCGTAGAGGATCGCGCCGAGCGCGTAGACGTCCGTCCGGGGCGTGATCGTTTCGGGATTGCCTTCCACCTGCTCGGGCGACATGTAGAGCGGCGTGCCCAGCGCGGTGCCGGTGCGGGTCAGCTCCGTCGAGGAGTCGACGAGGTGCGCGAGCCCGAAGTCGCCCACCTTCGGGACGCCGTCCGCCGTGACCAGGATGTTCGACGGCTTGAGGTCGCGGTGCACGATGCCCTTCGCGTGGGCCGCGCCGACGCCCCGGGCCGCCTTCTCGAGGAGGGCGAGATTCTGCTCCAGGGTGGTCGACGAGGAGCGCAGCAGGTCGCTGAACGGACGGCCCTCCACGAGCTCCATGACCAGGTAGTGCCGGCCGTCCTTCTCGCCGGCGTCGTGGACGAGCACGACGTTGGGATGGCTCAGGCCGGCGGAGGCCTGCGCCTCGCGGCGGAAGCGCTGCCGGGCGATCTCGCTCATCCCCGCCGCTTCCCGGAGGATCTTGACGGCCACGAGCCGCTTCAGCTCGCGGTCCCAGCCGCGGTAGACGAGGGCGGTCGCGCCTTCGCCGAGCCGGTCGCGGATCTCGTAGCGGGGAAGGGTCGGGAGCCCCTCCGTGCGCCGTTTCTGTTCGGCGAGGAGGCGGGCGACGGCGTCGCTGTCGAGGTGTCCCCGGCGGAGCAGCAGGTCCTGGAGCAGGGCGGGCTTCCCCTGCGAGCGGAGGTCCTCCTGCTCCTTGAGGCAGTCCATGAGCTGGTGGGTCTGGAGGAGCTGGAGCTCGAGGGCGATCTTGCCCAGGAGGAGGCCTTCCGGCGCGGACTGGGTGGCGCCCTGGGGGACGGAGGACGGCGCCGGGGGTCTCGTGTCCAGGGCCTTCAGGAGGCTCGCCTTCAGCTCGCTTTCGGACGGCGTGCGCGGAGGGTCCGTGGGGGCAGGCTCGTCCTTCATGGGGTACTGAAGATTACCACGGTGCGTGTTCCGGGGATTTTCGACGGAAAACATTCCTTCCCCGAATTCCGGTAACGTCCCGCGCCCTTGACCGTCTGATTTCAGAGTGATATCATAATGATGTCAAACAGGAGAGCTTTATGATGCAGGAGAAGCAGACGTACGCGCCCCACGGGTTCCTCGCGCTGCTGGGGCTGCTGGTCATCCTCGCGGGATCCATCGGCGGGGTGATCCTCGGGGTGAACCTCCGGGCACCGCTCCTCATCATCGGCGGCATGCTGGCCATCATCGCGACCCTGATCTCCATGGCGGGTTTCTTCATCGTGAACCCGAACGAGGCCCGGGTGCTCCAGTTCTTCGGTTCCTACGTCGGGACCGCGAAGGACCCCGGCCTGCGCTGGGCCAACCCGTTCTACTCGAAGCGCAGCGTTTCGCTCCGGGTGAACAACTTCGAGAGCCAGAAGCTGAAGGTGAACGACCACGCGGGCAACCCGATCGAGATCGCCGCGGTCGTGGTCTGGAAGGTGGCCGACACCGCGGAGGCCTGCTTTCACGTGGAGAACTACCAGAACTTCGTCCACGTCCAGAGCGAGGCCGCGCTCCGAAACCTGGCGTCGCGCTACCCCTACGACGCCCACGGAGTCGGCGACATGTCGCTGCGCAGCAACACGGACGAGATCGCCGAGAAGCTGAAGATCGAGATCCAGTCGCGGCTCACCCAGGCGGGCGTGCAGGTCCTGGAGTCCCGGATCAGCCATCTGGCCTACGCCCCGGAGATCGCCGGCGCGATGCTGCGGCGCCAGCAGGCGGCCGCCGTGGTCGCGGCGCGCCAGAAGATCGTCGAGGGCGCCGTCGGCATGGTCGAGATGGCGCTCAAGTCGCTCGCGGACCAACACATCGTCGAGCTGGATGACGACAAGAAGGCCACAATGGTCAGCAACCTGCTCGTGGTGCTTTGCGGCGAGCGGGACACGAACCCGGTCGTGAACGTGGGAACCCTTCATCAGTAGGCCGGCCATGGAACGAAAGCCGTTCCTGCTGCGTCTGGACCCGAAGGTGCTTCGGGCGCTGGAGCGCTGGGCCGACGACGAGTTCCGCAGCGTGAACGCGCAGATCGAGTTCGTGCTGCGCAAGGCGCTCGTCGCGGCCCGCCGGATGCCGGGCGAGGACCGCGTCCCGCCCGAGTCGCCCCCGCAACCCTGAGGCTACTTCGCGCCGGCCCGGGCCAGCGCGTCCTGCATCGCCTTGCGGACGACGGGATCCTCTTCCCGTTCGGCCGCGCGCCGGAGCTCCCGGAGCGTGTCGGCGGAGCCCCACTGCTCGAGGATCCAGGCCGCCGAGCGGCGGACCTCCGGCAGCGGATGGGCCGCCATGGCGGCCAGATCGTCCACGCCGTTGATGAGCGAGAGGCGGCCGAGGCTGAGCGCGGAGCTCCAGTGGGACGTCCCGTCGAGGGACTCGACGGTCCGGGCGACGAGCCGCGCGTAGCTTCCGTGCACCAGCGGGTTGGTGGACGTCAGCCGCGAGAACGACGGCCTTCCGTCCGGGAGCTGAGGGGCCTCCTCCCGGCCGGCGAGGGACGCCACCGCTCGGGTCGCCGCGAGCCGCACGTCGCGGTCGGGATCTTCCAGCAGTTTCTCGACATCCGGGCGGTAGATCTTGTCCCCCGATTTCGCGAGGACGCGGACGACGCTCCAGCGGACGGTGGCGTTGTTGTCCGCGATGAGCTTCGCCACCTCGGGCAGGAGGTGGCGCGCCTGGAAGACCTCGACCGCGAGGACGGCGTCCGCCCGGACGCCCGGATCCTTGTCGGCCTGGAGTCTCTCGATCTCGCCGTTGCCGGGCTTCTCGCCGAACGACTCGAGGACCCGGAGGGCGTTCCAGCGGATCAGCGGGTCGTGGTCCTCCAGGAAGCGCCAGAGGTCCCGCGCGTAGGTCCGGGCCTTGAGGGCTCCCAGGGCCGAGATGACCGCCCAGCGCACCCGCGCGTCGCCGTCCTCCAGGAGCGGGGCGATGTCCTGCGAGATCGACCCCTTGTCCATGCGCAGGAGGGCGAAGATCGCGGAGGCGCGCACGCGCGGGTCCGGGTCCTTCAGCAACAGGCCCACTTCCCGGACCGCGGCCTTGGACCCGATCGACGCGAGCGTGAAGACGGCATCCGCCCGGATGGCGGCGTTCCGATGGTCGAGGAGTTTGGCGATGTCGCCTTCCAGGTAACGACCGTCGAGCGCGCGGATGGCGTCGGCGGCGCTCCAGCGGACCCGTCCGTCCTCGGCCTCGAGCAGGGGCAGCAGGAGCGGCGCGTGGCTCTTGTTGCCGGAGTCGCCGATCCGGCGCGCGGCGGCGATGCGGACCGCGGCGTCGGGGTCCTTGAGCTGCTTGAGGAGCATCTCGGCGGTCGTGGTGTCCTGGATCAGCGAGAGGGCGCCGGCGAGGAGGAGGAGAGTAGTCATAAGAGGATCGTACGACAGTCAGGATGCCGAAGATCCGCGAAAGTTGAACGTCGGGCGCGGGCCCTCGCGTCGGGGTTCCGCGCCGTCCGCCACGCCCTCTCCGTCGCCGTCCGCCGCGCTTCCTTTCGGGGGGCGAATCAGGCGGGCTTCAGATTCTTCGGGCTGAAGCGGACGCGGCCTTCGGCGGCGAGCTTGTCGAACTCGGCGACCTCCGCGTCGGTGAAGATCAGGCCGCCTGCCTTCTCGCTGCGCATGAACGCCTCGTGCTCCAGCTGGCCGGGCAGCATCGTGCCCGGCGTGTTGCCGTGGCCCAGGATGTCCTCGATGACCGCGCGCACGTTCACCGCCTGCGTGCGCTTCTGCGCGAAGTTGCCGCAGTCCAGCGCCTCGGGCTTGATGGCCTGGAAGAAGAAGGACGGCGTCCGCTTCTCGTCGGGCGGTCCCTGGTTCCAGCGGCTGCGCAGCGTGGGGAGCGAGCCGCCGATGAAGGCGCCCACGAGCTCGTCGATCAGCGAGAGGCCGTAGCCCTTGTGGGCCCCGAAGGGCAGCAGCGCCTTCACCCTCGTGGCGTCCGTGGTCTCCTTCCCGTTCTCGTCGACGGCGCAGCCCGGCGGCAGCGGCTTGTTCTCGCGCACGAACTGCTGCACGCGGCCCATCGCGACCGTGCTGGTCGCCCAGTCGATGCAGATGGGGAAGCCGATGGCCGCCGCGGTGGGGAAGCCCCAGGAGTGGGGGTTCGTGCCCAGCGTCGGGAACTTGCCGCCGAAGGGGACGACCTCCGCCAGCGCGGCGGTGCAGTTCGTGTAGGCGATATAGCCCTTCTTGGCCGCGTCGATGACGTAGCCGCCGCCCCAGAGGTAGTGGAAGGCGTTGTCCACCGCGACCACGCCGACGCCGAAGCGGTCGGCGAGCTTCATGGCCGCCGCCATGGCGTCCAGGCCCACGGACTGGCCGAGCTTGCGGTTGGCGTTCCAGCGCTGCACGGCCCGGTAGGGGCTCGGCAGCTTCTCGATCTTCGCGCCCGGCACGCAGCCGCCGGCCTTCGAGCCGAAGAGCTCGTCGAGGTGCAGCGCCTTGATGGCGTTGTGGGTCTTGATGCCGTGCCGCGCGGTCAGGTTCGAGAACGTGGCCGCCTGCGCGGCCTCCTTGCCGGTGTAGCCGCGCTTCTTGTAGGCCGCCGCGACGATCCGGTCGTGAATCTCGGACGGCATGATCCATTCGCCCATGGGGAGTCTCCCTTCGAAGGGGGACAGTTCACCAAATGGGGGAAGGGGAGTCAACGAACGGAGGTCATCGCCGGAGCTTCCAGAAGTAGACCGGGCCCGAGAGGCGGCCGGCCGCCGGGGCATCCTTGGAAATGAGGGTGCCGCCGGCCAGCAGGCTGCGGCCGTCCGGCGAAAGCTCGCAGGAGGCGGGCGACCAGATCCCCGTTGCCGGCCCGCCGTACGTCGCCTCGGCCCGCGTCCAGGTATCCGTCTTCCAGAGCTCCAGGCCCTTGTCGCCGCTCAGCAGCGCCCAAGCCCCGTCCGGGCTGAAGCCCACCGGCGCGCCGTTCTCGTAGTCGCCGATCAGCGCCTTCAGCTCCTTGCCGGTCCCCGCCTCCAGGAAGCGTACGGCGTGCTCCGACGACGCCGTCGCGATCACGCCCCCGGTCGGGCTCCACGCGACCGCGCTGACCGCGCTTCCCGCGAGTTCCAGCACGACCCGATCCTTGACGAGGTCCCAGACGCGCAGGCCGCCTTCCCAGTGCGGGACGGCGAGCCGGGTGCCGTCCGGGGAGAGGGCGATGCTCGACGGCACACGCGAGAGAGGCACCAGGACCGGCTTGCGGGACTCCGCGGCGGGGAAGTCCCAGAGCCGGACCTCGAAGACGCCGGCCTTGCCGCGCTCGCCCTTCAGTCCGACCGTGGTCAGCGTTTTCCCGTCGGCCGACCACCCGAGCGCGATCGTCCGGCCGGCGGCAAGCGAGTGGACCGGCTGGCCCGACGTCAGATTCCACACGGTCGTCCCCTCGGCCTCTCCGACGGCCGCGAGGCCTCCGTCGGGCCGGATCGCGAAGCATTCCGCCTGGCGGCCGAGCGTATGGAGGACTTTCCCCGTCGCGAGGAGCCACACCTTGACGCTGCGGTCGGGCAGGCCCGTCGTGAGCAGCAGCTTGCCGTCGGCGGTCGAGCGGATCTGCGTGGTGCCCTGCGCGTGGGCCGCCAGCGAGCGGGAGGGGAGATCCTGGGCGGCGGCGAGCAGCGCCGCCACGGCCAGCGAGAGCGACATTACCTTCTTAACGGGCGTCGAACTTGAAGAGCTTCGCCGCGGTGCCGCCGGAGATCTTGTCCTGGTCGGCCGGGGACAGGTGCGAGACATACGCCAGCAGCCGCTCGCGCGCGGCCGCGTAGGATTCCGGCGTGGCGTTCTGCTCGAAGCCGCCGCCGTAGATCATGCGGTCGGGGCCGAAGGCGTCGGCGGCCCGCCGGATCGCGGGGGCGGCGTCCCGGTGCGGGAACTGAGTGCGCGGCGGGATCGCGCTCAGCTTGATGACGGTGTTCTTGTAGCGCGACCAGCCGATCACGCGCGCGTGCTCCTCGGGCGTCCCCTGGATCGGCCGCCCGAGGTGGTCGATGATCACCGTCGTTCCGGAGAATTCTTCGATCAGCGGCTCGAAGCCGGGCGCCCAGCGCGGCTCGAAGTGGAGCTGGATCATCAGGCCCAGGTCGGCCGCCTTCTTCCAGAGCTCGCGCAGCTCGGGCTTCCCGAAGGGGGGCATCCGCTCCGGCGCGTACGCGTGGATCCGGGCCGCCACGATGCGGCCGGGCCAGCGCTTCACGAGCGCCGCCATCGGATCCAGGGGCCGTCCCGCGAAGAAGAGGCAGCTTCCCTTGAGCTTCTCTTTACCGACCTCGAGGCAGTGCTCGAGGTAGTCGTGGTTGTCCTGGTAGGGCTCGGGATGGACGACGATGGCGTAATCCACTCCCGCCCCCTCCATGCAGCGCAGGAGCTGGTCGGGGCGCGCCGGCGTCTCGGGTTTGTACGGCGCGTCGGGATGGTAGGGGTAGCGCGGGTCGTCGAAGCCGGCGAAGCAGTGGAGGTGCGCGTCGACGACCGGGACGACATTCTTCGGTCGTTTCGGCGCGGACGAGCCGGCACAGCTTGTGGTGAGCAACGTCGAAGCACCGGCGAGCAGCGCCGCCGCGCCCGCCACGAAGTCCCGACGCGTCGGCTTGCGGTGAGCCACGTCGAACCGCCTCATTTCTTGAGCAACGACTTGAGCGCCGCGAGCATCTGGTCGACGACTTCGGGACGCGCGCCGTAGCCCATGAGCCCGATGCGCCACACCTTGCCCGCCAGGTCGCCGAGGCCGCCGCCGATCTCGATCCCGTGCTTCTCGAGGAGCTCCTTGCGGCCGGGCTTGTCCTCGAAGCCGGCGGGGATCTTCACGGCGTTGAGCTGCGGCAGGCGCCGGCCTTCCCGGACCTGGAGGTCGAGTCCCAGGGCCGTCAGGCCCTTGACGAAGCGCTCGTGCGCCTCCTGGTGGCGCTTCCAGCGGGCCTCGAGGCCCTCCTCGAGGACGATGCGGAGCGACTCGTGGAGCCCGTACACGTTGTTGATCGGCGCGGTGTGGTGGTACGCGCGGTCGGCGCCCCAGTACTTCCGCACGAGCGTCATGTCGAGGTACCAGCTCTGGACCTTCGTCTTGCGCTGGTCCATCTTCTCGACCGCGCGCGGGCTGAAGCTGATGGGCGCGAGGCCCGGAGGGCCGCCCAGGCACTTCTGCGTGCCCGTGTAGATCGCGTCGATGCCCCAGCCGTCGACCTCGACGGGGATGCCGCCGGTCGACGTGACCGCGTCGACGACGATCAGCGCGCCGTGCTTGTGCGCCAGCTCGGCGAACTCCTTCACGGGCTGGTTGTAGCCGGTCGACGTCTCCGCCTGGACGATCGCAAGGACCTTGACGTTCTTGCCCTTGAGGAGCGGCTCGACCTGGGCGGGTTCGAAGCCCTCGCCCCACTTGGCGTCGAGGACCGTGACCTTGCCGCCCGCGCGGCCCGCGATGTCGGCCATGCGGGCGCCGAAGTAGCCCTGGACGCAGACGACGACCTCGTCGCCGGGCTCGATGAGGTTCACCAGGCAGGTCTCCATGCCGGCGGTGCCGGTGCCGGAGACCGGGAAGGTGAGCTCGTTCTGGGTGCGGAAGACCTGCTTCAGCATGCCCCGCACCTCGTCCATGAGCTTGAGGAAGATGGGGTCGAGGTGGCCGAGAGTCGGGCGCGTGAACGCCTGGAGGATCCGGGGGTCGATGGGACTGGGTCCGGGTCCGAGCAGCAGCCGGCTGGGGGGCACGAAACTGGGGGGCGCGGAGCTCATGGATCCTCCTGGGGAATATCAGGTCTTCGGTTTCTCGTACGATTGGGCGAGCAGCTCGACGGGGTGCATCACCTTGACGGGCAGCCCCGCCTCCTTCAGGCCGCAGCGGATCTGCAGGATGCAGCCGGGGTTCCCGGTCACGAGCGTGTCGCAGCCGCTCTTCTTGATCTGCTCGATCTTGCGGGCGAGCACGTCCTTCGACAGCTTCGGCTCGGTGAACGAATAGATGCCCGCGCTCCCGCAGCAGGCCTCGGCTTCCTCGAGGGCGACGCGCTCGATCCCGGGAATCGAGTTGAGCAACTGCTTGGGCGCGGCGCTGATCTTCTGCGCGTGGATCAGGTGGCACGGCTCGTCGTAGGCGACCTTGCCCTGGAGCTTCCCGGGAGGCGGCGGGGCGCCGATCTCGACGAGGTACTCGGAGATGTCCCGGATCTTCTTGCCGAACTCGACCGCGCCCGGATCGTCGTCGAGGAGCTCGCCGTAGTGGCGGAGCTCGGCGCTGCAGCCGGCGGCGTTCGTCAGGATCGCGTCGTAGCGGCCGGCGTTGAAGACCCGCACGTTGGCGCGCGCGAGGTCCTTCGCCTGGTCGCGGGCGCCGTTGTGGATCTGCAGCGCGCCGCAGCACTGCTCGAGGGAGAGGACGTCGACGTCGCAGCCGTTGCGGAGCAGCACCTGCACCGTCGCCTCGTTGACGTCGGCGAAGAGCTGGTCGGCGAGGCAGCCGGTGAAGAGGGCCACGCGGCGCTTCTTCGTCCCCTTCGGGGCCTTGAACGAGAGCACGCCCTTGACCGGGTCGAATTCCTTCTTGTGGCGGCCGCGGAACGAGTGGAGCGGGACTCGGGGCGCCTGGGCCGCCATCGAGCCCAGCTTGCCCGGGAGCCAGCCTTTGCGGCCCAGGAGGCGGCCGATCGCGGTGATCCCGAGGATCTGCTGCACCCAGAGGAGCTTGAAGACAATCTGCTGGAGCTTCCGGCTGGGGAGCAGCTTCTTGAAGAGGAACCAGCGGAGCGGCCGCACGAGAAGCCCGCGGCTGCGGGTGGGCTCCAGGATCGTCCGCGTCTTCTCGAGGATCGAGCCGTACTCGACGCCGGAGGGGCACGCCGTCTCGCAGGCGCGGCAATCCAGGCACTGGTCGAGGTGCTTGAGCACGTCCTTGGTGGGTTCGAGGCGGTCCTGGAGGATCCCCTTCATGAGGTAGATGCGGCCGCGGGGCGAGTCCATCTCGACGCGCAGCTCGCGGTAGGTGGGGCAGGACTCCAGGCAGAGCCCGCAGTGGACGCAGGCGGAGATCTTCTCGAAGGACGGCGCGTCGCTGTTCTGTTCGATTTTCACACCGTCACCCTTCCCGGATTGAGGATCTTCTTGGGGTCGCGCAGGGCGCGGACGGCCGACATCAGCGCGGCGTCGGTCGGGCCCCAGACGAGCTTCTCGCGGTTCTGCATGCCCAAGGGCGCCGACTCCGTCACGACGTATCCTCCCAAAGACGCGGCCTTGTCGGCAAGGCGCTTGACCATGTAGTGCAGGTCGGGCGCCGGGTCCAGGTCCACCCGGGCGATGCCGGTGCCGGCGGAGATCCAGGACGGAGCGTCGGGCAGCAGTCGCCGCAGCTCGTGGGGTTTGCCGCCGATGCGGAGGCGGACGTAGTCCTTCATGGCGTCAGGGAGCTTGCGCAGCGCGTTCCAGAGCGGCTGGGCCTGCTCGCCCTCCATGCAGCCGAGCTTCGGCGCCATCTCCCGCAGCTCGCGGTAGTGGCGGTCGATCACCGGGCGGGTGCCCTCGACGCCGACGATCGCGAGCGCCGCGCCGTCGATGAGGTGCTTGAGGCGGCTGTCGAGCGCCTCGAGCGCGACCGGCCGCAGCTTCGACTCGAAGACCCGCAGGCAGAGCGCGTGGGCCTCGACGACCGACGTGCAGGGGAACACGAAGGCGGCGGAGATCTCCGGCCGCGGCCGCAGCTTGAAGCTCGCCTCGGTGACGATGCCGAGGCTGCCGAAGGCGCCGACATGGAGCTTGTGGAGGTCGAAGCCCGTGACGTTCTTGACGACGCGGCCGCCCGAGCGGGTCACGACCCCGTCGGCGCCGATCGAGCGCGTGCCCAGCAGGTGGTCCCGGATCGTCCCGTAGCCGTAGCGGCGGGGGCCCGAGCTGTTGGTCGCGAGGATGCCGCCGATGGTCGCCTCCGCGTAGGGCGGGTCCAGCGGCAGCCACTGGTTCCGCTTCGCCAGCTCCGCCTGCAGCTCGGTGAGCTTGGCGCCCGCCTGCACGGTGACGACGAGATCGCCCGGCTCGTACGCGGTGATTTTGTTGAGCTTTCGGAGCCCGACCGTGCGGACGTCCGCCGGGCCGCTCGGGCCGTGGTGACGCTTGGTGCCGCTGCCGATCACCTGGATCGGCGCGCCTTCGCGCACGAGGTCGGCGAGTTCCTTCTCGCTTTGCGGAGTCGGGACGGGGTCGCTTGGCATGGGAGCGCTATTTCTTCTTGGTCTTGTCGGGCTTCTCGGGCGCCGGCTCCTTCGGGAACTCGCCGATCTTCGGGTTCTCCTTGGCGAGGCGCCGGACTTCCCTTTCCATGAACTCGGGAACCATGTCGGGCTCCTTCGGGGTCGGCCCGAACACGGCCGGCAGCTGCTGGACCTTCGAGGGAGAGCCGACGGTGATGAGCAGGACCTTGCCGTTGGACATGCGGTAGGTCTTGCCCTCGTACTGGACGTCGTAGGTCTTTCCGTTGGCCTTGAACGGCGCCTTGCTCTTCTCCAGGTTGCCGTCGAGGCCTCCTTCGAAGGTGTCGGGCTCCTTGGGATCCTTGGAGATCTTGGCGTTCGCGGCGACGCCGTCGGCGTTGAAGGGGTTCGCCGAGGCGGGCACGAAGTAGATGACGTAGACCATCTGGCCGCGGGACCAGCCGTAGGTCGCCCAGACGGGGTCCTTCATCCGGAACGCGCCCGTGCCCGAGAGCCCCGCGGGGGGCGCCTTCGAGCAGCCGGGCAGCGCCAGGAGCAGGCACGCGACGAGGGCCGCCAGTGTTCTGCGCATACGACCTCCTCTCAATGGCCGACCGGAAGCTTCTTCTTCCCGGGTCCCGGCTCCACGCAGCGGCCGGCCGACGGGACCGCCTTCCCGGGGTTGCAGAGCCCGCGCGGGTTGAAGAGGTCCCGGACCTTCCGCATCTCCTCCAGGTCCTCCTCGCCGAAGAAGTCGCGCATGAACGCGAGCTTCTCGATGCCGATGCCGTGCTCGCCCGAGAGACCGCCGCCGACCCGGCAGACGAGCTTCAGGATGTCCTCGCCCGCCTTCCGGACGCGGTCGATCACGCCCTCCTCGCGCTCGTCGTAGAGCACCACGGGGTGGAGGTTGCCGTCGCCGGCGTGGAAGACGTTGGCGATGATGACCCGCTGCTCCTTCTCGATGCGGGCGATCTCGTCCAGCACCTCGGGGAGCTTGGTCCGCGGGATGACGCCGTCGTGGGTGTAGTAGTTGGGCGCCAGGCGGCCCAGCGCCCCGAAGGCCTGCTTGCGGCCCTTCCAGAGCTTCGCGCGCTCGGCGTCGTCCTTGGCGATGCGGACCGTGCGGACGCCCATGGCCTTGCAGGCGTCCATGACGGCCGCGGCCTGCAGCTCCAGGTCGTCGACGAGGCCGTCGACCTCGACGAGCAGCGCCGCGGCGGCGTCGTCGGGGAAGCCTGCGTGGATGTACTGCTCGACCGCCCGCATGGTCTTCTGGTCGATCATCTCGATCGCGGCCGGCAGGATGCCGCGGCCGAGGATCTCGGTAACGCCGCGGCAGGCGTCGTTCACCGAGTTGAAGATCGCGAGGATCGTCTTGACCCCCTCGGGGAGGGGCGTGAGGCGGACGAGGATGCGGGTCGCGATCCCGAAGGTCCCCTCGGAGCCGACGAAGACGCCGACCAGGTCGTAGCCGGGCGCGTCGGCCGCCGTGCCGCCCAGCATCGCGACGGTGCCGTCCGGCAGGACGACCTCGAGGGCGAGGATGTGGTTGGTGGTCACGCCGTACTTGAGCGTGTGGGGGCCGCCGGAGTTCTCCGCGACGTTGCCGCCGATGGTGCAGGCGTACTGGCTCGACGGGTCGGGCGCGTAGTGCAGCCCGTCCGCCGCGACGGCCTTCGAGAGGTGCATGTTGACGACGCCGGGCTGCACCCAGGCCTGGCGGTCCAGCACGTCGATCTCGAGGATCTTGTTGAGCCGCGCGGTCGAGATCACGAGGCTGCCCACCGCGACGACGCCGCCCGAGAGGCCGGTGCCGGCGCCCCGCGGGACGAAGGGCACGTTGCACGTGTTGCAGAGCTGGACGATCCGGGAGACCTCCGCGGTCGTCTCCGGGAACGCGACGCCGAGCGGCAGCGCCTTGTCGAAGGTCTGCGCGTCGCACTCGTAGGCGAAGAGGTCGTCGGGCTTCGTGACCAGCCGCTCCGGGGGCAAGAACGCCTGAAGCTCGGCGACGAGCTTGGCGGTGTCGCCCTTGACCGGCGGGATCTCCTGCTCGGCGATCGGCGTCAGGACGGGGACGATGGCGCGCTGCTTCACGCGGTCCTCCCGTTGGGGCGGAACGTCTCCAGGTTCCGCGTGAGCTCGCGCTGGGCGCGCTCGACGTCGCCCGCCTTGAGGGCGCGGACGATGGCCAGGTGCTGGTCGTTGGTCTTCCGCATGAGGGCCCCGGTGGGCCGCTGCGGAGCCTTTCGCTCCAGGTCGGCGAAGTAGCGGAGCAGCAGGCCCCGGAAGCTGAGCACGAAGCGGTTGCCCGCGATGCGCCAGAGCTCCTCGTGGAACGCGACGTCGCGCGCGAGGCCCTCGCGGATCCCGTCGCGGCCCTTCGAGAGCGGCGGGGTCAGCAGCCGCTCCAGGCGCTCCAGCGCCGCCGGGGTCACCCGCTGGGCGGCCAGGCGCAGGATGGCCGGCTCCAGGAGGCAGCGCAGCTCGTAGAGCTCCGCGCGCTCCTCGTCGGTGCGGATGCGCGGGATGATCTGGTCGAAGTGGGCCGTGGGGTCGAAGGGCAGGACGCGCAGGCCGGTCTTCGGGCGCGACTCGACCACCCCCAGGGCCTTGAGGGCCTGGATGGCCTCGCGGACGATGGGCCGGCTCACGCGGAAGCGCCGCGCCAGCGTGTGCTCCGTGGGCAGACGCCCCCCGGGCGGGATGGATTCCCGCCGGATCATCTCCTGGATGCCCCGGACGATGCGCCCTGCCTGCATCATGCGTTCAATTGTCTGACAATTAGACTTTCGGGGCCGGGGCGTCAAGCGAAATCGCGGTCGTTCATTTATTGCTTAGAAAAACGGGAATTGGGGCAACAAGAAGGGGACGCGGGCAATGTAATAGTAGAGGCGGAGCGGCATCGGGACCCGTACAATTCCTTCGATCATGAGAGCATTTTTGTCGGCTGCGGTGGTGTTGGCGGCGGCGAGCCTCCAGGCTCAGGAGCCCCCCAAGGTCGACTTCGTCCGCGATATCCAGCCGATCTTCAAGGCGTCCTGCCTTGAGTGCCACGGCCCCCAGAAGCAGAAAGGCCAGTTCCGCCTCGACTCCAAAGCCCACGCCATGAAGGGCGGCATCGCCGGCAAGGCCATCCTGCCGGGGAAGGGCGCCGAAAGTCCCCTCGTCCAGCTCCTCCTCGTCAGCGACCCCGAAGAGCGGATGCCCCGGAAGGCCAAGCCGCTCCCCAAGGCTCAGATCGACCTGATCCGCGCCTGGATCGACCAGGGCGCCGTGTGGCCCGACGCCGCTTCGGTCGACGCCAAGGTCCAGCAGCACTGGGCCTACGTGAAGCCCGAGCGGCCCAAGCTGCCCCCGGTCGCCGACCCCTCGCGGGTCCGGAACGCGATCGACGCGTTCCTGCTCGGGCGCCTGGACAAGGAAGGCCTGGCGTTCTCGCCGGAGGCGTCGAAGGAGACGCTGATCCGCCGCCTGAGCCTCGATCTGACGGGCCTGCCGCCGGACCTGAAGGAGGTCGACGAGTTCCTGGCCGATGCGAGCCCCGGCGCCTACGAGAAGCTCGTCGACCGCCTGATCGCGTCGCCCCACTACGGCGAACGCTGGGCGCGGCCCTGGCTCGATCTCGCCCGCTATGCCGACACCAACGGCTTCAACTTCGACTCGCGCCGCACGATGTGGAAGTACCGCGACTGGGTCATCGACGCCCTCAACCGCGACCTGCCGTTCAACCAGTTCACCCTCGAGCAGATCGCGGGCGACCTGCTGCCGGGATCGACCACCGAGCAGAAGATCGCCACCGGGTTCCACCGCAACACGATGACCAACGAGGAGGGCGGCACCGACCCGGACGAGGCCCGCTGGGAAACCCTGATCGACCGCGTCACCACCACCGCCGCGGTCTGGCTCGGCACGACCCTCAACTGCTGCCAGTGCCACAACCACAAGTACGACCCGTTCACGCAGAAGGAGTTCTACCAGTTCCTCGCCTTCTTCGAGAGCTCCGAGGAGCCCAAGATCGAGCTGCTCAGCCCCGAGCAGCAGGCCCACCGCAAGGACCTGCGCGGCCGGATCGCCCACGAGGAGGAAGCGCTCAAGAAGGCGAACCTGCCGGAGCACGTCGCCAAGGCGCTCAAGATCGCGATCGAGAAGCGCAGCAACACGCAGCGGAACGACGTCGTGGTCTTCTGCCGCTCCCAGGCGCCGGCGGACCTCAAGCCCCTCACCGCGCCGCTCCTCGAGCTCTACGCGGAGCTCGACACTCTGGACGTCGGCACCGCACTCGTGCTGCGCGAGAAGCCCGGCGAGATGCCGTCGACGTACTTCCGGATCAAGGGCGGCTACACGAACCGCGGCGAGAAGGTGACGGCGGCCGTGCCGGCGTCGCTGCCGCCCATCCCGGCGGGGAAGCCGCTCAACCGGCTCGGCCTCGCCTACTGGCTCGTGGACGAGGGCAACCCGCTCACCGCGCGGGTCGTGGTCAACCGCTTCTGGGGCGAGTTCTTCGGCCGGCCCCTCGTCGAGTCTCCCGAGGACTTCGGCACCCAGAGCCTGCCGCCGACGCACCCGGAACTGCTCGACTGGCTGGCGATCGAATTCATGGCGCGCGGCTGGAGCATGAAGGCGATCCACAAGACCATCGTGATGTCGGCCGCCTACCGGCAGTCGTCGACCGTCACGCGCGCGATGGCGGAGCGCGACCCCTACAACCGGCTTCTCGCCCGCGGGCCGCGCTTCCGGATGGAGGCGGAGATGATCCGGGACAGCATGCTTGCGGCGAGCGGGCTCCTGTCGCGGAAGGTCGGCGGCCCCAGCGTCTTCCCCCTGCAGGCCGACACGAGCGGCGTGATTGCGATCAACAAGGTCGACACCGCCTGGGTCACGAGCCCCGGCGAGGACCGCTACCGCCGCGGCCTCTACACCCACTGGCGCCGCACGGCGCCCTTCGCGGCCTTCGCGATTTTCGACGCGCCCAGCCGGGAGTGCTGCATCGTCCGCCGCCAGCGCACCAACACGCCGCTGCAGGCGCTCGCCGCCCTCAACGACCCGGCGTTCTTCGACGCGGCCCGCGGCCTGGCGCTGCGCGTCCTCAAGGAGGGTCCCGCGTCGACCGAGGGGAAGATCGAATTCGCCTTCCGGCTTTGCACGTCGCGGAAGCCGCGGGCCGACGAGGTCGCGCTCCTCTCCGCGGAGCTGAGCCGGCAGACGGAACACTTCGGGAAGCGCCAGGATGCCGCCAAGGCGGTGTTCAAGGGGAGCCCGGCGGCTCCGGCCGATGCGGTCGCGGCCGCGTCCTGGACAATGCTCTCCAACGTGCTGATCAACCTGGACGAAACTCTGACCAAGGAATGAGTATGCGCGACGACGCCCTGCGAGACCTGACCCGCCGCCACTTCTTCGAGCAGGCGGGCTTCGGGATCGGCTCGATCGCGCTCTCGGCGCTGCTGGGGCGCGACCTGCGCGCCCAGGACGCCTCGCTCAACCCGATGGCGCCGAGGAAGCCCCACTTCGCTCCGAAGGCGAAGAACATCATCTACCTGTTCATGATGGGCGCCCCCTCGCAGCTCGATCTCTTCGACTTCAAGGAGACGCTCCGCAAGTACAACGACCAGCCCGTTCCCGAGGAAGTCATCAAGGGGGAGCGCTTCGCGTTCATCAAGGGCATCCCGAAGCTGCTCGGCTCGCCCTTCGCGTTCCGCCGCTGCGGGGACTCGGGCGCGACGATCTCGTCGCTCCTGCCGCACCTGCAGACCATCGCCGACGACTGCGCCTTCGTGAAGTCGGTCCACACGAACCACTTCAACCACGCCCCCGCCCAGGTCTTCATGAACACGGGCCACACGATCGTCGGCCGGCCCAGCATGGGGTCCTGGCTGACCTACGGCCTGGGGAGCGAGTCGAACGACCTGCCCGGATTCGTCGTGCTCATCTCGGGGAAGATCGACCCGGGCGCCGGCAGCGCCTGCTGGTCGAGCGGCTTCCTGCCGACCACCTACCAGGGCGTCGAGTTCCGCTCGAAGGGCGACCCCGTGCTCTGCGTGTCGAACCCCGACGGCGTGGATCGCGAGGCCCGCGGCAACACGATCGAGACGCTGCGCGCGCTCAACCAGAAGCATCTCGACCAGACGGGGGACCCCGAGATCGCGACCCGGATCGCGGCCTACGAGATGGCGTACCGGATGCAGTCGAGCGTCCCCGAGCTGGTGGACGTGAGCCGCGAGCCCAAGTGGATCCAGGAGATGTACGGGACCGAGCCCGGCAAGAACTCGTTCGCGAACAACTGCCTGCTCGCGCGGCGCCTCGTCGAGCGCGGCGTCCGCTTCGTCCAGCTCTACCACCGCGGCTGGGACCACCACGGCACGGGCCATACGGACGACATCCCGCACTCGCTTCCGGAGCTCTGCCGCCAGACCGACCAGGCGGCGGTGGCCCTCGTGAAGGACCTGAAGGCGCGGGGGATGCTCGACGACACGCTCGTCATCTGGGGCGGCGAGTTCGGCCGCACGCCGATGAACGAGTCGCGCGGGGAAGGGAAGTTCATGGGCCGCGACCACCACCCGCGCGCCTTCACGATGTGGATGGCGGGCGGTGGCATCAAGCGGGGCGTGACGGTCGGCTCCACGGACGACCTGGGCTACAACGTCGCCGACGACCCCGTCCATGTGCACGACCTGCACGCGACGGCGCTGCACCTCATGGGGATCGACCACCTCCGTCTCACCACGAAGTTCCAGGGACGGGAGTACCGCCTGACGGACGTCCACGGGAAGCTCGTGAACAAGCTCCTGGCGTAAGGCCGGGCCGCGAAGAGGGGATTCGCGGGGTACACTCCTTCCAGTGAGACCCCTCTTCTTCGGCGCCCTGCTGGCGCTGGTCTGTCTCCCGGGCGCCGCCCCTCAGGAGCAGGAGCTCGACATCCGTGTCCTCGGCTTCGAGAGCCCGTGGGCGCCGGTCCCGAAGGGCGACCCCGAGCTCGTCCCGGGACTCTACGACACGATCATCGTCGGCGGCGGCATGAGCGGACTCACGGCCTGCTGGTCCCTCCGGGACCGCAACGTGCTGCTGCTCGAACGGAGCAGCCAGGTGGGCGGGCTCGCGTTCCGCGGAGTGACCGGCGACGGGATCGCCTACGGCCGCGGCTCCGCGTACTACTCGGAGCCGCCCGACAACGTCATGCCCTTCTACAAGGAGATGGGCCTCACGCCCATCGAGCAGACGGCGATCCCCTCGCCGATCGACGGCTACTTCCGCCAGGGCGCGGTCGTGAACGACATGTGGGAGGACGCCTGCTACAAGCACCTCCCCAAGGAGTTCAAGGCCTTCCACAAGGCTCTCCTGAAGGACGACAAGGCGGGGAAGGTAGCCAGCCAGCCGATCGAGAAGGCGAAGGACCTCTCGCTCGACCGGATCTCCACCGCCGAGTACCTCAAGCCGTACGGCCACGAGGTCAAGGCGTACCTCGACAGCTACTGCCAGTCCGCGCTGGGCTGTTTCAGCGACGACGTTTCCGCGATGGCGTTCACGAACTTCTACACCGCCGAGATCACGACCCGCTATGCGTGGCCGGGCGGCACGGCGGGGGCGAGCGTCCACCTCGGCGAGGCGCTCAAGGGGCTGATCCGCACGGGTTGCACGGTGACGCGCGTCGAGCAGGACGCGGACGGCGTGAACGTCGACTACCTCCAGGAGAGCAAGCTCTTCCGGATCCGCGCCCGCGGCGTCATCCTGGCGGTCCCGCTGCGCGTCGCGGCGCAGATCTTCCCGGCCCTGCCGGAGGATCGGCGCCAGCTCATCTCCCAGATCCGCTATGCCGACTACGTAGTCCACCAGGTCTTCACGAGCCGCGACCTCTACACGAAGTGCTACGACACGTGGTTCACCGACAAGAGCTTCACGGACGTCATCGTCGCCCGCTGGATCGAGACCAAGGGCTTCAAGGCGCCGCCCAAGGGCGGGCCCGGCATCCTCACGATCTACCAGCCGCTCGCGCCGGGAAAGGAGAGCCGCCCGCTCAACGAGACGACGGTCCGCTCGCTGGCCGTCCGGGCGCTGCGGGAACTGGAGGAGCTGGTCCCGGAGCTCCGGAAGGAGCCGAAGCTCAAGGTCGAATCGTACCGCTGGCCGGGCTCGATCCACGTCGTGCCGCCCGGCTACTTCACGCGGGTCGTTCCGAAGCTGACCCCGCCGGTAGGGAGGGTGTCGTTCGCGGGGAACAACCTGGGGACGCCGAGCTTCGAAGAGGCGATGTTCCGGGGCCGCGAGGCGGCGACGCAGGCCCGCGCGCTCCTCGGGCGCGCCCCGTCGCGCACTCCTGAGGAAGCCTACGCCCGCTGAGCCCGCCTACTTCTTCATCACGCGGGCCAGGAACTCGTCGAGCGCTTTCGTCGCCGGGTCGCCGGCCACGCCGAGGTTGTCGTTCAGCTTGTTGTGGTTCGTTTCCCTGGCCCCGAAGGCGGTGGCCGGGACCTCGGATTCCTTCAGCACCCTCGCGAGGCGCCGCGCCTGCGCCGACGTGTCGGGGTGGTCGGCCACGTAGAGAATCAGGAACGCCGGGATGCCCTTGCCCTTGGCGACGTGGGTCACGGCCGAGTAGTCCTTGTGCTTCTCGGGATCGTTGCCGAATTTCTGGCGGTGGCCGTTCTTGCTGGGCAGCGGCTCGCCGTGCGCGCGGGCGCGCGTCTCGGCCACCTCGATGATCGCGGGCACGTCGTAGGTGTCGCCGTCGACGGGCACGCAGCCCAGGAGGGCCGAGAAGGGCACGCCTTCGGCCTTGAGATAGCGCTCGTCGATGCACATCAGGGCGGCGAGCTGCGCGCCCGCCGAGTGCCCGCCCACGAGGATGCGGTTCGGGTCGCCGCCGTGCTGAGCGATGTTCTTGTAGACCCAGCCCAGCGACTTCGCCACGTCCTGGAAGAGGGTCAGCATCTCGACCTTGGGGAGCAGGCGGTAATTGGTCGAGACGAAGACGAAGCCGCGTTCGACGAAGGCCTTCGGCTTCTCCTTCACCTCCGACTTGTCGCCGACCTGCCAGCCGCCGCCGTGGATCCAGAAGACCACCGGCAGGTTCTTGGCGCCCTCGGGGGCATAGATGTCGAGGACCTGCCGCTCCTGGTCCCCGTAGGGGATGTCGCGCTTGGGATCCTGGGCCGCGAGGGTCAGCAGCAGCGAAATCACGCAGGTCATGGAAGCCTCCGATTCGTGCACCCGAACAGCACCCGATCTCCGCTCGTCTAAACTTACAGTGGTGATGGGTGATTCGTGGTGGGCGGCGGGCGCTTTGGTGCTGACGGCCTACCTGGCTGCGGCGGCGGCGTGGCCCGCCCGCCGGCTGCGCCCGGGCGCTCGCGCCGTCGTGCTTTCGGCCATCGCCGTCATCCCCATCTCGATCCCAATCCTGTGTCCGCCTGAGCCGCTGCTCGGCAAGGTCCTCGCGACGCTGCTCTGCCCGGTCCTGGGAACCCGCCTGCTCGGCCTGGGCGTGGAGGCGGAGTGGTGGCGGGGACGCCGGCTGCGCGACTGGCTCGCGGCCCTTGCGAACCCGCTGGTCCTGGTGCCGCGGCTTCACGAAGGAGCGCCGGGGCGGGAGCGGGCGGCCCGCCCTCTGCTGGAGGGCGCCGGCAAGGTCGCAGCGGGTGCGGCGCTTCTGGTCTGGACGTTCCGCTCGGACGCGGGACGCTGGCCGTTCTGGCTGGAGCATTCCGTGAAGCTTCTTGCCGCCTACCTCTGCTTCTTCGACGGCATGTTCGTGCTCCAGACCGGTCTCTTGAGGCTGGCCGGGATGCGGACTCTGGATCTGAGCCGACAGCCGGTCCTCTCCGTCACGCCGGCGGACTTCTGGAGGCGCTACAACTGCGAGGCCGGAAGGTTCCTGAGGGAGGACCTCTATCGTCCCGTGGAAAAGAGCGCCGGGAAGGTCGCGGGCATCGCCGCCGTCTTTGCGGTAAACGGGATCCTCCACGAATACATGGCCTGGCTCCTGGCGGGCCGGGTCCGGGGGTACCTGCTGGCGTTCTTCGCCCTGCACGGGGCGGCGGTGGCGGTCACCTGGAAATGGCGGCCGCGCGGTTGGGCGAAGGGCGCGGCCTGGGCGGGAACCCTGCTCTTCGTGGGGTTCAGCTCGATGCTCTTCTTCGCCGCGATCCAGCAGTTCAGCGACGTCTACGCGCGGCGCTAGGTAGTGTCTCAAAACGGATTGGCCACGGAGCCCACGAAGCCCTCAGAGCAGGATCTTCTCTGCAGGGCTCCGAGGGCTCTGTGGCCAATCAGGTGAGGATCGGGGGGCTTTCGAGACACTACCTAGAGCTTCTCGACCTGGAAGTCCTCGACGATCATGGAACGCCTGGCGCGGGCGATGCGGCGCAAGGCGTCCTTCGTCGGGCGGGCGGGGAAGTAGCGCACGACCGCGACGTCGTCGCCGTCGCGGTGGATCCACACGAACGCCCGGTAGCGCATGCCCCGGGCTTTCGCCTTCGCGTCGTCGCGGGCGATGCGCGCCGCGACCTCGGCTTCCGCCTGCGCGGCCTTGCCGGGGAGCTCGGCCAGCCAGTGGCGGCGGCAGAGCCCGTCCTCGGCCGTCTGCCCGCCCACGAGATAGCGCCCGCGGCAGCCGGCACGGCGGCAGGCGGCGACGCGGATGCGGCGGATCAGGCGATCGTAATCGGCCTTCGTAGCCCGCGCGTAGGGGCGGTCGATTTTGAAGGAGACGCTGTGACCCGGTCCGGCGCTGACCATGATGCCGGTGAACGGCGCGGCGAGCCAGACGGACGGCAGGAGCTCGATCTTGAGCCTCAGGCCGCCCACACGGAGCCGCCGCGCGAACGTTCGCCGGAGCCCCGGAGGCACGTCCGTGCCGGGGCGGCTCCAGCTCGGCATCAGAGCTTGTTGGCCTGCGCGTGCGGGGCCTGGCCGGAGAGGACGCGGAGCATGTTCTCCGCGGCCATCAGGGCCTGGCGCTCGACGCTCTCGTAGGTGCGCGAGCCCGTGTGGGGCGTGAGCACGACGTTCGGCGCGCCGAGCAGGGGGTTCGTCTTCTCGATCGGCTCGGGCTCCACCACGTCGGCGCCGTAGCCGCCCAGCTGGCCGGACTTGAGCGCCGCCGCGATGTCGCCCTGGTGGACGAGGCCGCCACGCGCGCAATTGAGGAGGTAGGCGCCGCGCTTCATCGTCGAGAGCCGCGACGCGTTCACCCACTCCTTGTTCTCGTCGGTCAGGTTCATGTGGAGCGAGACCACCTCCGAGGACTTGAGGACATCTTCGCCGGTCGGCTTGCGCTCGACGCCGTACTGCTTCGCGAACGCCTCGTCCCAGTAGAGGTCGAAGGCGCAGACGTTCATGTCGAAGGCCTTCGCGCGCTTGGCGACCTCCTTGCCGATGCGGCCGAGGCCGAGGATGCCCATGGTCTTGCCGGCGATCTCGCGGCCCGTCGAGCGCTTCCACTCGCCCTTCTTGATGAGGGCGTCCTGGGGCGGGATCAGGCGCGTGAGGGACAGCAGGAGGCCGAACGTGTGCTCCGCGACGGTCACGTGGTTCACCCCGGGGCAGAAGGTCACCGGGATCTTGAGCTCGGTCGCGGCGGGAATGTCGATCTTGTCGACGCCGATGCCGTACTTGGAGAGCACGCGGAGCTTGGGCAGGCACTTCTGGAGCACCTGCTTGGTGAAGGCGTCGTCGCCGCAGATGATCGCGTCGTGCTGGCCGACGAGCCGGAGGATCTCCGCCTCGGGCAGCGGCCCGCGGGCGCGGTCGATCTCGAACTGGTCCGCGGGCAGGAGGTCGTGGTGCCTCCCGGGCGTGTCCTGGAAGGAGGTGGTGGTGATCAGGATGCGCGTCTTGCTCATGGCGTCGTTACGATCCCCATTCGGTGTGGAAGGGCCCCTGGCCGGGCTTGTCGACCCGCTCGTACGTGTGGGCGCCGAAGAAGTCGCGCTGCGCCTGCGTCAGGTTGAGCGGCAGGCGCTCGGAGCGCACGGAGTCGTAGTAGGCCAGGCTGGAACTCATGGCCAGCACCGGGATGCCCTGGGCCTGCGCGGTCTGGACCACGTGGCGCCAGCGCGGCTGCGCCTCGGTCACCCAGCCCTTGAAGTGGTCGTCGAGGAGCAGGTTGGGCAGGTTGGGATTCTTGCGGAACGCGTTCTTGATGAGGTCGAGGAACTGCGCGCGGATGATGCAGCCGCCCTTCCAGATCCGGGCGATTTCACCCAGGTCGAGGTTCCACTTGTACTCGTCGCTCGCCACCTTCATCATCACCATGCCCTGGGCGTACGAGCAGATCTTGGACGCGTAGAGGGCGTCGCGGACCGCCTCGATGAGCGCCTTGGGGTCGCCCTTGTAGGGCTCGCGCTTCGGGCCGGGGAGCACCTTGCTCGCCTTGACGCGGTCGTCCTTGAAGGCCGAGAGGATGCGGCCCTCGACGGCGGCGTTGATGGTCGGGATCGGCACGCCCAGGTCGAGGGCGATCTGGCTCATCCACTTGCCGGTGCCCTTCTGGCCGGCCTTGTCGAGGATGAGGTCGACGAGCCACTTGCCGGTCTCGGCGTCCTTCTTGCGGAGCACCTTCGAGGTGATCTCGATCAAGAAGGAGTCGAGCAGGCCCTTGTTCCACTCGCCGAAGATGTCGGCGAGCTGCGGGGCCTCGAGGCCGAGGAGCTGGCGCAGCACGTCGTAGCTCTCGGCGATCAGCTGCATGTCGCCGTACTCGATCCCGTTGTGGATCATCTTGACGAAGTGGCCGGCGCCGTCGGGCCCGATGTAGGTCACGCAGGGGCCGTCGTTCACCTTCGCGGCGATCTTCTCCCAGACGGGGCGGAGGTGTTCGTAGGCGTCCTTCGGGCCGCCGGGCATCAGGGAGGGGCCCCAGAGCGCGCCTTCCTCGCCGCCCGAGACGCCCGAGCCGATGAACTGGAATCCCTTCGCCTTGATCTCGGCGTCGCGGCGGCGCGTATCCGAGAAGTGCGAGTTGCCGCCGTCGATGATGATGTCGCCGGGCTCCAGCAGCGGCGTGAGCTGCTTGATCATGTCGTCGACCGGCGCGCCGGCCTTGACCATGAGGATGATGCGGCGCGGGCGCTCCAGCGACGCGACGAGCTCCTGCACGGTCTTGGCGCCCGTGAACTTCTTGCCCTTGGCGCGGCCCGCCAGCAGCGCCTCCGTCTTGTCCGTCGTCCGGTTGTAGATGCTGATGGGGAAGCCGTTGCGCTCGATGTTGAGCGCCAGGTTCTCGCCCATGACGGCGAGGCCGACCAGTCCGATCTGCGATTTGGCCATGTCCGTTCCCTAAAGAGGCCGCTGAGACGCAGAGCCGCAGAGAAGAAGTTCTGCTCTGCGTCTCGGCGTCTCCGCGGCTATGGTTACCGTTTGATTCTCGCGCTTCCGCCCTTGACCACGTGCTCGACCTCCTCGAGGGTGACCATCGAGGTGTCGCCGCGGGTCGACTGCGCCAGCGCCCCGTGCGCCGCGCCGTACTCGACCGCGCCCTGCGGGCCCTTGCCCGAAAGCAGGCCGTAGATGACCCCGCCCGCGAAGCCGTCTCCGCCGCCCACGCGGTCTTCGATCTCCAGGTTCTCGTACTTCCGGCTCTCGTAGAACTTGCCCTCGGCCCAGAAGATCGCGCTCCAGTGGTTGACGAGGCCGCTCACGACCTCGCGCAGCGTGGTGCCGATGCCCTGGACGCTCGGGATCTTCTTCACGACCTGCTCGACCATCTTCTTGTAGCTGTCGACCTCGAGACCACGGAAGTCTTCCTTTACGCCTTCGATCTTCATGCCGAGGACCTTGATGAAGTCCTCCTCGTTGCCGATCAGGACCTTGACGTACGGGAGGAGCTTCTCCGTGGCGGCCATGGCGTCCTTCGCGCTCCAGAGCTTGGAGCGGAAGTTGAGGTCGTAGCTCGTCACCACGCCCGCCTCGTGGGCCGCCTTCAGGGCCTCGAGGGCCACCTCGGCGCAGGAGGGCGAGAGGGCCGAGAAGATGCCGCCCGTGTGGAACCAGCGGACGCCCTTCGCGAAGACCTTCTTCCAGTCGACCTCGCCGGGCTTCATGTGGCTGGCGGCGGAGTGGCCGCGGTCGTACATCGTGACGCTGCCGCGCACGCCGGTGCCGACCTCGGTGAAATTGAGGCCCACGCGGTCCGCGCGACCCACGCCGTCGTACGGAACCCACACGACGTCGCTGATGTCGAGGCCGCCGCCGCGGGCGTGGTTCTTGATCATCCACGCCACGTAGTTGTCGGGAAGGCGGCCGACCCAGCCGGCGCGGAGGCCCATGCGACCGACCGCGTAGGCGACGTTGTACTCGCCGCCGCCGATCCAGGCTTCGAACTCGGTGGCGAACTCGATGCGCTGCCGGCCGGTGGGGGAGAGCCGGACCATGCACTCGCCGAGCGAGATCATGTCCAGGCCCCCGGGAGTCGCGGCTTTGATGTTCATATCAGAATTCCATCGAAGAGAACCCACCGTCCACGGTGAGGTGGCATCCCGTCACGAAGCTGCCCGCCTTGCGGGCGCAGAGGAAGACTGCCGGGCCCATGAGCTCGCCGGCCTCGCCGAAGCGGTTCATGGGCGTGTGGGCGAGGATCTTGGCCACGCGCTCCGGCTGCAGGATCTTGCGGTTCTGCTCGGCGGGGAAGAAGCCGGGCGAGAGGGCGTTCACGCGGATCCCCTGGGGCGCCCACTCGCGGGCCAGGTTCATCGTCAGGTTGAGCACGGCCGCCTTCGTGGCGCTGTACGTGAAGACGCGCGAAAGCGGGCGGATCGCCGACATCGACGTGATGTTGATGATCACGCCGCCCTGCTTCTGCTCGATCAGCGTCTTGCCGAAGACCTGGCAGCCGAAGACGACGGACTTGTAGTTGGTGTCCAGGATCCGCTGCATCTCCTCGTCGGAGATGTCCAGGAACGGCGTGGGGGAGTTCGTCCCGGCGCCGTTGAGCGCGATCGTGAGCTTCCCGAACTTCTTCACGGTCTCGGCCGCGACGCGCTCGACCTCGGCCTTCCTGGTGACATCCGCGGCGATGAAGACCGCCTCGCCGCCCGCGTCCTTGATGGCCGCCAGGCGCTTCTCGGCCTTCGCGGCGTCCCGGCCGACGATCGCGACCTTCGCGCCGGCCTGGGCGAACGCCTGTGCCATCGCGCTGCAGAGCTCGCCCGTGCCGCCGGTCACGACGGCGACTTCGCCCTTCAGCGAAAACTGCTCCTCGAGGAACGACATGACCCGCACCCCCCTGTAGTCCCTCGACCCTGCTCGGGACGAGGGGTGGCAATTATAGCGGAATCCCCAAAGCAGAATCCAGAATCCTCCTCCCTCCCGGGTCAGGAAGAGGGCCAGCCCTCCGAAGGGCCGGAAAACCCCCGATGAGATGCGCGAAGGAGGGCAAAATCGGCGGAGGCGGGGATGGATTTCGGGGCCCTGCGTACGGTCCCGCCGGAGGACTACCATGAACCGAACCCCGCTCCTGCTGCTTGCGGCGCTCGTCATCCCGGCGTGCGGCGACCCGGTTGCCGGGCCGACGCCCGAACAGATCCCCGCGCCGGGCTCGACCGAGTACCCCCACGCCCTGGTGAAGGAAAGCGTTTTCGACGCCGGCAGCGGGAAGGAGTACCGGCTCTACGAGCCCGACGGCCCGCCGCTGCTCTCGGCGCCCGTCGTCGTGTTTCTGCACGGCTGGGGCGGAACGGACCCGGCGTATTACCGTCCGTGGATCGACCACCTCGCCCGGCGCGGCAATGTGGTCCTCTGGATCCGCTACCAGGAATCGGTCCTCACGCTCTCGAGCGAGTTCGTGCCGAACATGCTCGCGGCCGTGAAGGCCGGCCTGGCTCATCTGGAGCAGGACGCGGAGCGCCCCAAGCCGGAGCTCGACAAGGTGGCCGTCGTCGGCCATTCGATGGGCGGCATCCTTTCGATGACGCTCGCCGCGCGCGCGGCGGCGGAGGGCTTGCCTCCGATGAAGGCGGTGATGCCGGCCAATCCGGGCCGCGGCGTGACGGGCCCCGAAGTTCTCGCGGACTTCTCCCAGATCCCGGCGTCGACGCTGCTGCTCTGCGTATCGGGTGCCGAGGACAGCCTCGGGACGGACGCGCCGTTCTGCTTCTACCAGGCGACGAACGTGCCGCTCGACAACAAGGATCACGTGACGCTGAACTCGGACAACCACGGCACGCCGGCGCTCGTCGCCGACCACTTCGCGCCGAACTGCCTGACGGCGGCGGACGTGAACGCGCTGGATACGAACGGCTATTGGAAGTGGTTCGACGGCCTGATCGCGGCGGCGTTCTACAGGCGCTACCGGGAGTACGCGCTGGGCAACACGCCGGAGCAGCGCTTCATGGGACTCTGGCCCGACGGGACCCCGATCGTGGAGGCGACGGTCACGGACGCGCCGTAACTATGGGAAGAGCGCCTGGATGCGCTTCATGTAGACGTCGCTGGGCTTGGTCCACTTGATGTCCACCGTGGGCAGATCCTTCTTCAGACCCTCGACGTCCGCCTCCGGGATGTCGATCCCGTCCAGGACCAGCTTCTTCAACGCGGGAAGGTCCTTCAGGCGGCGGAGGGCATCGGCCTTCAGGCGGGCCTCCCCCAGCTGAAGCGACTCCAGGGTCTTGATTTCGGCGAGGACGGCGAGCGTCTCGTCCGAGACGCTGGTGGGCGGCTTGTAGGCGAGGCGCTGGCCGAGGTTGAGCTGCTTCAGGTTGGGCAGGTCCTTCAGCTTCTTCACGCCCTCCAGGGTCTGTCCCGCGTGCCAGGAGCGGAATTCCTTCAGGCGGCTCAGCTTGGCGACGGCAGCCATCCCGTCGTCGTTGAAGGCCAGGGAGCCTGCCACCGTCAGGCTCTCGAGCGCCGGCATCTCGGCGAGGGCCGCCAGTCCGGCGCCGCTGAACGACTTGCCGGGGTGGAAGAACTTCAGGACCTTCAGGCTCTTGAGCGCGGCGAGCGACTTCACGCCGTCATCGGTGATCAGCGACTGATTGGTCGACAGGGATTCCAGTTCCGTGAGACCGGCGAGGAGCGGGAGGGACGCGTCGCCCAAGCCTGCTCCGAGGGAGAGGGATTTCAGGTGAGCCAGGCGGCCGAGCTGCTTGAAGTCCTCGTCCGTCCATTTCGAGCAATCGCCGGCGTCGACGCTCGTGACCACGCCCTTCGACTCGGCGACCTTGGCGCCCTTGTCCTTCAGGGCCTTCGCGATGTCGGCGTCATCGCCGCGGGCCGGGGAAGGGGCGAGCGCGGCTGCGAGGATGGCGAGAATCAGGGCCTTCATCATGGGCGTTGCGCTCCTCCTTGTCCTATGGAACACCGCCCAACGCCCGAAGTGCCGCTTGGGATCTACAAGCGGCGGGTCGCCATGAGCTTCGCGCGCGACGCCACGATCTCTTCCGCGAGACTGAACGGCACCGGCTCGTAGTGGTCGAAGGTCATCGTGAACGTGGCCTTGCCGCTCGAGAGGGTGCGGACCTGGGTCGAGTAACCGAACATCGAGCCCAGCGGCACGAAGCAGCGGATTTCGTGGTTGACGCCCCGCTGCTCCATGGCCTCGATGCGGCCGCGGCGCGCGGCGAGGTCGCCGTTGACCGATCCCATGTACTCGGGAGGAGTGATGACGTTTACCGACATCACCGGCTCCAGCAGCTGCGGGCTGGCCTTGCGGAAGAGGTCTTTGAAGGCCATCGACGCGCAGGTGTTGAACGCGCGCTCGCTGGAGTCGACATCGTGGTAGTCGCCGTCGATGAGCGACACGCGCAGGTCGACGATGGGGAAGCCCGCGTAGACGCCCTTGGACATCGCCTCGACGATGCCCTTTTCGACCGCGGGGATGTATTCCTTGGGGACGTTGCCGCCCTTGACGTCGTTGACGAACTCGAAGCCCGTGCCCGCGGGCAGCGGCTCGCAGGTGAGGACGACGCGGGCGAAGTCGCCCTTGCCGCCCGTCTGCTTCTGGAGCTTGTGGTCGACCTCGGCGGCCGTGGTCGCGGTCTCGCGGTAGGCCACCTGGGGGCGGCCGACCTTGGCGGAGACGCCGTATTCGCGCTTGAGGCGGTCGACGAGGATTTCGAGGTGCAGTTCGCCCATGCCCGACATGATCGTCTCTTCGGTCTCGTGATCGAACGAGATGACGAAGGTCGGGTCCTCCTCGGCCAGCTTGGCCAGAGCGAGGGAGAGCTTGTCGCTGTCCGAGCGGGACTCCGGCGTGATGGAGACCGAGATCACCGGCGCCGGGAACTCGATCGCCTCGAGCGTCACGGGGTGGTCCGGGTCGCAGATCGTGTTTCCGGTCAACGTCTTGTCGAAGCCGATGACGGCGCCGATCTCGCCGGCATCCAGGTATTCGCGGATGATGGGCTTGTTCGCGTGCATCTCGACCAGGCGGCCGACGCGCTCGCGGGTGCCGCGGCTGGAGTTGAGGACGTACGACCCGGCGCTCAGCTTGCCCTTGTAGACGCGAACGTAGGTCAGCTTGTTGTGGCGGTCGCTGAAGATCTTGAAGGCGAGGGCGGCCAGGGGGCCGGCCTCGATCTTGGGCGACGGGAGGTAGTCGACGACGGCGTCGAGCAGGCGCTGGATGCCGATGTTCCGTGCCGCCGAGCCGCAGAGGACGGGGTTGATGCTCCGGGCGAGGGTCGCTTTGCGGAGCGCGGAGCGAATCTCCGCCTCCGTGGGCTCGATGTTCGCCATGAACTTCTCGAGGAGCTGCTCGTCCTGCTCGGAGACCTTTTCGATCAGGTTCTTACGCCACTTGGCGGCTTCTTCGCGGTAGGCCTCGGGGATCGCGCGCTCGATGAACTGCGTTCCGCCCTTCTCCTCGGACCAGAGGACCTCGCAATTCTTCACGAGGTCGATCAGGCCGTTGAACTGCTCGTTCTTGCCGACGGGAAGCACGACGGGGACGGCGTTGCCGCCCAGTTCCTTCTGGATCTTGGTCACGACGTCGAAGAAGTCCGCGCCCGTGCGGTCCATCTTGTTCACGAAGCAGATGGACGGGACTCCGTACTTCTCGGCCTGGCGCCAGACGGTCATGGACTGAGGCTCGACGCCGCCGACGCCGCAGAAGAGCGCCACCGCGCCGTCGAGGACGCGGAGGGAGCGCTCGACCTCGACCGTGAAGTCGACGTGCCCGGGGGTGTCGATCAGGTTGATGCGATGGCCTCTCCACTCGACGGCGGTCGCGGCCGCCGTGATGGTGATGCCGCGCTCCTTCTCCTGCTCCATCCAGTCGAGGGCGGTGTTTCCGTCGTCGACGTTGCCGATCTTGTGGGTTCGGCCGGTGAAGTAGAGGATGCGCTCGCTCGTGGTCGTCTTGCCCGAGTCGATGTGCGCGATGATCCCGATGTTGCGAATCTTGGCCTGGTCGATCATAAACTCCGTCCGATGAAAGAAAAATTAGGGTGGGGCATATTAGCGAGATTGGAAGGGGATTGCAAGACTGAAACCCGGAACGAGGAACCCGGCACCAGGAACCAGGAGGATCCCCGGTGAGGGGGGCTCTGCCGGGTTACGGGTTACCGGTGACTGATTTCGGCGACCGGTTCGATGCGGCGGACGGCCTTCAGGAGGATCCCGAAGCTGGCGGCGTGAAGGCCGCCGCAGATGAGGAAGGGGATCGTGTAGCCGCGGGCGGCGATGATCTCGCCGAACGCGGCCCCGACGGCGGCGGCGCCCAGCGCGCCGGCGGAGCCGAGCAGCCCCTCGACGGAGCCGACCATCCGCGAGGGGAAGAGGTCGGCCGCCAGGGTCTGGACGTTGGCGGACCAGAACTGGTGGCCGAACATCGCGACGCTGTAGAAGACGATCGCGAGCTGAACGGGGGTCCACTCGATGAGCGTGGTGGCGGGCATCAGGAGGGCAGCGGAGCCGAGCGCGATCTTGCGGGCGCGGTCGAGCGAGAGGCCCCGGCGGATGAGCAGGCTGCCCAGGCCGCCTCCCAGGAAGCTGCCCGCGCCGGCGAACGCAAAGGGGATCCACGCGTAGTACCCGACTTCCTTGATGTTGAAGTGGCGCGCGTCGACGAGGTACTTGGGGAGCCAGAACAGGAGGAAGTACCAGACGGAGTCGGTGAGCAGCTTGGAGGCCATGAGGCCCCAGACCTGGGGGTAGCGGAAGAGGTCGATCCAGCGGAGGCGGCCCTCCTCCCGCGCGCGGCGCGGCAGCGAGCTGCGGATCAGGTCGCGTTCCTCGACGCTGATGAGCCGGCTCTGGTCGGGGGTCTGGTAGAGGAAGGTCCACGCGAGCGCCCAGGCGAAACCCGCGGCGCCGGTGATGAAGAACACCCAGCGCCACCCGTAGCGCTGGGCGATCCAGGCGAGCGCCGGGGCGGCGACGACGGCGCCGAGGCTGGAGCCGGTGTTGAAGAGCCCGAACGCGAAGGAGCGCTCGCGCGGGGGGAACCATTCGGCGACGGCCTTTCCCGAGCCGGGGAAGCCGCCGCCTTCGCCCATGCCCAGGAGGAAGCGGTAGAGTCGGAGGCCCCCGAAGGAGCTCGCGGTGCCGGTCAGGAAATTCGCGGCGGACCACCAGGTGATCATGAGGAAGTAACCCCAGCGGGTGCCGAGGCGGTCGAGGATCCAGCCGCCGCCGGCGTACATGAGGCCGTAGGCGACGAGGAAGGCGGTATTGAGCGCCGCGTAGTCCGAGGTCGAGATCGCGATGTCCTTGCGGACCTCGCTGACGACGATGGGGAAGCTCTGGCGGTCGAGGTAGCTGAGCGCCGTCGCCAACGCCAGCAGCCCCGCGATCCACCAGCGGAGGGGGCGGATCTTCATTCCGCGGGCCGGGGCGCCGGCTTCTCGCTGAAGCGCTTCAGCACGTAGTCCAGGAAGCCCGCGAAGGCCTTCTTGAACCCGGCCTCGATGTCCCGCTCGCTGCCCTCGAGGATCAGCTTGACCATCGCGCGGTGCTCTTCGGCCATCAGGTCGAAGCGGAACTTGGCCGCGTGGGGCAGGTCGCGGATGAGCTCGTAGCCGAAGAAGCGCGTCGAGAGGTCGTGGAGGACGTCCTGCAGGTGGCGGTTGCCGGAGAGTTCCCACAGGGTCTTGTGGAAGCGCAGGTCGGCCGCCGAGAAGGCGCGCATGTCGCGGGCGCGGCAGGCGGCCTCGAGCTCGACGAGCGCCTCGGTGAGCGCGGCGCGGACGTGGGCGTCGCGCCGGGCGTGGATCCTCAGGGCCGCGCGGGTTTCGAGGGTCTCGCGGATCTCGAAGATCTCGCGGATGTCCTGTTCGGAGAGCTGGGTGACGTAGGCGCCGTGGTGGGCGCGGATGTGGACGAGGCCCTGCCGGGCGAGGAGCCAGAGGGCCTCGCGGAGCGGGGCGCGGCTCACCTCCAGCTTGCGCGACAGGGTGAGTTCGACGATGCGCTCTCCGGGCTTGAGGGTGCCGTCGAGGATCCAGCCCTTGAGCACGTCGCAGATCTTGTCGCGCAGGACTTCCTTTTGAATCAGCATCGTCCCCCAGGAACAAAATAGACCGTCTATTTTGTTAAACTAGATTACTGTTGACATGTGTATTGTCGACAATGATAATGGCGAAGTCAAGGGATAATTGCAGCACAGCAAGGGGAGTGGCATGGCACGCACGATCGGGTTCGTCGGGACCGGGCTGATGGGACGCGGGATGGCCCGCAGCCTGATCCGCAAGGGACACGCGCTCCGCGTCTACAACCGCACCCGCGCCAAGGCGGAGGAAGTCGCCCAGCTGGGCGCCCAGGTCGCCGCCAGCCCGGCCGAAGCCGCCCGGGACGCCGACGTCGTCATCAGCATGCTCGCGGACCCCAAGGCCGTCGCCGACTGCTTCGAGGGTCCGCACGGCATCCTCGGCGCGCTGAAGAAGGGCGCCGTCGTCATCGATTCCAGCACCGTGTCGCCGCCGACCACCCAGAAAATGGCCGAGCAGGTCCGCGCCCGGGGCGGCCAGATGCTCGACGCCCCCGTCTTCGGCAGCAAGAACGAGGCGGAGAACGGGGCGCTCGGATTCATCGTGGGCGGCGACCGCGCCGTCTTCGACTCCGTCCAGGACGTGCTCTCCTGCCTCGGCAAGTCTACCTATATGGGGCCCAGCGGCATGGGGGCCACCGCGAAGCTCGTCGTCAACCTCGTCATCGCGGGCGAGCTCCAGGCCTTCCACGAGGGGATGGTCATGGCGACCAAGGCGGGCCTCGACCCCGACCTCATGTATGGCGTCCTGATGAACAGCCGGGCCAAGGCCGGCATCTTCGAGATGAAGGGCCCGAACATCCTCAAACGGGACTTTTCGACGTTCTTCCCGCTCCGCCTCATGGACAAGGACATGCGGCTCGCGCTCGAGACGGCCGAGTCGCTGCGGCTGTCGATGCCGCTGGTCCAGGCCGTCAAGGAGGTGCTGGGCGCTTGCGTGACGGCGGGGCAGGCCGAAGAGGACTTCTCCTCCGCGATCAAGCATCTGGAGCGGGCGGGCGGCGTTGAAGTCGCTTCCAGGAGCAAGTCATGAAGAAAACGGCGGCGACCCTGTCGAAGCTCGGAATCGCAACGGAAGACCCGGCGCTGCCGGCCTCCGGGAAGCGCTTCCCGGACGGCGCCCAGTACCGGATCGAAATCCCGAGCGTCGAGACCCCCGAGGCCCTCTCGGCCCTCCTGGAAGAGGCGGACAAGCGCAAAGTTCCGATCCACCGGGCCAGCCAGGGCAGCGGCATCATGATGCTCACCGATGCCGAGCTCACGAGCATGCTGAAGATCTCGCGCGACGCGAAGATCGAGCTGTCGCTCTTCGTGGGACCGCGCGCGGGCTACGACGCGACGCCGCAGCCCTTCACGCCGGCGGGGAAGATCATCGGCGGCAGCCTCCGCGGCGGGTCGCAGCTCCTCTACGCGGTGGAGGACGTCAAGCGCGGCTGCGCGCTCGGCCTCCGCAGCGTGCTGGTCGCCGACCTGGGGCTCCTCTGGGTCCTCGGCGAGCTCAAGAAATCGGGCGAGCTGCCCGCGAGCCTGGTGCTGAAGATCTCCATCCTGCTGCCGGTGCCCAACCCCGCGACCGCCCACGTGCTCGAATCCCTCGGGGCCGGCACGATCAACGTCTCCCCCGACCTGTCGCTCGGCCACCTGTCGAGCATGCGGGGCGCGATCTCGGCGCCGCTCGACATCTACGTCGAGGTTCCGGACGGCTTCGGCGGCTACGTCCGGACCTACGAGGTGCCCGAGATGATCCGCGTCGCCTCTCCGGTCTACGTGAAGGCCGGGCTCCGAAACGCGCCGGACATCTACCCCTACGGGGAGCAGCTCAAGACGGTCGCGCTCGGGATGACCCGCGAGCGTGTCCACCGCGCCCGGCTGGTCCTGGACACAATCCAGCGGTATTATCCGGAGGCCGCGATGTCGAAGCCCGGCGCCGCGGGCCTGGGAATTCCCGAGCTATGAAGTTCATCCCGCTGAGGCAGAAATTCCCGGCGTCGCCGCCGCTGGACGTGCGCGCGGAGCTGCGCCGGCAGTTCCGCCCCGTCGTGAAGCCGGGGGCCCGCATCGCCGTGGGCGCGGGCAGCCGCGGCATCACCAACCTCGCCGCCGTCGTCGCCGAGACGATCGCGATCCTCAAGGAGGCCGGCGCGAAGCCCTTCATCGTCCCCGCGATGGGCAGCCACGGCGGCGCCACCCCCGAAGGGCAGATGCAGATCCTCTCGGAGTACGGCGTCACGGAAGCCGCCATGGGGGCGCCCTTCGCGCCGTCGATGGAGACCGTGTCGCTCGGTCCTACCGAGGACGGCGTCGACGTCCGCTTCAGCCGCCCGGCGATCGAGTCGGACGGCATCGTCGTCATCAACCGCGTGAAGCCCCACACGGACTTCGGCGGCCCGCTCGGCAGCGGCGTCATCAAAATGATCGCGATCGGCTTCGGCAAGCAGGCCGGCGCCGCCGCCTACCACGCCGCCGCGTCGCGGCTGGGGATGGAGCGGATCATCCGCACGGTCTCGACGGTCGTCCTGCCGCGCGTCCCCATCCTCGCGGGCATCGCGCTCCTCGAGGACACCTATCACCAGACCGCCCGCGTCGCCGTCCTGGCGCCCGCCGAGATCGAGCGCCGCGAGATCGAGCTCCAGCGCGAGGCCCGCGCGCTCATGCCGCGCCTGCCCTTCGACGAGGCGGACCTCCTCATCGTCGACCGGATCGGCAAGAACATCAGCGGCGCCGGCATGGACCCCAACATCACCGGCCGCGGCGTCCACGGCTACACGTCGAAGCTCTCGGAGCAGACCCAGAAGCCGATCCTGCACCGCGTCTACGTGCGCGACCTGACTCCCGAGTCGCACGGCAACGCGATCGGGATCGGGATGGCCGACTTCACGACGAAGCGGCTCGTGCAGTCGATCGACGCCGCCGCGACCAGCATGAACGCCCTCACCGCGCTCAGCATCAACTCCTTCAAGATCCCGATGGCGTTCGAGAACGACCGCGAGGCGATCGCGCGCATCCTCGAGACCGTGCCGCTCGCCAACGGTCGCGCCCACCACATTGTCCGCATCCAGGACACTCTCAACCTCGAGAAGGTCGAGGTCTCGGAGTCGTACGCGGAACTCCTGCGCGGCCGGCCCGACCTGGAGCCTCTCGGCCCGGCGCGTGACGTGAGATTCGACGCGCAGGGGAATCTGCCCCCGCTCTGTTCGTGATCGGAGGAACCATGACGCTCTTGATGGCGCTCCTGCTGTCGACGCTGACGTCGCAGGAGAAGACGGCCGTCCTGACGGCGGAGGAGCTCGAGGACAAGATCCGCGGCGGCCTGATCGGGCAGATCCTCGGCAACCTGAACGGCCTCCCGCACGAGTTCAAGTACATCGAGGAGCCGGGCAAGGTGGAGAAGTACACCCCCGGGCTTCCTGAAGGCGCCCATACCGACGACGACACGGACATCGAGTGGGTCTACCTCGCCGAGATGGCGCGGACGGGGAAGACGCTGCTGCCCCCGGAGCGGATGGCGGAGCTCTGGCGCGCGAACATGAACGACCGGATCTGGTGCGCCAATCTCTACGCGCGACGGCTCCTCGACCTGGGCATCGAGCCGCCCCTCTGCGGCCGCATCGCGCTCAACCCCTGGTCGGTCTTCAACATCTCGGCCCAGTTCGTCTCCGAGTCCTTCGGCCACATCGCCCCGGGGATGCCGCAGACGGCCGCCCGGATCGGGATCCACTACACGCACCTCGCCGTCGACGGCGAGCCCATCCAGACCACGCAATTCTTCACCGCCATGATCGCGACCTGCTTCTTCGAGAAGGACGCGGCGAAGATCGTCGCCGCGGGGCGGGCCGCGCTCGACCCCAAGAGCAGCGTGGTCGGCGTCGTCGACGACGTCGTGGCGTGGTGGAGGGAGAACCCGAAGGACTGGCGCGAGACGCGGCGCCGCATCAAGGAGAAGTACACGCGGCACGGCGGCGGAATGCGCGACCGCAACGGCTACGAGCTCAACACCGCCGCGATCGTCGGCGCCCTCCTGTACGGCGGCGCCGAGGATCTCGTGGAGACCCTGCGCCTCGCCTTCAACTTCGGGTGGGACTCCGACTGCAACGCCGCAACCTGCGGCGCGATCGTCGGGGTCGTGCGCGGAAAGAAGTGGATCGACGCCCAGGGCTGGGTGATCAAGGACGTCTACGCCAACACCTGCCGCGCCGCGATGCCCAAGGACGAGACCATCACGGGCTACGGCGACAAGCTGCTCGCCGTGGCCAGGCAGGTCATCCTCGAGAACGGGGGCGAGGAGACCAGCGTCGACGGCAAGAAGGCCTACCGCATCCGCCTCCAGGCGCCCGCGAACGTCGAGCCGCTGCCGGCGACCCTCGACCGTGTCGACGAGCTCCGCCGGGAGCTCGGCCCGCTCATCGCGAAGGACCTCAGCAGCCCGGGGAAGGACCGCGCCCGCGCGGCGTACCTGGCGATCTGCCTGGGCGTGACGGAGCCGCTGAAGAAGGACCGGCCCGAGGACTGGAAGGCCGCGGTCGACGAGCTGAAAAAGTATCGCAACGTGCTGAAACAGATTTACGATGCTCCCCAGCCCCTGGGCACCCGCCTGCAGGCGGCCGCGAAGGCCGAGGGGCTCGAGAAGCCGGAGAAACCCAAGTAAGGGAGCCCTCATGGCGCAGCACGGCAAGAACATGATCGGCGGGGAACTCTCCGCCGCCGGCACGCAGAAGTTCCGCGCGCTCAACCCGTCGACGGGGGCGCTGCTCGACGGCGAGTTCCACGAGGCCACGCCCGCCGAGCTCGACAAGGCCCTGGAGCTCGCCGCGCGGGCCTTCCCGGTCTACCGCAAGGTCGCGCACGACCAGATCGCGGCCTTCCTGGAGCGCATCGGCGCCGAGATCATGGCTCTCGGGCCGGCCCTGATCGAGCGCACGAGCGCCGAGACGGGCCTGCCGGCCGCGCGGCTGGAAGGGGAGCGCGCCCGCACGGTGGGCCAGCTCAAGATGTTCGCCGACCTGATCCGCGAAGGCTCCTGGGTCGACGCCCGCATCGACCGGGCGATCCCCGACCGCAAGCCGCTGCCGAAGCCCGACCTCCGGCGCATGCTGATCCCGATCGGCCCGGT
>Ga0310812_10000044_pt1 | contig 60190 bp, 64 predicted proteins | sample NN3metagenome_FD_205747 | JGI IMG/M metagenome (GOLD analysis project Ga0310812, IMG submission 205747) | Soil microbial communities from experimental microcosm in Duke University, North Carolina, United States - NN3 | ecosystem: Engineered > Artificial ecosystem > Soil microcosm > Unclassified...
TGAAGACGCCCGGCTCGTGCGTGTGGCCGCAGAAGCAGGCGTGCTTGATCATGGAGAAGATCTCCTCCATCTTCTCCTTGTCCTGGACGTCGTGGGGCCGCACGTACTCCTTGGTGCGGTTGCGCGGGGAGGCGTGGAGGTAGGTCACGCCGTCGTCTTCCTTGATGTCCGGGAGGTCGCCCAGGTAGTTCCACATCTTGTGGTTCTCTTCCTTGGCGGCCGAGACGTCGTTGAGCTGGTTCCGGGTCCAGTCGATGGCCTGCGCGGCCTCGGGGTTGAAGTCAAGCGCGAGGAAGAGCAGGGCGTCCTCGTGGTTGCCGCGCAGCGAGAAGGACCAGTTGAACGCGTGCCGGATCATCTCGCGCGGGTTGGGGCCGTACCCGATCAGGTCGCCCAGGCAGTAGACCTGCTCCACGCCCTGGGAGTTGATGTCCTTGAGGACGGCTTCGAGGGCTTCGATATTGGAGTGCAGGTCGGAGATCAGGGCGACCTTCTTGTTGCTCATGTGCCCCTTAGTCTAGCACGATAGGACCCAGAATCAAGGGAGCTCAGTGCATCTTGCGCAGGCCCAGAATGAGCTCCACTTCGCCCTTTTCCAGGCCGGTGGCGGCGCAGATGTCGAGGATCTCCTTCCCGGAATCCTGCAGGGAATACACCTGGTCGTGAAGCGGGTTCGCGGGCCGCGCGGAATTTTTCGCGGCCGGCTCCGGCGCGGCGGCCGCCTCAGTTTTCCCTAAGAGCGCCTCGAGCTCCCGCTTCTTCTGGTCGCACTCCAGGAGAAGCTGGTTGAGCATGCGGATCTTGGTGTCGAGCCGCGCGATGTGCTCGCGGGAGAGATCCTGGATCTCGGTGAGCAGGCGCTCGAGCTCTTCGCGCGCACCGCCCGCGGAGCCGCCGAAGCTGCCGAGCAGCTCCTGGGGGCCGTCGCGACGGCGTCGGAGGCGGGGGAGGATCACGGCGACGAAGAGGGCCGCGACCACCAGCACCACCCAGAGGACGTTGACGCCCGGTTTCGAGGACGGGGAGGCGGCGTCGGTCTGCAGGACGAGGAGAAGATGAATCAACAGTTGCGATTATAGCGGGTGGCATAGCCTTTGCAATGCGATGAGACGGCATGAACGGCCTCTCGAAGATCATGGTCGTGGTGGTCGCGGTGGTCACCGCGGGCTCGGCGGCCGCGATCCTGCTCGCGCCGCCCTCACCGCAGGAGCGAGAGGTGCGACGCCAGGCCGAGGCGCAGCGCCTGGTCGACGCGCTCACGCAGGAGGTCTGGAACTACTACCACGAGCACGACGAGTTTCCGCCCGGCGACGGGATCGGCAGCGCGGGCCTCGTGAAGGCGCTGCAGCAGGTGTCCAAGTCGGGCTTCCCGTACATGACCTTCGTCGACGAGATGCTGACCGACACGGGCGATTTGCGGAACCCCGTCGCGCCGCACGAGAAGATCCTGTTCTACCGGAACAACCGGACCGGGCGGGCGCCGGGCCTGGATGTTCACAATGAGCGGAACTTCGACCTCTGGGGGGCCTCCTCGGACGGGGTCCACGACGGGGTCAACAACTGGAACTCGGTCGTGTCGCCCCCGTAACGTTGTTACTCGGGGGTAACAGGGGCGGTGGCTCCCGGGGGCTGCCCGCCAGGACGGGACCCAGGGGCGTATAGGGGCCTCTGGGAGGCCCTGGAAGGGCCCTTTTAGCGGGCAGGGTGGTATGGGGTTTGCTCTACGGAAGGGCCGGGAGAAGTGGTGTATTCCGGGTCAAAATGGCCTATAATTCCCGGCGGGGCGGACCAGGACCGAAAAGGGGGGTTGACTATGGTGGGTACGAAGGGGCGTCAGGGTAAGGGCTTTACTCTGATCGAACTGCTGATCGTCATTGTCATCATCTCATTGCTGGCGGCCTTGCTGCTGCCGGCGCTCATGAAGGCCCTCTGCAACTCGCGGCAGGGTGCCGCGGCGTCCCTGATCAACCAGCTCGCGCAGGCCTGCAAGTCCTACGAGCTCGACTTCGCCGTGTATCCCCCGGGCAAGGGGAACGGCAGCAAGGACATGGCGACCTACCTCTCGAAGAAGGGCGCCAAGCAGCTCTCGTACTTCGAGTTCAACCCCGAAATGCTCGACAACGGCAACGTGATCAATCCGGTGTTCGGCGCGGAGGGCGAGGCGCCCTCCAACTGGGTCCACTATCGCAACAACATCGCGGGGCAGACGGGCGGCAACCGTCCCACGCCGGGCTCCTCGGGCCCCGGCGGCGCCCCCTATGTCCACGTCAACAGCTTCGACATCTGGTGCGCGGGCTGCGACTTCTCGGGCACGCCGCCGCCCCCGACGGCGACCTACAGCGTGAAGTACGAGTAGACGGCGCTCCGGACGGACGGGGATGAGGCGCAAGTTGGGGGGTGCGATGAGCCGCAAGAAGGGCTTTACGCTGGTCGAAATCCTGGTGGTCATCACCATCATCACGATCCTGGTGTCGCTGCTGGTGGTGCTGATCGCGAACATCATCGACAAGGCGCGCTACGCCAAGACGGCCGCGACGATCAAGCTGCTGGACGAGGCGTGCAAGACGTACAACGTGGACTTCGGCGTGTATCCGCCGAGGGACGAATCGGATTCGCGCTGCCTCCACAAGCACCTGGGGATCCCCCGGAAGATCCAGACCGTGAAGTCCGACATGGGCAGCGGCCTCTACACCACGAAGCCGCCCATCGTCGAGTTCAAGAACGACATGCTGCAGGAAGGCAAGACGGCGCCGGACCCGCTGCGCGCGCCGGTCCCCATCGTGGACGGCTTCGACAACGTGATCCGCTACCAGAACCCCGGGACCTACAACAAGAAGTTCGTCGACATCTGGTCCCCGGGCAAGAACGGCAAGGACGAGTACAACGAGACGGCGTCGGACTACGACGACGTGACCAACTGGGCGAAGGAGTACTAGATGTTGCGGAAGGGGTTCACGCTCCTGGAACTGCTGCTGGTCGTGGTCGTGCTGGCCGTGCTGGCCGGCATCGCCTTCGGCCTCATGAGCGTGGTCGCCTCCGGCCGGGTCACTCTGACCGAGACCCGGGTCCACACGATCGGCTGCGCGATCGAGAGCCATCGGAAGGTCAAGGGAACGCTGCCCGCGACGCTGGAAGACCTGCGGCTGGAGCTGCCGATGGCGGGCGGACGCTATATCGACGCCTGGGAGCGCCCGCTGGAATACCGGGTGGACGGCAAGGAATTCAGGCTGTGGTCGTGCGGCCTCGACGAGCGGTCGGGCACGGCGGACGACATCTCGTTCAAGAACAAGTGAGGATGATGCGATGACCAGACAGAAGGGCTTCACGCTCCTGGAATTGCTCATCGTCATCATCATCATCGTGCTGCTCACCACGCTCTCGGTGGCGCTGCTGTCGGTCTTCTTCCGCGGCCAGGGTGCGCGGCAGGGCGCGATGATCGTGACGCAGGTGCTGGCCCAGGCGAAGCAGGAGTCGGCCAAGACCCACAAGTACCACTTCGTCGTCTTCTCGAAGAAGGGCCAGGACGGCTGGATGGAGATCCACAAGGACAACATCCAGATGAGCAACGGCATCTACGACGGCGACCAGGACCCCAAGACGACGTCGGACTCCGACCCGCTCGTGCAGGACAGCTTCACCGAGCTCCCGCGCAACGTGTCGTTCGACAAGTCGCCCGACTGGATGGGGATCGCCCCCTCGGGCTACTGCAGCTACAACGCGGGCTTCCCCCCGATGTCGGCGTCCTCGTTTGACTCGATCATGAACGGCTCCAAGCCCACGCCGGTGGGCGACATCATCCTTCGGGTGAACAACAAGCCCTACGTCATGTGCATGAGCATCGACCGGGCGAGCGGAAAGATCCGCCGTAGTTTCTTCATCAACGAAGACGGCCAATAATTCGAGGACGGAGGCTCATCATGCGGACGCGCAAGTCCGAACGGGGCATGACGCTGATCGAGATTCTCATCGCCCTCATCGTCATGGTCCTCGGGGTTCTGGGCATCCTCGCGCTCTTCCCTCCGGCCCTGCAGTCGGGGACGGAGTCGATGGAGGAGACGAACGCCTCGATCATCGCCGAGTCGGTCGCCCACGGGCTGACCGCCGCGATGCAGGGGGCGGAAGAGGACAAGACGGCCGCCATGCTCAAGCTGCGGGCGACCCTGGTGCACGACCTGAACATCGGGAACGCGAAGGGGCGCTACACCTTCATCCTGCCCCCGCTGCCCGCCAACCCGACGACCGACCTGGACTGGTTCCACTACCCGTCCTCTTCCAGCCCCGCGGGGCAGGCCGGCAACCCGCCGACCGGCGACTCGGGCTCGAAGATGATGGATAAGTGGGTTCCCGAGGACGACGACCGCCATTTCCAGCTGGACGACGAGAGCGGCGTGCTGGTGAGGACGGTGAAGTCGGTCCACGACATGAACGACCCGACCGATCCCCTGACGCAGTTCGCGTTCTCGTTCGACATCCGCAAGGTCGACGACATGTGGTATCAGCGGCGGAATCCAGGCGCCATCGACCCCTACAAGAACCAGGCGCTGAAGCCCGAGGAGTACGAGTCGATGGAGAAGCTGTACGAGGTCCGGATCCACGTGCTCCGCGTCGCCCGCCAGGGGCAGAGCGGCGGCGGCACCACCACCGGCGGCGGCGAGGTGTCTCGCCGCTACATCGCCACGTTCACGAAGCGGATTTCGGTCAAGTAGGAGGGCCCCGTGATGACTCGCACGCTTGGCCGACGTCCGACGGACGGGTTTACGCTGATCGAGCTCCTGATCTCGATTGCGCTGATGATGATCCTCGTCGTGGCGATCACGATGATCTTCGTGAACACGACCGAGACGGTGGCGACGCAGGAAGCGCGCATGACCGTGTACACGAACGCGCGCTACGCGCTCGACATCATGGAGAACGACCTGCTCGGGGCCTTTGGCCTGAACGCGCCGCAGCAGCCGCCCGGCGTGGCCGGCGGCGGCCCCAGCGGCACGGCGGGCGGCCAGACCTACATCCCGACCGAGCACATCCCCCAGGCGTTCTGGATGGACAACGGCGAACTTCCGGCCGCCCATAGCGGCATCGCGGACGGCTCGGGCACGCTGCCGCGCCTGAACGGCGGCGTCGACGACAAGGCGCACGTCGAGCGGGCCGGCGACGCGATGGGCTTCCGCACGGTCACGACGGTCGGCGACACGGTCCAGACCTGCGAGGTCACGTACATTCTGATCCCCGGCGACCACGTGCTGACGTCCCCCGGGGCCGGCGCCTCGTCCCCGATCAACAAGCCGCCGGGCGACGTGAGCTCCTTCCTGAAGGCAGGCGACTCCAGCCACACGAAGACCGCGCGCACGGAGCGGCCGCTCTACACGCTCGTGCGCCGCGTGCGCATGCAGAACCCGAACGCCCCGGCCGGCCAGCCGCCGATCTTCGACCTGATTCCCAAGGTGACCGACCGCCAGGGCAAGCAGGTGGTCGTGGAGGACCAGGAGCTCTGCTACTACGTGGTGAGCTTCAACCTGGAGTACCTGGCGAACAACCGGACCTTCTCCCAGCTCGCGCCGAGCCGCTTCCCCCACGACGACCCGCTCGGCAACGACCTGGGCCCGAACGACGCGCCCGGCTCCGCCTACCGCGTCCCCGCCGTCCGCGTGACGATGCGCGTGGTTGAGGACATCGGCGAGCGCCAGGAGCGGACGATTCAGAAGGTGATGTGGATCCCTCAACAGTAGCCTGAACCAGGACACAGTACACCGGCAGAGGGGTCCCCACCCAGCCTCCCCGGGGGAGGAGAAGATGAATAGCCCCGAAGTCCGTAAGGACATCTACTTTGTCCTCGGCCTTCTCCTCGTCCTGGCGCTCCTCGCGTGGGCGAGTCTTCCAACCTTGATCGCCTAGGATCAACAACTGGGAGAAGTGATTCCTCCGGTTCCAAATTCCGATATACTCTGCTGATGCCTCGGACGCTTTTCGTCAGCGACGTTCATCTCCGGGCGCGGGATCCCGAGCACAACCGTCCCTTCCTCAAGTTCCTCGAGGAGGACTGCGACGCCCTCTACATCGTCGGGGATCTCTTCGACTACTGGATCGGGCCCAAGCACCTGGGCATGGAGGACTACCGGCCGGAGATCGAGTCCATCCGGAAGAAGTCCGAGAAGACCCCGATCTATTTCATCAAGGGCAACCGGGACTACCTGGTCGAGGAGAAGTTCGAGCGCTCCACCGGCATGAAGGTGCTCGGCGACCGCGCGCGCATCGACCTCGGGGGACGCACCGTGCTGCTCGCCCACGGCGACTTCATCTACAACACGAACCCGAAGTACACCGCGTACCGGACCATGATGCGCTCGAAGCCCATCGAGGACCTCTGGCTCCAGATCCCGTCGTTCGTGGGCCGGACCCTGGTGCGCGGGTTCCGGAAGGTGTCGAAGAAGACCACGCCCAGCTACACGTGGAAGGGGGAGGAGCTCTTCGATCGCGCGCGGCCCTTCTTCGAGCAGGGGGCCGACGTGCTGATCACGGGCCACATCCACCTGCCCACCCACCTGCGCGAGAATCTCCACGGGCGGCCCCGCGAGGTGTTCATCATGGGCGACTGGTGCGGCGGGACCCAGGACTACGTCGACCACGACGGCCGCGAGTTCCGCTTCAAGTCGTGGCCGCTGCGGTCCGCACCCTGATGGCGCTGCTCCACGCCGCCACCGTCTTCCTGAGCGCGTTCCTCCTCTTCCAGGTGCAGCCGCTCCTGAGCAAGTGGATCCTGCCCTGGTACGGCGGCGGGCCCGCCATCTGGACGACCTGCCTGGTCTTCTTCCAGGCGGCGCTCTTTGCCGGCTACGCCTACGCCCACCTCAGCGAGCGCTTCTTCCCGAGGACCCTGCGGCTCGCGCTGCACCTGGCCCTCCTGGGCGCCGCCGCGGTCCTGCCCATCGCGCCGGAGCCGCCGGCGAGCCTGGATCAGCCGACCACGTCGATCCTGCGGCTGCTGGCGGTCCATGTCGGGATCCCGTTCTTCCTCCTCTCCACGACCGGGCCGCTCGTCCAGGCCTGGTTCGCGCGGGAGTTTCCGGAGCGCTCGCCCTACCGGCTCTACGCGCTCTCGAACGTGGGCTCGCTGGCGGCACTGCTCACATATCCGTTCCTGGTCGAGCCCCGCTGGGGGTTGCGCGCGCAGTCGGCCTTCTGGACCTGGAGCTTCCGGGCCTTCGCGCTGCTCTGCGCGGCGGGGGCCCTGGCGGCCTGGCGCCGCGGCGCGGCGCCGGCGTCCATGAGCGGCGATCGGGAGCCTGCGCCCTCCGTGAACCGGAAGGCGCTCTGGATCCTGCTTCCCGCGTTCGCGTCGGGCTTGCTGATGGCGTCCACCAACCAGCTCTGCCAGGACATCGCGGTCATCCCCTTCCTCTGGGTGCTGCCGCTGGCGGCCTACCTGGTGTCCTTCATCCTCACCTTCGACCACCCCCGCTGGTACCGGCCCGCGTGGATCGCTCCTCCGGCCGTCGCGCTCAGCTTCGCGGCGGCGGTCACGGACAAGGTCGGCGCCATCACCCCGACCGTGACGGTCGTCCGCATCGGCATCCTGCTCGGGTCGCTGTTCTTCGTCTGCCTGCTCTGCCACGGAGAGCTGGCGCGGCTGAAGCCCGCCCCGCGCTTCCTGACCTCGTACTACCTCGCGATTTCCGCCGGCGGCGCGCTGGGCGGCGCCTTCGTGAGCCTCGCGGCGCCGCGGCTCTTCAGCACCTTCTTCGAGTGGAAGCTGGCGGTCGGGATCTCCTACGTCGCCGCCTGGGGCCTGCTGTTCTGGATCCATCGGGAGCGGCTTCGCGCCAACCTGAACCTCGGCGCCGTGCTGGTGGTGGTGGCGGTGATCGGCTTCGCGTTCCTGGCGACGTTCTTCGGGAGCCACGCGAGCCTGGACATCGCGCGCAACTTCTACGGCGTGGTCCGGGTGGACTCGCGCGGGGAGGGCGACGACGCGGTGCGCGACTTCGTCCACGGCCGCATCCTGCACGGCCGGGAGTACCTGCGGGGCCCGCACCACGGGCAGCCGACGACCTACTACGTGGAGGCCTCCGGCGTGGGGCGGGCGATCGCCTCCTTCCGCTCGCGGCCGGACCTGCGCGTCGGCGTGGTGGGCCTGGGGGTCGGCACGATCGCCGCCTACGGCGAGTCCGCGTCGCAGACGTTCCGCTTCTACGAGATCAATCCGGAAGTCGTGCGGATGGCGCGGACCCACTTCACGGTGCTGAAGGAGTGCCCCGGGAAGACGGACGTCGTGCTCGGGGACGCGCGGCTCTCGATGGAGCGCGAGGCGCCGCAGCGCTACCACGTGCTGGCACTGGACGCGTTCAGCGGCGACACGATCCCGACGCACCTGCTCACTGCGGAGGCGATGGCGGTCTACCTGCGGCACCTGGAGCCCGACGGCGTGCTGGCCGTTCACATCAGCAACCACTACCTGGACCTGGCGCCGGTGCTGCGAGGGATGGCGCGCTCCGCGGGCATGACGGCGCTGGTGGTCGAGCACGCTCTGGATGAGATGGGCGCGAGCCAGTCGAGCCGCTGGATGCTCTGCGCGCGCGACGCGGCGCGGCTGCGGGAGGCGGGGGCGGTGGCCGAGGAGGGCGCGCGAGAGATCCTCTGGACCGACGACGCGAGCGATCTCTTCTCGATCCTCAAGCTCCGCTGAAGCCAAACCCAAAGGCACAAAACAGAATCTGCTTTGTGTCTCTGTGTCTTTGTGTTGAGAGAGTTCTAGGAGCGGAGGGGGCGTCCCTGGCGGTCTTCGACGTACTCGAAGTCGACGCCGCAGCGGCGGCAGGAGCAGCGGTTGACGACGCGGCCCTCGTCGGAGGGAAGACGGCGGTAGGTGGTGAACTGGGCCGAGCGGCAGGCCGGGCAGCAGACGGCGGTACGGTGCAGAACGTGGGCGCGAAGCATGTCCTATCCCCCTAATCCCCAGCGACGAGAACGAGAACTACCTGTAGTGAGCGAGCACTGCGGCTTGCCGCAGGCGAGTCGAACTACTTCAGAAGCTTCACGAGCACTTCGCGGGCGCGGTCGCCCTCGATCTTCACGGCGACGCGGCGCAGGCGCTGGACCGAGTCGGTCTCCTCGCGGGTGACCTCGCCGGCGAGGATCGTGTCGCCGACGCGCGCCTCGACGCGGCGGGGCATCGAGCTGCCGAAGTGGCGCAGGAACTCGTCGGCTTCGCCCGCGACGATGAAGGACTCGGACGAGAGGTCGGCGAGGCGGCAGAGGACGGAGACGCCGTCCTGGCCGGCGATCTGGCACGGGAGCTGGCGGAGGCGCCCCTGGCGCCAGCGGTCGATGCGGATGAACGCGTTGACGAGGCGCTGCGCCGAGATGGGCGAGGGGATCACGGCGGCGACCTGGCCCGCGCAGGGCACGTTGACGGGGACGCCCGCGAGCACGACGGGCAGGTTGGGGAACTCGCGCTCGACGTGCTCGGCCATCTCGGCGGGGGCGCCGCCGGGGCCGAAGACGAGGATGTCGAAGAGGCCGGTCTCGAGCTTGAGGATGGCGTCCTCGGGCTCGACGGAAATGGCGGCGCGGTGCTTCTGCGTGAGGAGCAGGGACTTCACGAGGTGGCACACGGTCTTGGGCGCGTCGTAGATGAGGACGTTCATCTCGGCCTCCGTTGGAGCAAAATTTCTCCATATTTTTATCGGCGTTTCAGGCCCGGAAATTCAGCCGCGTCGCGAGCGATCGCGGCGCGGAGTTCCGCAACAATCGGAGCCGCGCGGCGCGCGCGTTCGAGCCCAAAATTGCCGCACTTTTGAAGGGCGCGCGCGTGTCATGATGTGACGCAAAATTCCATTTTGAAGTCGGCGTTTGAGCATATTAAGAAAGCCCCATATATGGGGGGTGTCGTCCGGCGGGGCCCAAGCACATGTAGCAATCGGCATGTGTTCTGTGGGCGGGCATCGGGGCGCCAGGACCCCCTCCCGTTTTTGCTTGCTTATCGAGGGTCCTGTGATAGTCTTAGTTCCGACGGCTGACTCGTTCAGCCGCTTTTTTGTCCGCCGAAGTGGGGCAAAATGGGACGCAGTGGGACGAAATAGGGCCAGATAGAAGGTAATCCCTGTGTTTGTCGGTGAATTTACCCACGCGATCGACGAGAAGAACCGGCTGGTTCTTCCCGCCAAGTTCCGCGCGTTCATCACCGATCCCGAGGACAAGAAAGGCTTCTTCATCGTGGCGAGCCCGGTCTCCGGCGAACATTGCCTCCGCCTCTACACCATGACCAGCTGGCTCAAGGTCAAGGCCAAGCTGGAGCAGGAGGCGAACAAGAAGAAGGACCCCGCGCGGTTCATGCGGTTCTTCGCGTCCCGGGGCGAGTTCGGGTCGCTCGATTCCCAGAGCCGCCTGGTCGTGCCGCAGAAGCTGCTCGACTATGCCGGGCTCAAGAAAGACGTGCTGATGGTCGGAAACTTCGAGTGGATTGAAGTCTGGAACGTTGGCGAATACCGGGCGGCGACGGAGAGCCTCGACGAGGAGATCGGCGATCGCGAGCGCGCGATGTGGCCGGATCCCGAGTCGAAAGGATAACGCGGTCCCCGGAGGAGAGAGGAGGGGGTCATGGCCGGAGAAGGGGGGAAGGACTCTTTCGAGGTGGTCAAAGAGTTCCTGGCAGGACTGGGCGATCGGCAGCCTCGCAAGGACGAGGTGCAGACGATCGCGGTGGCGTTGGCGGACATCTATCAGAGGTTGATGCGCGTGCGGTCGATCGCGCCCTCGGTGGACGTGAGCGAGCGCATGTGGGAGCTGATGGGCATGGTGGGTCTGAAGGCGAAGCCCGTGCGCACGTCGTTCCGGAGCGCGGCGAGCTTCCTGTAGGAAATGCGGTCGTGCCGGGAACGTCCCGGCGAGGTGAGGGCCAATGGGTGGGAGGGGCGTGGTTGTACGAGAGAGAGGGGGGAGCCCTACGCACAGTAACACTCACCTCACCGGGACGTTCACGTGCACGAGCCTGTTCTTTGTCGTGAGGTAATCGACCTGCTCCGGCCGCGGCCGGGCGGCGTCTATGTCGACGCCACGCTCGGCCTGGGCGGCCATTCGGAGCAGATCGTGCGCCAGGGAGGCCGGGTCGTCGGCATCGAGTGGGACGACGACGCGGCGTCGCGGGCGGCCGAGAGACTCGGCGCGTCCGCGACGATTGTGCGCGACAGTTACGCGAACCTCCCGTCGATCCTTGAAAGTCAGAATCTGGCCGTCGTGGACGGCATCCTGGTCGACCTGGGCGTTTCATCGCTTCAATTCGACACCGCTTCGAGGGGGTTCAGCTTCCAGCGCGAGGGTCCTCTGGATATGCGCATGTCGCCGCAGATCCCGAGGACGGCGAAGGATCTGATCCAGTGCTCTGGAGAGAGGGAACTGGAAATGATCTTCCGGGAGTACGGCGAAGAGCCGCGCGCCCGAAAGATCGCGGCCGCGATCGTGAGAGCGAGGGGGGAACCGGGGAGCGACATCCTGGAATCGACCCGGGCGCTGGGTGATTTCGTCGAGCGCCTCGTCGGGAGGCACGGACGGACTCATCCCGCGACCCGGGTCTTCCAGGCCCTCAGGATTGCCGTCAACGGAGAGCTGGATAATCTGAAGAAATTCCTGGGAGTGTTCGATAAATACCTGGGGAGCGGCGCACGCTGCGCCGTGATCTCCTTCCACTCGCTGGAAGACCGCCTCGTGAAGCGGGACTTCAAGGCGAAGGCCGCCGGCGAGGGGCTGCGGATCGTGACGAAGAAGCCGATCCGCGCGACGCGCGACGAGGTCCTGAAAAACCCGCGCGCCCGCAGCGCGAAGCTGCGAGTCATCGAGAAACTTTAGAAGTAGACCTGGTCCTGGAGAGGGGAACGGGTTCGGGGGGCCCTGAAACGAGGTGGGGCCCCGATGGGGGAAACGTGAAAGCAGTCCGGGCGTCCCTGATCGTCGTCATCCTGCTCAATCTCGCCCTGCTGGCCGTCTCCGGCCCGCTCCGCGCGACCCTGTCGCGCTACGACCTGGCGAAGAAGCAGGCCGAGCTGCGCAAGCTCGCGGTCGAGAACCGCGCGCTGCTCGGCGCCGTCGCGCAATCCCGCCGGCCCGACCACGTGGCCGCCCGGGCCGCCGCGATGGGCATCGATCTCCACCTGATTGAAAGCGAAGCGATGGCCGGTTCCTTGCCCAACGAGAGGAAACCCGTGCCCGCGCCTCCGCGCCGCTAGAGCCGTACCGGGGGGACGCCGTGGATCAGTCGTCGCGCCGCCGTGCAACCGCCTTCCAGGTCTTCTTCTGTCTCCTCTTCCTCGGTCTTATCAGCCGCCTTTACTGCGTCCAGATCGTCGACCACGAAGACCAGCTCGCCAAGCGCGAGAAGCAGAGCTCCGGCGTCCTCGAGGTCGACCTGCCGCCCGGCCCCATCTACGACAAGCACCATCAGCTCTTCGCCATCTCCGTCCCCAAGCAGATGGTCTGGGTAAACCCGTCCGCCATCGGGGACAAGCCCGCCGCCGTCAAGGCCCTCGCGCCCGTGCTGGGAATGAAGGAGGATGTCCTCTCGGATCTGCTCTCCGGGCAGCACGGCCGGAAGTTCAGCATCCTCAAGCACCGCCTCTCGGACGAGCAGGTCGCGGGCGTCAAGCGCCTCCTGGGCGAGCCGCTCTTCAAGTTCGGCGGCCGCTCGACGGAGCAGAAGCTCGGCCTTCGCACGGAGTACCAGCGCCAGTACCCGCAGGGCTCGACCGCCGGGAATGTGATCGGCCACGACGCCGTCGAGGCCAAGAACAAGGAAGGCCTGGAGCGGAGCCTCGCCCAGTATCTGGACCAGGCGCCGCGCTCGATCGCGATCTCCCACGATGGCCGGCAACAGGCGATCGGCGCGCCCAACCTCGAGCTCGACAGCACCGAGGCCGTCCTGACCGTCGACCTCCTCCTCCAGAAAATCGTCGAGGAGGAGCTGGACGCCGCCTGCAACGAGCACCGCCCGAAGTGGGCCGTCGCGGTGGCCATGAACCCCAAGACGGGCGAGATCCTCGCGATCGCCAACCGGCCGAGCTACGACCCCAACAACCCGGGCGGGGCGCCGGCCGACGCCCGCCTCAACCGCGTCGTGACGTTCCCCTACGAGCCCGGCTCGACCCTGAAGCCCTTCACCTGCGCCTACGCGCTGGACCTCGACGTCGTCAAGCCGGACACTATGATCGACTGCGAGAACGGGCTCTGGCACCACGGGCCGCGCACCCTCCACGACCACCACCCCTACGCGAAGATTCCGCTCTCCGACGTCATCAAGTTCTCGTCGAACATCGGCGCCGCGAAGGTCGGCGCGCTGATGCTCGGCCAGAAGCGCCTTTACGAGTGCATGAAGCGCTGGGGCTTCGGCGAGCGCACGGGCGTGGACCTGCCGGCCGAGGATTCCGGCCTGCTCTTCCCGCTCTCCCGCTGGACGATCTACTCCGACACCTCGGTCCCGATGGGCCACGAGATCTCGGTCACGCCGCTCCAGCTCTGCACCGCGATGTCCGCCATCGCCAACGGCGGCACGCTCTACAAGCCCTTCATCGTGAAGCGCGTCACGTCGACCGACGGCACCGTGATCGTCGACAACGGGCCCCAGGCCGTGCGGCGCGTGATCGGCGAGAAGGCCTCGAAGCAGATGATCGAGATCCTCAAGGGCGTCGTCCAGGACGGCACGGGCAAGAAGGCCGCCGTCAACGGCGTCACGGTCGCGGGCAAGACGGGGACCTCGCAGAAGATCGACCCCCGGACCAAGCAGTACACGCACGAGAAATACATCGCGTCGTTCGTCGGGTTCGCGCCCGCCGACGACGCGTCGCTCTGCATCGCGGTGGTCCTGGACGAGCCCCAGGGGGGCTCCTACTACGGCGGCGCGGTGGCCGCGCCGGTCGTGGGCCGGATCATCCAGCGCGGCCTGGCGTACACGAAGTAACGACGAGTTGCCGGCGCTCGGGGGAGCGCCGATTTAGGAGAGGGGAAACATGTCGACGGAAGGTCGGCGGTCGGTGCCCGCCTGGCTCAGGCACATCTACCTGCACACCGGACGGGTTCAGTATCCGCGTCGGAAGGAGGGGGGAAAGATGGGCGTCAAACTCAGCGATCTTCTCGAGTCGTTCCAGGGCGAGCGGGTGAACTTCCGCGAGGCCGAGATCCGCGGGATCACCTGCGACTCCCGCTCGGTGACGAGCGGCTCCGTCTTTGTGGCCGTCCCGGGCAACAAGCAGGACGGCAACCAGTTCATCGACGACGCGATCCGGCGCGGCGCCAGCGCGATCGTCTCCGAGAAGCTCATCACCAGCTGCCCGGTCCCGGTGATCCGGGTGGACAGCGCCCGAGAGGCCCTGTCCGAGCTGGCGGTCCGCTTCCACGGCGACCCCACCGCGCACATGAACGTGGTCGGCGTCACCGGCACCAACGGGAAGACGACGACGACCTACATCCTGCGCTCGATCTTCGAGGCGGCCGGCGAGAAGGCCGGCCTCATGGGTACGATCTCCCACGCGATCGGCAACCGCCTGCTCCCGAGCGACAACACCACGCCCGGCTCGGACCAGCTGCAGCGCTTCTTCGCCGAGATGGTGTCGGCCCACTGCAAGTCGGCCGCCATGGAGGTTTCCTCCCACGCGCTCGACCAGGGCCGCGTGCGCGGCATCCGCTTCGCCGCGGGCATCTTCACGAACCTGACGCGCGACCACATGGACTACCACCAGACCATGGAGGACTACCGCGACGCCAAGGGCAAGCTCTTCGAGGCGATCCCCTCGCGGGGCATCGTCGCCCTCAACGCCGACGACGACGTGTCGTTCTACTTCGCCAACCGCACGGACGCGCACGTCATCTACTACGGCCTCAAGCGGAAGTCCGAGATCTCCGCCCAGGTCGAGCTGGGCACCTTCAACGGGACGCGGCTGCGGATGAAGCTCGGGACCGAGGAGCTGATGGTCCACACGCGCCTCATCGGGACCCACAACGTCTACAACATCCTGGGCGCCGCCGCCTGCACCTGGGGGATGGGCTACGACCTCGAGCACATCAAGGCGGGCATCGAGAACCTGGCGTGCGTGCCGGGCCGCCTGGAGCCCGTCGAGGGCGGCCAGGACTACGCGGTGCTGGTCGACTACGCCCACACCGACGACGCGCTCCGGAACGTGCTCAACTGCCTCCGCCCGCTCGTCCGCGGCCGCCTCATCGTGGTCTTCGGCTGCGGCGGCGACCGCGACCGCGGCAAGCGCCCCAAGATGGGCAAGGTCGCGTCCGAGATGGCCGACAAGGTGTTCCTGACCAGCGACAATCCGCGCAGCGAGAGCCCGACGGCGATCCTGAGCGACATCGCCGCCGGCGTGAAGCAGGGCGCCGACTACACGATCGAGCCCGACCGCCGCGGCGCGATCAAGCTGGCCCTCCAGTGCGCGCAGAAGGACGACGTCGTCCTGATCGCCGGCAAGGGCCATGAGACCTACCAGATCTTCCGCGACAAGACGGTCGGCTTCGACGACCGCCTGATCGCCCGGGAGATCCTCGGGGAACTGGCCAAGAAGTAAGCGCTCTAACGTCGTTCGTTCGGTAGCAGTGGCAGTACCCGGCGGGGATGGCCGCCCGGGCGGTGCAGGATGGTCCCTCCTTCGCGCCTAATGGGGGCGCTTCGGAGGGCAGGGGATGAACGTCCGCGACAGCGAGGCTGTCGTCGGAGAGGGGGAAGAGTCCATGGTGGGCGGTACACACATCTACGGCGGGTTCAACCTCTCGCCTTATCTGGCGCTGAGGGTCTTCGAAGCCGTCAAGGAAATCACGTCCCAGAATCTCAACGTGTCGCTGTCGCACGTCGACGACGACAACTGCGAGATTTGTCGCAACGCGAAAGCCAAGGAGGCGGGTCATGATGCAGCTCAGCCAGGTCGCCCGGGCCGTGAATGGGCGGCCTAGCCGCCCCCTCGGCTCGGAAAGCGTCACGGGAGTCTCGACCGACACGCGCTCGATCCGCGCGGGCGATCTCTTTTTCGCCCTGCGCGGCGCCAGCTTCGACGCCCACGACTTCCTGGGCACGGCCTTCGAGAAGGGCGCCGTGGCCGCGATCGTCGACCGCGACGTCCCGTCGCCCGGCCTGTGCATCGCGGTGGGCGACACCCTCGAGGCGCTCGGCACGCTCGCGGCCGCCTACCGCATGACCCTGGGGGCGCGCGTCATCGGCGTCGCCGGCTCGAACGGGAAGACCACGACCAAGGAGATGATCGCCCACGTGCTGGGCCGCGACCGCCGGCTCATCAAGGCGCAGGGCAGCTTCAACAACAACGTCGGCGTCCCCATCACGATCTTCCAGGCCGACGAGCGCACCGAGAGCGCCGTGCTGGAGATCGGGACGAACCACCCGGGCGAGATCGCCAAGCTGGGCCAGATTGCGCGGCCGGACGTGGCGGTCCTGGTCAGCGTCGGCGCCGAGCACCTCGAGGGGCTCGGCTCGCTCGACGGCGTCGCCGACGAGGAGACCGCGCTCTTCGACTACCTGCGGAGCGGAGGCTACGCGGTCGTGCACGACGACCCGCGCATCCTCTCGCGCCTGCATCTTCCGCCCGAGAAGTTCATCACCTTCGGGATGACCCGCAGCGCCGACCTGCACCCGACCTGGGTCGACGGCATGCGCTTCGGCGTCCGCGGCGTCGAGTTCCGCCTCGGGCTCCTGGGCGAGTGGAACATCCAGAACGCCCTCGCGGCCACCGCGGTCGCGATGCTGCACGGGATCCCGCTCGACGAGACCGCCCGGCGCCTGGCCGACTTCCGTCCGCCCAAGATGCGGATGGAGCGCCTGGACCTCGCGGGGGTGACCATCATCAACGACGCCTACAACTCGAACCCCGAGTCGGCCTCCCGGGCCGTGCGGGAGTTCGCGCGCTTCCCCTCGACGGGCCGCCGCGTCGCCGTGATCGGCGACATGCGCGAGCTGGGCCCGACCTCGGAGTCGTACCACCGGGAGCTGGGCCGCCAGCTGGCGGAGACCGGCATCGACGTGGTGGTCGGCGTCGGCCACGAGTGCCGCGCGCTGCTGGCCGAGCTCGGGGGCGCCAAGGAAAAGCACGGCTTCGAGTCGGTGGAGGACATGAAGCCGACCCTGGACGGATTGATCAAAGCCGGCGACGCGGTGCTCCTCAAGGGCTCGCGCGGCGTGGGCCTCGAACGCGTGGTGAAGTGGATGGGAGAGAGGGTGGCATGAAGTTGATACCGAGACCTGAGAACCAGAACCCGAAAGGAACCCCGCCTCGTTCGCCCCGGGGGGCGCGCGGGCGGCGGGTCCGGAGTTCGGTGCTTGGATGGGGAGTCTGCGCCCGGAGGGCAGCCTGAGATGCTTCATTGGTTCTTCGTCAGCGGCGACGCCCATCACACCCTGCGGGCGGCCCTCGCGGGGATGGTGGCGTTCGGCGCCTGCCTGCTCCTGGGCCCGCGGGTCATCCGCTGGCTGCGCGCCAAGAAGGTGGGCGAGCGCATCGAGAAGGACGACTCGAAGAAGCTCGATGCCCTGATGCAGGGGAAGAGCGGGACGCCGACCATGGGGGGCGTCTTCATCGTCATGGCCATCCTGGCCAGCGTCAGCCTCTTCGCCGACTTCACCAACCCCGTCGTCTGGGTGCTCGTCTTCACGCTGATCTCGCTCGGGGCGCTGGGCGCCTACGACGACTACCTCAAGCTCTCGGGGAAGCGCAAGGGCGGGATGCGGATGAAGACGAAGTTCCTGCTCCAGATGGCCATCAGCGTCGCGGTGGGCATGATCCTGCACATGGCGCTCGTGCGCACCGACGGCCACCTCGCGTCGCGCCTCTACGTCCCGTTCTGCGGCTCGATCAACCTCGGCCACCTGCTCTACCCGTGGTTCGTGATGGCGGTGATCGTCGCGACGACGAACGCGGTGAACATCACCGACGGCCTGGACGGCCTGGCGGGCGGCTGCCTCGGGATCTCGACCTTCGCCTACACGGTGATCGCCTACGTGGTCAGCCGCGTGGACTACACGAAGTACCTGGGCCTGCCCTACGTCAGCGGGAGCGCCGAGGTGACGGTGTTCTGCGCCGCGATGCTGGGCGCGACGCTCGGCTTCCTCTGGTTCAACAGCCACCCCGCGCAGGTCTTCATGGGCGACTCCGGCTCGCTCCCGCTGGGCGGCGCGCTGGGCGTGGTCGCCTGCGCGACGAAGCAGGAGATGCTGCTCTTCCTGGTGGGCGGCGTCTTCGTCATCGAGGCGGGATCCTCGCTGCTGCAGATCCTGAGCTTCAAGACGACGGGCCGCCGCATCTTCTCGATCGCGCCGCTGCACCACCACTACCAGTTCCAAGGCCTCCCCGAATCGAAGATCACGCTGCGCTTCTGGATCGTCGCCGCGGTGCTCGCGGTCTCGAGCCTGGCTCTGCTGAAAGTGAGGTAGCCCCATGCGGAAATGGGAGATCCTGATCGGCCTCGTGGCCATGCTGGCATCCGCGGGCTGCGCGAGCTTCGTGCGGAAGCTGAGGAAGTACAGTTTCCTGTAAAACCCCGGGAAGCAGGAAGCAGGATACAGAAGAGGGTCCCACCCCGGGATCCCTCCGATCAGGCGAATCCGTTGTTCAACGGATGCCTCCCAATCGTCTATAACGATAAGACTTCAGGTCCCCTTGCCGTGAACCTGTCCGTGGGGTACATGGTGGTCATGAGAAAAATGTGCGCTCTCGCGCTGCTCCTCGCGCTATCGGCGCCCGCCGACGCCCAGGACCTGGAGAAGCGCAAGAACTGGCCCGTGATGTTCCAGTCCGCCCACTACGAGGTCCGCGCCACGGCTCCGCGCGAGGCGGCCAAGAAGCTGGCCGACCACATGGACCTCGTCTTCGAGACCTACACGAAACTCTTCGCGCTGAAGGCGGCCCCGCAGAAGAAGGCGGTCCTCGTCCTCTACAAGGATGAGGCGGAGTACACCAGCCAGGCGGACACCCCGAAGGGCAGCGGGGCCTACTACGATCCCAACATCAAGTACCTCGTCGGGTTCCACGAAGAAAAGCGGATGTACAACGTGTTCGCCCACGAGGGGACGCACCAGTTCACCGACCTCGCCCTCAAGAACATGGACAAGGCGGACCCCTGGTTCGTCGAGGGGATGGCCGAGTGCATCGGCAACAGCGTCGTCCAGAAGGGACGCCTCTTCATGTGCGCCCGCAACGGGATCATCGCCCAGGAGAACCTCCCGGTCATCCAGCAGATGATCAAGGAGCAGAAGCACGTTCCCCTGAAGAGGCTGGTGGGGATGAACCATGCGAGCTGGGAGAAGATGGACGGGAACTACCCCGAAGCGTGGAGCTTCTGCACGTTCCTGCTGGCCTATCCCAAGTATGAGGAGACGAAGAGCCAGATCCCGAACGGGAAGTACTGGACCGTCCTGTCCAACTACATCAAGCTCATGGCCGACGGCAAGATGGACTCCGGCGCCGCCTTCAAGGCGAGCTTCCAGCTCAACGGGAAGCCCCTGGACTTCGACGTGATCGAGAAGGAGTGGGCCGAGTACATCCTCAAGATGGAAAATTCCGGCACGCTGGCCGACAAGGAGTTCGAGATCGGCCTCGGCAAGGCCGACGTGGCGCCGGATCTGTCGGTCACGCTCTGCTACCCGGCCAAACAGAAGGGCGACAACGCCGCGCTGGATCGCACTCGGGCGCCCTATCCGGTGGTGCTCTTCACGTCCGATCCCGAGGATGCTCCCTACAAGATCTGCGACTGGATGGCCCATGAGCTGGCGACCTACGGGTTCGTGACCGCCGTGCTTCCGGGGAAGGGAGGGACGCCCGAGGACGCGCCGCGCCTGCTGGCGGCCCGCGACTGGATCCTGAAGCGCAACGCCGGTCCCGATGCGGCGTGGAAGGGCGCGGTCAATCCGGCCTTGGTGATCGTGGCCGGGCACGGCCCGGGGGCCTCGGCCGCGCTGGCCGCCGGAGCGGACCCCGCCAAAGTCGCCGGCGTGCTGCTCCTGGCCCCTCCGGCCGCGCTGAAGGCGCCCGACAAGTACAAGGGCGTGACCTGCATCCTCTCGGGGGAGGACGGGCAGGAGGCCGCCGGGAAGATCTACGGCGATCTGAAGAAGCCGCGGTACCTGTACTCCATCGGCGGCATGGACAAGGCGTTCATGCCCGTGGAGAAGGGCGCCAAAGCATTCGGAATCGTCCTGACCTGGCTCTCCTACCGCTACGCCGGCCGCGACGAGTGGAAGGCGTTCGTGGCGGGCGACGACGCCAAGAAGTCGCTCCAGAGCGGCGAATGGAAGCAGTGGAAGGTGGAAGAATAGCCCGCCGCTGAGAATCGTCGCATGATCCCGCCGGCTCCGTCGCCATGGTGGATATGGAGCTGCGACGCGGCCTCCGGCGGCTAATCCTTGACTCCCTCCACGGTCTCCCTAGAATCATCCGAACTCTCTTCAACACGGAGCAACGCGCCATGAAAAAGCCCATCAAAGTCGCCGTCACCGGGGCCGGAGGCCAGATCGGCTACGCCCTCATCTTCCGCATCGCCGCGGGAGACGTCTTCGGGGCCGACCAGCCCGTCTCGCTGGGACTCCTCGAAATCACGCCCGCGCTGCCGGCGCTGAACGGCACCCTGATGGAGCTCGAGGACGGCGCCTTCCCGCTGCTGAGCGCGGTCCAGGCTACCGACAAGCCCAACGAGGCGTTTGGCGACGCCGACTGGGTGATCCTGGTGGGCGGCCTTCCGCGCAAGGACGGCATGACCCGCGCCGACCTCATCCGCGCGAACGGCCCCATCTTCACGGGCCAGGGCAAGGCCATCAACGACTCGGCCGGCAAGGACGTCCGCGTCCTCACGGTCGCCAACCCCTGCAACACGAACTGCCTGATCGCGCGCTCCCACGCGCCCAAGGTACCCTCCGAGCGCTGGTACGCGATGACGCGGCTCGACCAGAACCGCGCCGCGTCGCAGCTCGCCAAGAAGGCCGGCGTGGGTGTCGGCGACGTGAAGCGCGTCACCATCTGGGGCAACCACAGCGACACGCAGTACCCGGACTACAAGAACGCCCTCATCAACGGGAAGCCCGCGCCGCAGGTCATCACGGACGCCGCGTGGCTGAGCGACACGTTCATCCCCACGGTGGCGAAGCGCGGCGCGGCCGTCATCAAGGCGCGCGGCGCGTCGTCGGCCGCCTCCGCGGCGAACGCGGCGATCGACAGCGTGCGTTCGGCGTCGGTCCCGACCCCGGCGGGCGATACCTTCAGCGCCGGCGTGCTGGCGGACTCGAACCCCTACGGCATCCCCGCGGGGCTGATCTACAGCTACCCGCTGACCTCGGACGGGAAGAACTGGAAGATCGTGCCCGGATTCTCGATCGACGACGACGCGCGCAAGCGGCTCGACGCTTCGGCGGCCGAGCTGAAGTCGGAGCGCGAGGCGGTCAAGGATCTCTTGGGACCGGCCGTCTAGTGTCGGCCCGTTTCATCCGGCCGGCCTGGAAGAGGCAGCCCAGCAGCGTCAGCGCGACGAAGGCGACGCCCGCGCCCCAGGCCGGATCGGCGTGCCCGGACTGAACCAGCATGGCCGCGCCGGCCATCGAGGTTCCTAGCACGACGAGCGGGCGCTCGAAGCGGATCGTCAGCATCGCTCCCAGGACGGCGCTCGCCAGGGCGCTGCTCCATTCGAGCGTCCCGCCGGCCGCGAGCGCCGTCAGAAACATCCCGATCACGCCCATCAAGGCGCCGAAGATCGCCATGTTGACGTAGTAGTATGCGTTCCCCAGCAGCCAGCCCGCGATCGCGGCCGATCCCAGGAGGCCCGCCAGCAGCCACCCGTTCTGCAGGTGCTGTCCCGCCGTCATCGCGAGGAAGATCCCCAGGACGGCCGAGCTCAGCTTGGAGCTGAAGCGGGCGGTGCGGTACCCGAAGAGGAGGCAGAACGCGCCGACGAGGACGACGAGGAAGAGGGGCGCGGGGGTTGCGGGGTGTTCCATTGCTCGGTATGACGACGCCCCTCCCGGAACATGACGTGAAATCGCCGCAGTAACATTTCCGCGCGCGCCCGGCTCTGCACCTCAGAGGAATCTACGAGCGAGGAGGGCCCATGCATTCTCATCATCCCTACTCGAAGTCCTTCTTCGGCACGCTGGCGTCGAAGGCGGCGCATTGGATGGGCCACCCGGTGGGCTTTGTCGTCGCGGTCTTCGTCATCATGGTCTGGGCGGCGACCGGCGCGGTGTTCCACTACAGCGACACGTGGCAGCTGGTCATCAACACCGGCACCACGATCGTGACCTTCCTCATGGTGTTCCTGATCCAGAATACGCAGAACCGCGACAGCCGCGCGATCCAGATCAAGCTCGACGAGCTGATCCGCGCCGCGAGGGGCGCCCACAACGCGCTGCTGGACCTGGAGGAGCTGACGGACGACGACCTGACGAAGATCCGGGAGCAGTACATCCTGCTGGCGCAGCAGGCGCGCGAGAACCTGACCAAGGGGCTGAAGGATACGGGGACGATGGACCTGCCGGGAACGGCGGACGCTAAAAAATCGCTTTGACGAGCAGCAGCAGTCCGATGAGGAAGACCGGGATCCCGATGTAGACGATGTGGAGCGGCTCGATGAGGAGGAGGCCGCCGCCCATCAGGACGAAGCCCAGCGAGCCGATGGTGATGCGCCCCGCGATCCGGACCCCGGCGGTCGCGGCGCGAAACGGGAAGGCCAGCCAGTCACGCCAATCGGCCATCTAAGTCTCAGACTTTCCGCCCACGCTCGCCGTTACGGACTCGCGCGCCTTCTTTTCGATGTTCTCGTAGACCTTCATGAGCTCGGTCGCCTCGGGGGAGTCGGGGAAGCTCTTCATGATGGCGACGGCCTTCTGTCGGGCGAGCTCCCACATCTCCAGGTCCATGTAGGTCTTCACGTGGTTGTACATCGCCGCGAGGCCCTTCTCGCGGAGCTGCTTCTCCTGGTCGGCCGTGATGGGCGCATGGGCCGCGACGAACTTCGGCTCCGCCTTCCATCGCAGTTCGTTCAGGTTGCGGGAGACCAGCTCGGCCTCCTTGGTGCCCGGATAGCTGTCCACGATGGCGGTCGCCTTCTCGAGCGCGAGCTCCCACATCTCGAGGTCGATGTAGGTCTTCATCTCGTGGTACAGGCCCTCGAGGCGGGGCGCGGCGGGCTTCTCAGCCTTGGCCTCGGCGGCCGGGGGCGGCGGGACGGGCAGGGGCTCCGGCGCCGGGGCCGCGGCGGGCTTGACGCTGCGGGCCAGCGCGTCGAGCAGGGTCGAGGCGACCGCGAAGAGCGTCAGGAAGAGGAACCCGAAGACGATCTGCCGGTAGCCGCGCTCGAGGCGGGGCAGGATCTCCATCTGGGGGTCGACGATGGTGCCGATCCCGATCGCCGCGCCGCCGACCACCGCCAGCAGGGCGCCGACGACCAGGAACCCTTGGAACACCGCGCGCAGTTTCATCTTCGTAACCTACCCGTTGAGTCCTCCTTAATCAAGACGGCCTTTCTGTTGACATCGCTTCAAGCCCCCCTAAGATGATCCGCGTGAGAAAACCCGGACGGGCGACGATCGCCGCCCATCCGCCCGCCGCGGCGGAAACGCCGAGCGTCCCCCTGACCCCGCCCATCACCCTCGCGTCCGTCTACCGCTTCGGCGACCTCGACACGCTGCTCTCGGCCGCCCACGGCAAGAAGGCGGCGCAGACCTTCTACCGTCGCTACGGCCACCCCAACGGGCGGATGCTGGAGCAGACGGTGGCTGCCCTCGAGGGGGCGGAGGACGCGCTGGCCTGCTCGGCCGGCATGTCCGCGGTCGCGACGATCTTCCAGACCATGGCCTTGAAGGGCGACCGCATCCTGGCGGCCCGCGACCTCTACGGCGGCACCTACGCGTACCTCGAGAAGTTCATGGGGAAGCTCGGCGTCGAGGTGGAGTTCGCGGACCTGAAGGAGATCGAGACGGAAGTCCCGCGCGGCGTGAAGATCGTCGTCGTCGAGACGATCTCGAACCCGCTGATCCGGGTCGCCGATCTGGCCCGCATCTCGGCCAACGCGAGGAAGGCCGGCGCGAAGCTCGTGGTGGACACGACCTTCGCCACGCCGGTCCTCTGCCGCCCGATCGAGTGGGGCGCGGACGTCGTCTTCCACAGCGGGACGAAGTTCCTGAACGGCCACGGCGACGCGACGAGCGGCGTGATCGCGGGACCCGCGGGCCTCATCGAGGCCATGCGCAAGCTGACGATCCTGGCGGGCGGGGTGATCTCGCCGCTGGATGCCTGGCTGACGCTGCGCGGCCTGAAGACGCTGGGGCTCCGCGTCGAGCGCGCGTCCGAGAACGCCGCCGTGCTGGCGAAGTTCCTCGCGCGGCACCGGAAGGTCGCGGGGGTCAACTACCCGAAGCCCAACAAGTACCTCAAGCCGCTGCTCGGCCCGATGCTGTCGTTCGACCTGCGCGGCGGGATCCGCGCGGCCGACCGCTTCGTCCGGGCCTGCCGCCTGATCGAGCTGGTGCCCAGCCTGGGCGACGTGACCACGACCAGCACCCACCCCGCCCGGAGCTCGCATTCGTACCTGAGCCCGGCGGACCGGGCGTCGATCGGGATCGGCGACGGCCTGATCCGCATCTCCACCGGCATCGAAGACGTCGCCGATATCGTCGAGGATCTTTCTCAGGCCCTTTCGAAAGTCTAGGAGCTGCCCATGGTCGGACCCGCCCCCGCCGCGCCCGTGCCCCCGCCGCCTCCCCCGGCCCCGTCCACCATCACGATCGACGACTTCAAGAAGATCGTCCTCAAGGTGGGGAAGGTGACCGAGGCGAGCGCCCACGCCAACGCCAACAAGCTGCTCGTCCTCAAGGTTGACCTCGGCGGCGGCGAAGTCCGGCAGGTCGTCTCGGGGATCAAGCAGTGGTACGCCCCCGAGCAGCTCGTGGGGAAGAGCGTGATCCTGGTGGCGAACCTCGCGCCCGCGATGCTCCGCGGCGTCGAGAGCCAGGGCATGGTCCTGGCGGCCAGCTCGGGCGATCAGGTGATCCTCCTGAGCCCGGAGAAGGACGCCGCGCCCGGCTCCAAGGTGAGCTGACCCCATAAATAACACCGTGTCGTTTATGGGGTTGGGCCTGGCCTGCCGATATAGATGGCAGGTATGCCGTCTGCCGGAGCCACTCTGGAAATCCAGCCGCAGGGGGATGCTCTCTTCTTCATCCTGAAGGGGCGGCTCGATTCTGAATCCACCGGCGCCGTCTGGCGCCAGGCCTTCCAGGCGCTGGAACGCAGCAAATCCCGGCTCCGGAGCATCGACGCAGCCGGCATCGACTACTGCGACGGCGCGGGCATCGGCCTCCTGGTCGAGCTCCGGCGCCGCGGTGGGCCCGAGGTCGAGATCCGCGGCCTCGCCGACCGGTTCCGTCCGCTGCTGGAGCTCTTCCCGCCGACCCCGGCCGAGCCGATCCACGGCAAGCCGCAGAGGCCCTCGCTGACCGAGGAAGTGGGGCGGGCCACGATGGCCGTGCTCCGAGACATGGGTCGCCAGGTCACCTTCATCGGGGAGCTGATGTCGGCCCTGGGCGCCGCCGTCGTGCGGCCCCGGGGGGTCCGCTGGTCGGACACGATCCGGGTGGCCGAAGAGGCGGGGGTGAACGCGCTGCCGATCATCTCGCTGATGGGCTTCCTGATCGGCCTGATCCTGGCGTTCCAGTCGGCCTCTCAGCTGAAGATCATGGGAGCCGAGGTGTTCGTCGCCGACCTCGTCGCCGTCTCGGTGGTGCGCGAGCTGGGGCCGCTCATGACGGCGATCCTGCTGGCCGGCCGCTCCGGAGCCGCCTTCGCCGCCGAGATCGGCACCATGAAGGTCAACGAGGAGGTGGACGCGCTCACGACCATGGGGCTCGCGCCCGTCCGCTTCCTGGTCGTCCCGCGAGTCCTGGCGGGCCTGGTCATGGGGCCGCTGCTGACGATCTACTTCGACCTCGTCGCGCTGGTCGGCGGCGCCGTGGTCGTCACCTCGTTCGGGCACGGCCTCGTCGTCTTCGCCAACCACGTCCAGAACGCGCTGACCGTCACGATGTTCGTTTCCGGGATGATCAAGACCGTGGCGTTCGGCCTGATCATCGCCGGCGTGGGCTGCCAGCGCGGGCTGCAGACCGGGACGGGCGCCGTGGCGGTGGGACTCTCGACCACGCGGTCCGTGGTTGCGGGCATCCTGCTGACGATCCTGGTCGACGGCGTCTTTGCCGCGATCTATTTCGCGATAGGGATCTGACGGTGGAGCCGATCATCCGCGTCGAGAACTTCACGGCTGCCTACGACGGCAACGTGATCATCAACGACATCTCGTTCGAGGTCTTCCCCGGCGAGGTCTTCGTGATCCTGGGCGGCTCCGGCTGCGGGAAGAGCACGCTGCTGAAGCATATGATCGGCCTCTACCCGCCGGCGCAGGGCCGCATCCTGATCGAGGGCCGCGACATGGCGACCGCGGCCGGCGAGGAGCGGCTCTCGCTCCTGAAGCGGATCGGGGTGATGTATCAGATGGGCGCGCTCTTCGGCTCGATGACGCTGCTCGAGAACGTCCGCCTGCCGCTCGAGGCGTACACGGACCTGCCGGACGACGCGCTCGACGCGATCGGCCGGATGAAGCTGCAGCTGGTGGCCCTGAAGGGGTTCGAGAACCACATGCCCTCCGAGATCAGCGGCGGCATGAAGAAACGGGCCGCGATCGCCCGCGCGATGGCGCTGGATCCGCGGATCCTCTTCCTGGACGAGCCCTCCGCGGGCCTGGACCCGATCACCTCGGCAGAGCTGGACCAGCTGATCGTGCGGCTCTCGCGCAGCCTGGGCATCACGTTCGTCGTGGTGACCCACGAGCTGCCGAGCATCTACGCGATCGCCGACCGGGTCATCATGCTCGACAAGCGGGTGAAGAAGATCGTCGCGACCGGGAAGCCGGCCGAGCTGAGGGATACGTCCACGAATCCGTGGGTGCGCCAGTTCTTCAACAGGCAGGCAGAGTCAGCATGATTGGCCACAGAGCCCTCTGAGCCCTCAGAGAGAAACGTCTCTGAGGGCTTTGTGGGCTCCGTGGCCAATCCGAGGAGAGTCGAAGGATGAGTGCGGAAACGAAGTACTTCAAGCTGGGGGCCTTCGTGCTGGCCGGCGTCGCGATCATCGTCGGGGCGGTGGTCGTGCTCGGCGCCGGGACCCTCATGCGCAAGAAGGTCCTGGCGGAGTCCTACGTCGACGAATCCGTCCAGGGCCTCGACGCCGGGGCGCCGGTCAAGTTCCGGGGCGTCACCGTGGGGCGCCTCGAGAAGATCGAGTTCGCCGGCGTCCAATACACGGCCAAGGACGACCGCATCGGGCTCATCGTCGCCTTCTATCCCGAGACCCTGAAGGGCTTCGCCGGGGACGACCCGGTCGCGAAGCTGAAGGAACTGGTCGACGCGGGCCTGCGGCTGCGCCTGGCCTCCGGAGGACTCACCGGCGGCCTCTATCTCGAGCTGGAGAACTTCGATCCGAAGCTGTTCCCGGCGCCGAAGATCACCTGGGTGCCCACCTATCCCTACCTCCCGTCGGTCCCGAGCACGAACGTGCGGCTGATGGCCCGGGTCGAAACCGTGCTGGAGCACGTCGAGAAGATGCGCGTCGACGTCATCTCGGACAAGGTCGTCGCGCTGGTGGACAACCTCGACAAGCTGGTCAAGACCTTGCAGCCGGCCGTTGACGACGTGCGCAAGTTCACCGACGAGGCGACGCTCCTTGTGCGCGACACCCGGAAGGTGGTGAGCGAGGACGTGGGGAAGGAAGTGAAGGCCCTGATGGCGCAGGTGCGGGAGACGCTGGAGAAGGACCTGGGCCCCGCGCTGAAGGGCGTGCACGGGGCGACCGACCGTCTGCCCGCGACCTTCGACAAGCTGGAGACGACGCTCGACCGGGTCGGCGGCACGCTGCGGCGGGTCGACCGCACCCTCGCCGAGGATAACGGGTCGATCGACGAGGCCCTGGACAATCTCCGCGTGGCGACCCAGGACCTCCGCGAGCTGATGGGGCAGGTGAAGCGGTATCCGTCGTCGGCGCTCTTCGGCGAGGCGCCTCCGAAGAAAGTGGGGACCAAGTGAAGCACGCACGGCTGGCGATCCTCCTGCTTGCCCTGAGCGGAGTCGAAGGGGCGGCCTCGGGCTGCGTGGGAGCCCTGAAGTCGGAGTACCCGGAACGGCGCTTCTATACCCTCGCGGCGGAGCGGCCCGGGAGCGCCGCGGCGCCCGCGAAAGACGGGGTGCTGCGGGTCCGGCGCTTCACGGCGTCGAAGCTTTCCGAGGGGAACGAGCTGGTGACGCGGACCGGCGAGGCGGAGTACGAGACGGACTTCTACCACGCGTTCTTCGCGCCGCCCGCGGCGCAGCTGACCGAGCAGGCGCAGCGCTGGCTCGGGGCCTCGGGGCTCTTTTCGGCGGTAGTCGGGACCGGCAGCACGCTCCCCGAGACCCACGTCCTGGAGGGGAATCTCATCTCGCTCTACACCGACGGCCGTGAGGGGCGCGGCGAGGCGGTCCTGGCGTTGCAGGTGTTGCTCGTCCGGGTGAGCTCGGACCCGTCGACGGTGGTCTTCGAGAAGACCTACAAGGTGAACGAGCGGGCGACGCCCGCGGTGCCCGAGACCAGCGTCAAGGGCTGGAACGCCGCCCTGCAGCGGATCCTCGGGGAGCTCGAGGCGGACCTGTCGAAAGTGGACCGGGCGACTCGAAAATAGTCCCGATCAGCGTCCTTGAAGCGCCCGGGCCACGGCGCGGGCGAAGTTTCGGACATCCTCTCCCGTCGTGTCCCAGGAACACATCCAGCGAACGACGTTCTTCGCCTCGTCCCAGGTATAGAAGAAGTACTTCTTCCGCAACTCCCGGATCGCTTTGGGCGGAAGAGTGGCAAAGACGGCATTCGCCTCGACCTTGTAGACCACGCGGACCTGCGGGATCTTGCGGATCTCGGCCTCGAGGAGCCGGGCCATCCGGTTGGCCCGCCGCGCATTCCGGAGCCAGAGGTCCTTGGCCAGGAGCGTCCCCAGCTGCACCGAGAGGTAGCGCATCTTCGACGCCAGCTGCATGCCCTGCTTCCGGAGGAAGCGGAAGTCCAAAGCGGCGCGCTCGTTGAAGAGGACGACCGCGTCGGCTCCCATCAGCCCGTTCTTCGTTCCGCCGAAGGAGAGGGCGTCCACGCCGAGGTCTCCGCTGACCTGCCGCAGCGTCAGGCCCAGGCTCGCGGCGGCGTTGGAGATCCGGGCCCCGTCCATGTGGAGCAGCATGCCGCGCGCGTGCGCCCAGCGCGCCAACGCCTTCACTTCCTCCGGCCGATAGACCGTCCCGACCTCGGTGGATTGCGCGATCGAGATGATCTTGGCCTGGACGTGGTGCTGGTCCCCGATCCCATGGCAGGCCGCCTCAACCGACGTGGGGGTCAGCTTGCCGTCGCTGGTGGGGATCGGGAGCAGTTTGCATCCCGTCCAGGATTCCGGGGCGCCGCATTCATCGACCTGGAGGTGGGAGGATTCCGCGCAGACGACGGCATGGTACGAGCGCGTCAGGGCCTTGAGGCAAAGGACATTGGCCGCCGTCCCCGTGAACACGGGGTAGACCCTCGCGCGGGGGCCAAAGTGCTTCCGGAAGAGGTCCAGGGCGTCCCGCGTGTAGTCGTCGTCGCCGTACCCGACGGCATGGCCTGGATTGGCGGCGCCCAGCGCCTTGAGGACGTCGGGATGGACACCGGCGTTGTTGTCGCTGGCAAAACCGCGCCGGCTCTTCATGGGCTGTCAGTGTAATCAACCCGGCGGCTCAGGCAAGCGGTATTCCGGAGGTATTGAGGCCTGGGTCGATCAGAGGAAGTAACCGAGTTGTATTACCCCCTCGGGTCGTACACGGCCCACCAGTTGGGAGCAACCTGCTTCGATCTCTCCCCGGCGTAGAGCCTGAGAGGCTGTGTGCAGTAGTACAACCAGTAGGACCCGAGGTGACCGAAATCCCGGGTAATGAACGCCACGGTCAGACGGCCGTCCGGCTCACGCCACGCTCGGATTAAGCGACCTTCCTGCCAGGGTCCATCACGCTGGGCGGCAGGGAGCAAGGTCGCTGGATCGCGGTCGGCGGAAATCACGAAGTCGTGCTCCTGCCCAGGCTCAATTTTCATCAAGGAAATGGACGCAACGGTCAGGTTGTATCGATCCTGACGGCGCTCATATTCCTTCTCGTTCTGTCGATTGGCCCACCACAATCGAGGACCCCAGATCAGGGGGATGCCGAGAGGCGTGAAGAGGACGAGTAGGGCCAGGATGAAGCAGCCCACGATGGAGCAGCCGAGAGGCTTGGCGAAGGATTGCTTGGTTGGTACGCCGTTGGCCATGAAAAACTACTTCGCCTTCGGGGGCGGCGCCGTGCTGATCGACGGGCTGGAGGCCTGGAAGACACCCGCGATGGTCCGGAGCATCGAGTCGCGCGTGAACGGCTTCACCACGTAGGCGCGCGCGCCCTTCTGCACGGCCGCGAGCGCGGCCTCCTTGGACGCGTCGCCCGACAGCACGACCACCGGCGCGTTCGTGTTCTCGCAGAGCCAGGAGACGAACTGGTATTCGTCCGGGGACGAGAGGCCGACGTCGAGGATCACGGCGTCGACCTTGCGGTTCTCGGTGAGCAGCTGCATGGCCTGCGCGGCCTGCTCTTCCAGCACCTGGTAGCCGGCCTCGCGGAGCAGGGCGCCCAGCGCCTGCCGGTACTTGAGCATGTCGCCCAGCAGGAGGACCGAGCGGCGGACGCCCGCGGGGACCGCGTAGGGCGAGCGGATCACGCCCGTCGTGCCGTCGGCCTTCTTGATCGCGGGGAGGCGGGCGCTGGAGTCCGCCTTGAGGTGGACCATGGTCGCGCCTTCGCGGTCCATGATCTTCACGTAGCCCTTGGTCGCCAGCACGTACATCGCGCGCAGCGCCTCGAAGCGCGGGTAAAGCGAGAGGCGGATGACCTCCGAGATGCCGACGCGGCCGCTGATCTGGCTGTAGACGGCCGTCAGCAGGTCGGGGTTGAGGCCGAGCTTGTCGGCCGCGAAAGGCTTCGTGGTCCGGATCGGGATCATGGACTCGTCGCGGATGATCTTGCGGATGACCGTGAGCTCGTCCACCCGGCGGGCGGCCTCGAGCATGACGGAGGTCGGCGAGGCGTCGACCACGACGTCCGCAAGGGGGAAGTCCTTGGGCTTGGCGGGCTCGGGGCCCTCCATGAACTCGAACTTCGCCTCGGTCCAGGAGAAGAGGTCGTAGATCTCCTCCTGAGCCTGCTCGCGGAGGGCGGTTTCGATGTCGGTCTTGGTGACGTGGCCCTGGCGGCTCACCAGTTCGCCCAGGCGCTTGCCGGTCTTCTGCTGCTCGACGAGCAGCTGGTCGAGCTGGGCGCGGGTGATCTTGCGGGTGCGGATCAGGATTTCTCCGAGGGAGCTCGTCTTGCGGGTGCTGATGGAGATGAGGCGCATGCCCTCGGAGCCGAGGAAGATCGCCTTTTGCATCTGGCCCTGGGTGATCGTCAGCAGCCCCGCGCTCTGGCGCTGCGCGAGATGCTGCAGCAGATCCGCGAAGCTGAAGATCGAGACGTCACCCCTCAGTTCACCCATTCGTGAATATTCTCATCAATTGGCGTCAGGCCTTCAAGACGTTTGAGATCCGTTCCAGAAGCAGGTCCTCCTTGAAGGGCTTCACCAGCACGTACCTCGCGCCGCACTGCAGCGCGTTGTTGATCGCGGCCTTGCTCGTGTTGCCGGCCAGCACGATGAACGGCACCTTCATCTTATCCCGAAGGAGGCGGCAGAACACCAGCCCGTCCTCCGTTTCCAGGGGGACGTCGATGACCGCGACGTCGGCGGCGCGCCGCGTGAAGTCGGCGGTCTCGTCCTCGGGGCGGCTCTCGACGACGTCGTAGCCCGCGGAGCGGATGAAGAGGGCGAGCGCCTGGCGGAACGTGGGCAGCTCGCTGACCAGCATGACCGACTGTCCCTTGGCGGGCGCCAGCTCCGACCCGGGCGTCGGCGCCCGGCGGAGGACGGTATGGGGGCCGACGGCGCCCTCGCCGCGGTCGCGGATCTTGATGACGCCGCGCTGGGCCAGGCCGTAGAGCGTGCGGAGCACGGTGAACTTGGGGAAGAGCGACTCCTCGATGATGTGCCCCACGGAGCGCTCGCCGTCGACCAGAGGCAGGATGTCCTCGATGGCGTTCCGGTCCAGGCCCGGGTCGTCCAGCGAGGCGGGAAGCTCCAGGCGCTCGGCGATGAGCCGCACGTCGGGGATGATGGACTGGATGCGGTTGAGCTCGTCAACGCGGCGCGCTGCCTCGATCATGAGCGACATCACGTTCGCGTCGAGCACGACATTGGCGAGCGGCCCGGTGTCGGTCTGCGTCGGGATCTCGTTGCTCTCCGCGAAGTAGAACGTGGCGCCGGTCCAGGTGAAGAGGTCGTAGATCTCCTCGGCCACCTGCTCGCGGAGCGCGCTCTGGATGACGGCGGGGTCGAGGATGCCGCGGCGGGAGACGATCTCGCCCAGGGGCGTCGCGGTGCGGCGCTGCTCGGCGAGGAGCTCGTCCAGCTGGTCCCGCGTGATCTTGCCGGTGCGGATCAGGATCTCGCCCAGCGGGTTGGTCCGCCGCGCGCCGCTCACGAGGCGGATGCCGTCGTCGAGGAAGTGGATGACCTTCTTCTGGCCCTCGAGGACGATCGTGAGGTAGCCCTTGCAGCCCGCCATGGACAGGGTCTGGAGGAGGTTGGAGATGCCCAGGACCTCGACGTCTCCCTTGATCTGTCCCATTCTGGTCAGCGCACGTGTTGGGCCGTCTTGGCAACCTTGACCGTGTTGCCCTTGCGGTCCAGAGCCTTGATGTATCCGAGCACGAGAAGGCGATAGATGGCGCGCATCGTGACGAAGCGCGGGTAGCTCGAGGCGTTGACGACCTCCCGCACCGAGCGGCGGCCGTTGATCAGCGGCAGAATCTCGTCGACGGTGTCCATGTCCTGGCCCAGCTCGTCCGCCTGGACCTCGAAGGCAAACTTGGAGAGCGTCATGTCGTCGTCGGTCAGGATGCGGCGGATCATGAGCAGTTCGTCGGCGCGGCGCGCGGCCTCGAGGATCAGGCTCATGACGTTGGCGTCGAACGTCAGGCCCGAGAGGGGGTTGTTCTCCTCCATCTTGGGCGCGCGGCCCTCGACGAACTCGAAGGCGGCTTCCTTCCACATGAACATGTCGAAGATCTCCTCCTCGATCTGCTCGCGGAGGGCCTCCTCGACGTCGCGCTTGTGCACGAGGCCGCTTTCGACGGCGATCTGGCCGAGCTTCCAGCCCAGCAGCTTCTGCTCCTTCAGGAGCGCGTCGAGGTCGTCCTTCGAGATCCGCTTGCGGCGGAGGAGGATCTTGCCGAGCTTGTTGACGCGCTTCATCGTCGAGGACAGGAGCCGCATGCCCTTGGCGGTGAAATGGATCGTCTTGCGGTCGGACTCCCGGATGAGCGTGAGCACGCCCTCCTTGTGGTTCATGGCGAGGAGCTGGAGCAGGTTGCCCAGGCCGAGGATCTCGACGTCGCCCTTCAGGATCGGCATCTCAGCGCACCTCGACCGCGGCCATGCGCCGGATCGCCTCGGGGTACGCTTCGCACTCGGCTTCGAAGACGCGCGCCGCCAGGGTCTCGGGGGTGTCGCCCGGCAGCACCGGGACCCGTTTCTGGAGGATGATGGGGCCGCGGTCGTACTCGAGGTCGGCGATGTGGACGGTGCAGCCGGATTCCTTGGCGCCCTTCTTGAGGACGGCCTTGTGGACCTTCTCGCCGTGGTAGCCCTTGCCGCCGAAATCGGGGAGCAGGGCAGGGTGGATGTTGAGGACGCGGCCCTCGTACTTTTTGGAGAACAGATAGCGCCGGATGAAGCCGGCCATGATGACGAGGTCGACGGGATAGCGGTCGAGCTGCTTCGTGACCGCGTCGCTGAAGGCGCGGTCGTCGGGGAATTCCTTATAGTCCACCGTGACGGCGGGAATCTTCACCTTCTCGGCCCGCTCGAGACCCTTCACGCCGGAGTGGCTGGAGATCACGACCTCGATACGGGCAGGGAGGGAGCCGTCCTGGATGCGGTCGATCAGATTCTGCAACGTCCGGCCGCTGCCGGACAGGAGCACACCCAGACGGATGGGATTCTTCATGCCCTTTGAGATAGAGTCAAATCCGGCCAGGGGGACGCCCATGGAACGGCCGGAACCTATGACTACATATATCATACCCCGGGCCGGGAGAAACGCGAAACTCGGGGGGGACCCGGGGGCTCTACTGGACCACGAATTCGTGCCGGGCAATCTCGCCGAACTGGTCCTTCGCGTCGTAGCCCAGGATGTGCAGGGTCGCGCTGCCCTTTTCCCCCTTGACCCGGATTTTCTCGAGGATGCCGGACTTGCCCTTGTAGGGCCCGCTTTCGGCGCCGACCCAGTCGATCTTGTACTGGTAGTCCCACTTTTTGAGCGGCTGCCCCGAGAGGGTGCTGACGTTCACGGTGAAGGTGAACTCCTCGCCCTTGTTGAGCCGGTCGACGGCCAGGACCGTGACGTGGTGGTCCGGGATCTTCACCCAGGACCCGCAGGCCGGCCCCAGCAGCGCCGCCGCGCCCACGATCGCCCAGAAGCTCGCTCTCTTCACGCGCTCCTCCGCTGGCCTATTTCAAGTGAGGAAAGTCGGACTTGATGACGGCGGCGCAGCGGCCGCAGAGGGTGGGATAGGAGGAGTCCCGGCCCACGTCCGCCCGCAGATTCCAGCAGCGCTCGCACTCCGGGTGGGTCGACGACTCGACCTTCACCGAGAGGCCTTTGACGTCGGCCGACTCGGCGCCGACCGCAGTGTCGGCGATCAGCGCCTCCGAGACGATCAGCGCCGACGTCAGGTCGATCGACTTGAGCGCCTTCAAGGTCTCGGCGTCCGCCGAGTGCAGCGTCACCTTTGCCTTGAGCGACTTGCCGATGGTCTTCGCGGCGCGGAGCTTCTCGAGCTCCCGCTGAACCTCGGTGCGAACCTTGAAGATGCGGTCCCACTTGGGATCCTTCTCGACGGCCGGCGCCTGGGGCCAGAGCGAGAGGTGGACGCTGTCCGCCTCTTTCTTCGGAAGGTAGCCCCAGGTCTCCTCGGTGCTGTGGCAAAGGATCGGCGCGAACATCTTCACGAGCGCCAGCAGGACCTCGTGGAGCACGGTCTGGCCCGAGCGGCGCTCTCGCGACGTCCGGCCCGAACAGTACAGGCGGTCCTTGATGATGTCGAAGTAGACGGCGCTCATCTCCACGTTGCAGAACTGGTACATCTCCGAGAAGGCGCGGAAGAACTGGTAGTTCTCGTAGTGCTGCGTCACTCGCTTGACGAGCCCGGACAGCTCGGCCAGGGCCCAGCGGTCGATGTCGAGCAGGTCCTGCACGGCGTCCTTCGAGGGGTCGAAGTCGTGGATGGACCCCAGGATGTACTTGAACGTGTTGCGGATCTTCTTGTAGGGCTCCGCGCGCTCCTTCAGGATCTCCCAGGACATCGGCAGGTCGTTGCTGAAGTCGATCCCGGCGATCCAGAGGCGCAGCAGCTCCGCGCCGATCTTGGTGACGACCTCATCGACCGCGATCAGGAAGCCGGACTTGGACAGCTTGTCGCCCGTGCGCGCGTCCACCAGGAAGCCGTGCGTCACGACCTCCTTGAAGGGCGCCTGGCCGGTCGAGAGCAGGCTCGCCAGCAGCGAGACCTGGAACCAGCCGCGGTGCTGGTCGGTGCCCTCTAGATACAACTCGGTGGGGAAGTGGAGCTCGGGACGCTTCATCAGGACCGAACGGTGGCTCGCGCCCGACTCGAACCACACGTCGAAGATGTCCTGCTCCTTGGTGAACTCCGTCGAGCCGCACTCGCATTTCGTGCCGACGGGCAGGATGTCCTTCGCGTCCGTCGTGAACCAGGCGTCGGCGCCGCCCTTGGAGAAGAGCGCCTTGATGGAATCGAAGGTCGTCTGGTTGAAGTGCAGCTTCTCGCACTTGGCGCAGTAGAACGCCGGGATCGGGACGCCCCAGGTGCGCTGCCGCGAGACGCACCAGTCGGGACGGCCTTCCAGCATGCTGGAGATGCGCGTCTCGCCCCAGGCGGGCACCCAGCGGGTCTTCTTCACCGCCTCGAGGGCGCGCTGCCGGCCGTTGTCATGGTCCACCATGACGAACCACTGCTCGGTCGCCCGGAAGATGACCGGCTGCTTGCAGCGCCAGCAGCAGGGGTACGGGTGCGTGAATTCTTCGTGGTTGATCAGGACGTTCGACTTCTTCAGGTCCGCGATGATGACGGGGTTCGCCTTGAAGACCTGCTGGCCGACGTAGCCCGGCGCCTCCTCGGTGAAGAGGCCGCCCGCGTCGACCGGCGACAGGATCGGCAGCTTGTACTTCAGGCCCGTTTCGTAGTCCTCCGCGCCGTGGCCGGGCGCGGTGTGGACGAGGCCCGTGCCGTCGGTGATGGTGACGTAGTCCGCGAGCACGACGGGGCACTCGTGGCCGTAGAGCGGGTGCTTGTACTTCTGGCCCTCGAGCTCGCTGCCCTTGATGGTGCCGACCTGCTCGCCGATCGGGAACTTCTTGCGGAGCTCCTCGATCCGCTGCGGGGCGACGATCGCCTCGTGGTCGCGGAACTTGACGATCGCGTACTCCAGCTGGGGATGGACGGCGACGGCGACGTCGGCCGGGATCGTCCAGGGGGTGGTCGTCCAGACCAGCAGGTCCGTCTTCGGCCGCGTCGTCATCTCGAAGGCGAGGTAGATCGACGGCGAGGGCAGGTCCTTGTACTCCAGCTCCGCCTCGGCGAGCGCGGTGCGGTCGGTGATGCACCAGTGGATCGCCTTCTTCCGCTTGGCGACGTGGCCCTTCTTCCAGAGCAGCTCGAAGACCTCGATGATGCCCAGCTCGTACTGGGGGTCGATCGTGAGGTAGGGCTTCTCCCAGTCGCCCAGGACGCCGAGCGACTTGAACTGCTTCCGCTGGATGTCGATGTACTTGCGCGCGAAGTCGAGGCAGAGCTTGCGGATCTCCGCCTTGGACTTCGTCCGCCCCTCGGGCCCGAGGTCCTTCATGACCTTGTGCTCGATGGGCAGCCCGTGGCAGTCCCAGCCGGGGATATAGGGCGAGTAGTGGCCCTGCATGGTGCGGAACTTCACGACCATGTCCTTCAGGACCTTGTTCTGCCCCGTGCCGACGTGGACGTCGCCGTTGGCGTAGGGCGGGCCGTCATGCAGGACCCAGGGGCTCCCGCCCTTGCGGGCGGCCTGGATCTTCTCGTAGAGCTTTTCCTTCTCCCACTTCTCCCGGATCCGCGGCTCCATCTGAGTCAGATTGGCCGCCATGGGGAAGTCGGTCTTCGGGAGGTTCAGCGTGTCCTTGTACTTGTTTTCTGCCATAAGCGGGGGACTATCTTAGGAGAAGCAACCAGATTGGTCAAAGGTCGTCTTTAATGTTAAGATGCAGCCCATGGCTCAGGCCACTTACAAGGAGTACAACCTCTCGGACGGCGTGACCTACGGGCCCGTGAAGTCGCGGCGCCTCGGCGCCTCGCTCGGGGTCAATATCCTGCCGTTCGGGGTCAAGATCTGCTCCTTCAACTGCAACTACTGCCAGTGCGGCTGGACCACTGACACGGTGGACCCCGCCGCGCTGGCCAAGTACCGCTTCCCGACGGGCGAGGAAGTGGGCGACGGGCTGCGCAAGACGCTTCTCGAGCTGAAGGCGAAGGGAGAGACGCTGGACTGCATCACGCTCGCCGGCAACGGCGAGCCGACCCTGCACCCCGACTTCCTCAACGTGGTGAAGGCGATCCTCTCGGTGCGCGACGAAGTGATGCCGGGCGTCCGCTGCGACATCCTCTCGAACGCCGCCCACCTCGACCGCCCGGCGGTCGTCGAGGGACTCAACCTGCTCGACGCCCGCTACATGAAGCTCGACGCCGGCAACGAGAGCATGTTCCTCAACATGAATTCGCCGGTGACCGAGGTGGGGATCTGGGACGTGATCCGCCACCTGCCGAAGCTCAAGGACTTCATCGTGCAGGCGATGTTCACGCATGGGCGGCGCGACAACACGGACGAGAAGTCCGTCGTCGACTGGATCAACACCGTCAAGCGGGTGAAGCCGCTCTCGGTGCAGATCTACAGCGTCGACCGCTACCCGGCGGACAAGAAGATCCACAAGGTCGAGCGCCAGCTGCTGGACGAGATCGCGGCGGCGCTGACCGCGCAGACGGGGATCCCCGCCGAAGTCTTTGGTTAGAGGAGGGACGACCATGACCTTCGCCGCGCTCCTGCTGTCGGCACTGCTGCTTCGGGACGAGGCCGCGCTCCGCGAGGCCTTCGACAAGGACTTCAAGGCCAAGGAAGCGAAGCACCGTATCGAGGCGGTCAAGAAGCTCTCCGGCGCGAAGGAAGAGAAGACGATCGAGCGACTGGTCCACGGTCTGAAGGACTCGGACCTGGAGGTCCGCAAGGCGACGGCCGAGACCCTCGAAGGCGCGACGGACGGCGGCGGCGTGGCCATCAAGGCGCTCGGCGAGATCCTGGTCGACAAGAAGGACGACCTCGCCCTCCGGAAGCTTTGTGCCAAGGCGCTCTCCAAGGCGCGCTACAAGGCCGAAGCGTTCCCGTACTTCTTCAAGACCATCTCGTCGATCGAGCGCGAGGAGACGCAGTTCCATCGCTTCGGCGGCGAGGTCACCGCGATCCTCGACAAGTACGTGGGGAAGAGCTTCGGGCAGGGCAAGGAAACCCCGGAGCGCTGGTCGGAGTGGTGGCAGGACAACCAGGACGCCCTGAAGAAGGAAGACGAGAAGACCCGCGAGGCCTGGAAGAAGGAGCAGAAGTAATGCCCCCCTTCGCCCCGCCGCCCGGCTTCGGCGGGGCAGGGATTAGCGCGGTAGTCGAATCCGTTTTAGGAGTAGGGAACTCCGAGGCTTCGATGGCGGGCGCATCGGTCTGGGGTACTTGAAAGACGCCCGTCCGGACGATATAGTTTTATCCTAGCGGGTGGGGGTTGACGCATTTCGCGGGCTCCCAATCCCATTCCAAGACATGATTGTCCGCCACGTAAACTGAAGCCCCGGGACCCGGGGCCTTTTTTTTATCGGAGACACCATGACGCCCCCGACCGCGACCGGCAGCGAGGCCACCGCGAAAAAGCGCGAGACCCTCGACAAGGTCGTCATTCGCTTCGCCGGCGACTCCGGCGACGGCATGCAGGTGACCGGCGGCCACTTCACCAACACGGCCGCGGTGCTCGGCAACGACCTGGCGACGTTCCCGGACTTCCCGGCCGAGATCCGCGCCCCGGCGGGCTCGCTGCCCGGCGTCTCGGGCTTCCAGATCCAGTTCGCCGCGACGGACATCCACACGCCCGGCGACCGGCCGGACGTGCTGGTGGCGTTCAACCCGGCGGCCCTGAAGGTCAGCCTGAAGGACATGCCGGCCAACAGCGTCGTCATCGTGAACACCGACTCATTCGGCGAGGTCGACCTGAAGAAGGCGAACTGCGCCACCAACCCGCTCGACGACGGCACGCTCGACAAGTACCAGGCCTACAAGATCCCGATCACCGAACTGACGATGAAGGCGCTGGAGAGCATCAAGTTCGCCGAGAAGGACCGGCCCAACAAGGAGCGCAACAAGAACTTCTTCGCGCTGGGCATCCTCTACTGGCTCTACAGCCGCCCCCTCGACAATACGATGGCGGCGATCGAGCGCGAGTTCGCCAAGAAGAGCAAGCCGGATCGCCCGATCGTGCAGGCGGCCCAGATGGCCCTCAAGGCCGGCTTCGCCTACGCGGAGGCGACCGAGCTCTTCCGCTCGCAGTACTCGGTGCCGGCCGCGAAGTACCAGGCGGGCACCTACCGGAACATCTCGGGCAACGTCGCCCTGGCGCTGGGCCTGGTGACGGCCTCGAAGCTGGCGAACGTGCCTCTCTTCTACGGCAGCTACCCGATCACGCCCGCGAGCGACATCCTCCACGAGCTGTCGAACCACAAGAACTTCGGCGTGAAGACGTTCCAGGCCGAGGACGAGATCGCGGCCGTGACGGCGGCGATCGGCGCCTCCTACGCCGGCGCCCTCGGCATCACCGGCACCAGCGGCCCCGGCGTCGCGCTCAAGAGCGAGGCGATCAACCTGGCCGTCATGACCGAGCTGCCGCTCGTGATCGTCGACATCCAGCGCGGCGGCCCGTCGACCGGGCTGCCCACGAAGACGGAGCAGGCCGACCTCCTGCAGGCCATGTTCGGCCGCAACAGCGAGTCGCCCGTCGGCATCCTCGCGCCGGCGACCCCGGCCGAGTGCTTCCAATATGCGATCGAGGCCGTGAGATTCGCGACCAAGTACATGTGCCCCGTCTTCCTGCTCTCGGACGGCTACCTGGCCAACGGCGCCGAGCCGTGGCGGATCCCGGATCCCGCGTCGCTGCCCAAGATGGAGGTGAAGTTCCGCACGGAGCCCGAGGGTTGGGCTCCCTACCTCCGCAACGAGGTCACGCTATCCCGCGATTGGGCCGTCCCGGGCACGCCCGGCATGGAGCACCGCATCGGCGGCATCGAGAAGAGCCACATCTACGGCAGCGTCAACTACGACCCCGAGAACCACGAGTTCATGTGCCGCGTCCGCGCGGCCAAGATCCAGCGCATGGCCCAGGAGATCCCCGACGTCAAGGTGCACGGCCCCGAGGACGCCCAGACGCTGGTGATCGGCTGGGGCTCGACGTACGGCGCCACGCGCGCGGCGGTCGAGGACTGCCAGCGCCGCGGCATCAAGGTCGCCCGCGCCCACCTGCGCCACCTGAACCCGTTCCCGGCCAACCTCGGCAAGGTCCTGTCCAAGTTCAAGAAGGTCCTCGTCCCGGAGATGAATCTGGGACAGCTGCTGTTCCTCCTGCGCGCGAAGTTCCTGGTCGACGCGAAGGGTGTCAACAAGGTGCAGGGGAAGCCGTTCCGCGTCTCCGAACTGATCGAGGTCATCGAGAAGGAGTGCAAGTAATGGTCGCCCCGACGACGCCGCAGTCGCCTGCCACCCCGAAATATACGAAGGCCGACTTCCAGACGGACCAGGAAGTCCGCTGGTGTCCGGGCTGCGGGGACTACGCGATTCTGAATGCCGCGCAGCAGGTCTTCGCGCAGCTCGGCTTCCCGAAGCACAAGATGGTGATGGTGTCGGGTATCGGTTGCTCGAGCCGCTTCCCGTACTACGTCAACACCTACGGCTTCCACACGATCCACGGCCGGGCGCCCGCGATGGCGACCGGCATCAAGCTGGCCAACCCGGAGCTGCAGGTGTGGGTGGCCACCGGCGACGGCGACGCGCTGTCGATCGGCGGCAACCACCTGATCCATTCCCTGCGCCGAAACGTGGACATCAAGATCCTTCTCTTCAACAACCGGATCTACGGCCTGACGAAGGGTCAGTACTCGCCCACCAGCGAGCTGGGCAAGATGAATAAATCGGCCCCCTACGGGACCGTGGACCAGCCGATCAACCCGATCACCCTGGCGCTGGCCTCCGAGGCGACTTTCGTGGCCCGCTCGGTCGACGTCTACGCCAAGCACCTGATGGAGATCCTCAAGAAGGCGGCGGCTCACAAGGGCTCGGCCTTCATCGAGATCCTCCAGAACTGCAACATCTTCAACGATCTCGCGTTCGAGCACTTCGTCAACCGCGAGGACCGGAACAAGCTCAACGTGGTCCTCGAGCACGGCAAGCCGCTGGTCTTCGGCGACAAGCGCGAGCTTGGCGTCCGGCTCAACGGCCTGAACCCCGAGGTGGTGAAGATCGGCGAGAACGGGATCACCGAGAAGGACCTGATCGTCCACGACGAGCACAACCCGACGCTGGCCGCGATCCTCTCGCGCCTCAACCCGCCGCCCACGCAGACCGCGATGGACGAGGCCATGGCGAAGAACCCCGCGTCGATCATGCCCCTGCCGATCGGCATCTTCCGGAACGACCGCCTGCCGACGCTGGAGGAGCGGGTCGACGGCCAGATCGCCGACGTGAAGAAGAAGAAGGGCGACGGCGATATCAAGAAGCTGCTCTTCGCCGGCGATATGTGGGACGTGAAGTAACAGGAAACAGGAAGCCGGAAACAGGAAACAGAAGAAAAGGAAGGCCGCGCGGAGACGCGCGGCCTTTTACTTTTTAAAGCTACTTGGGGAATTCGATGCCGAACTGGGTGGGGTTGAGCTTGCGGATCTCGGCGTAGCCTTTCCCCTCGTCGATCAGGGAGACGACCTTGCCGGCGAACTCCTTCAGCTTGGGGTCGTCGGTCGAGGCGATGAAGCGGTCGATCTCCGCCCGGCCGGGCTGGGAGGGGAAGAGCGACGCGACGCTGCCCATCACCATCATCGAGATCGCCTTGTGCATCGGCGCGATGGGCTTGGAGAGCGTCTGGTCGAAGAGCGCGATCGTCTCCTGCGGCGCCAGCGGATTGATGAACTTCGGCACCCATTCCTGGGCATCCATGATCATCGGCCCGGGGTCGTCGGACCTCATCAGCTCTCGCGCCAGGCTCCGCAGTTCGCCGCCGGGCAGCGCCCGCTTCTCCCAGGCCCTCAGGAGGTGCTTCGCCCGCTCGCCGGGGTCGCCCTCCCGAAGACTCTCGCGGATGAGGTCGGCATTGGCGGCGCCGTCCTGCAGGAGGAAGGGGAAGGCCGACTCGCGGAAATTCGGGTCCTTGCCCTCGCGGTAGAGCCGGGCGAGTTCGGCGATCTGCTCCGGGGGAAGCCGGCTCGCGTAGATGTCCAGGATCCCCAGCATGAGCCCCCGCTTCAGCAAGTCGGGCTCCGTGTGCTGCGAGGCCTTGATCAGATCGAGCACCTTGAGCTGGGCCTCGCTGCTCAGATTGGTCTGGAAATATTGGAAGAACATCTGAGCGCTGCTGAAGGCGTTCTTCCCCCAGTCCTTCTCGCGGAAGATCTCGGCAGCGATCCGGATCATGACGGCCATGTTGGCGGGATTCTTCTCCAGCCAGTCCAGGATGTCCCGGTGAATGGTGATGCGGCGCTCCCCGAGGAACGCGCGGAGATTGGCCCGGATCAGGGCCTCGGGCGACGGCGGCGGAGGAGGCTGCGACAACGACTGGAGCCGCAGCTTTTCCGTCGAAAGACTCTCCCCCTCGTCGCGGAGCGCGGCGAGCCGCGCGTTCAGGTCGCGGATCTCCGCCCGGAGGAGCGCGGTGCCGATGCGCTCCCTCGAGGGCAGCTGCGCGCGGGCGTCCAGCGCCGTGAGAGGCGCCGGCATCCGGGCTCGGCGGATCGCCAGCCCCAGGAAGAGGCCCAGCAGGATCGACGCCGCCAGGATCAGGGTCGGCCGCGTGCTCATCAGAAGTTCCACTGCAGCTGGAGTTTCTCCATCAGCTTGTCCAGGTCGAGGCTGCCCTTGTCCGCCGCCTGCAGTACCTCGCCCAGCCTCGAGCGCGCGTCGGCGTCGGATTCGGCCGCGTGGAGCTGGCGGAGCGCGTCGAGCGCCCCGGGGTGGCGCTGCATGAGGTAGAGCAGCCCCAGCTGTCCGGCCACCGCCTGGCGCTGGGCGGGCTCGCTGAGCTGGGCCGCGGCCTGCTTCAGGGTGCCCGTGAAGGCGTCGGCGTTCTCCGCGCTGAACCAGGGAAGCAGGGGATCGGAGATCTGCATCTGCAGGGCGGTGATGCCGTAGCGGCCGCGGAGCGTCTCCAGCAGCAGCCCTTCCGCGGCGCTGGAGCCCTTCTTCCGCGAGGCGCCCCAGAAATAGGTCCGAAGCGCCGCGCTGCGGACGTTATCATCCGTCTCGCCGGCAAGGAAGCGCTGGAACTCGTCCCAGGCCTCCGAGGGCACCGACAGCTGCTGGAGGGCGATGTGGGCCAGGTACGTCCGGAGCGACGCCCCGTCCTCCCCCGTTCCCGAGAGGGCCTTCGCGGCCCGGAGCAGCAGCAGCGCGCCGGCATCGTCGACCTTCGAGGCACCGTAGAACGACGACTGGAGGTTCTGGACGATCGCGGTGCGGACATCGACCGGGATCTCGGAGTCGACCAGCAGGTTGAGGATCTCGGCTCGATGGGCGCCGACCCGGCCTCCCTGCGACAGCGCCGAGCAGAGCGCGTGGGCCAGCGTGACGTCGCGGTTCTCCCGGAGCGCTTTGAGGACGCCGGCGCAGGCGCGGTCGTCCTTCTCCAGCAGGAGGCCCAGAAGCGAGATGGCCTGCTGGAGCTCTTGCGGATCCCCCTTGGCGATCGCGGCGCGGAGGCCGGACATCAGGCTTTCCAGCGTGGCTCCCGGCGGCAGCTGGCCCTTCCGGAGCTTGCCCTGCAGGGTGTCCAGTTCCGTACGCATCGCGCGGTTCTTCTCCTCGCGCGCCGCCAGGGAGCGCAGGAGCTCGTCGCGGACCTGGCGGACGCTTGCCAGGGACTCGCCGGCGTCGATCTTCTCCACGCCCGAGGGGGTCGCCAGGACGGACTGCCCGGCCTCCACCGGGACGCGCCCGTCCGGCCCCGAGAGCACCACCGCGCCGGTCGTGACCGTCAGGAGGGCCACCGACGTCGAGGCAAGGTTCCAGCGTTTCATGCTCTCTTCTCCGAGCACCTGGGTCAGTTCCTCGGCGCCGAAGCGCCGGACCGTGAAGCGGGTGCCGCGCACCTCCACGGTCCGCTCGCCGACGACGACCCGGAAGGCGCGGCCCGTCGGGAAGACGTCGGCGTGGAGCGTGCCCGCCGTGAGCTCCAGCTCGTGGTCGAGATCAGGCCCGCCGCGGCGGAACAGGATCTCGGTGCCGGGCTCCAGTTTCAGCCGTCCCGCGCGTCCCAGTCGGACCGAGGCCGCGTCCAGCGTCTTCACCTTCTGGCCGACGCTCAGGGGCGAGCCCGCGATGTCGTAGGAGGTCGAGGTCGGGAAGAGGGTTGTGGTGGCGAGCGCGACCAGCAGCGCGGCGGCGGCCCAGGCCAGGGCCGGACCCCGGCGCGGCGTGCCGAAGCGGATGGGGGTGGCGGGGCGGTAGGCGGGCGTCCACGCGTCGAGCAGCGCGTCCCGGCCCTTGAGGGCCTGCCATTCGCGGGCGCAGTCGGGGCAGGCGGCGACGTGACGGTCGAGCTCCGCCGCGTCTCCTTCCTCGAGGAGGCCGTAGAGCCGGTCGTAGAGACGCTCGCGGCGTTCGGCGCAGCTCATGTGCTGTACCCCAGGGGCTCCAGCCCCGATCGGATCTTCTGGAGGGCGTGGTGCATCTGCGCCTTCACGGCCCCCACCGTGATGCCCAGCATGCGGGCGATGTCGTCGTAGGGGAGGCCTTCATAGCGATAGAGCGTGAAGATCTCGCGCTGTCCGTCCGGGAGGGTCTGCACGAGGTGCCGGATGCGCTCCGCCAGCTCCTCCTTCTCGAGCCGCCGCTCCACGGGCACGTGGGCGGCGACGTCCCCCTCGAGGCGGGACGAGCCCTTGCGCCGCGCGCGGTCCCGGAGGAGATTGAGGGCGATGGCGTACATCCAGGTCTTCACCGAGCTGCGCCCGTCGTAGCGCCCCCGGTGCTGGTAGACCCGGAGGTAGGTTTCCTGGACGATGTCCTCGGCGTCCTGGGGGGAGGGGCAGAGGCGGCGCAGGAAGGTCCCCAGGGCGGGGCGGGTGTCGCGGACGAGCGCCTCGAAGGCGGCAGGATCTCCCTGGGTAAGGGCCCGGCTCCAGCCGCCCTCCCGCGTCGGTTGCATCATCCGCAGAGTCATTATGACCTGCTTTATACGGGACCGGTCGGCGCGGGTTTAAAGGCCCGCGGAGAAAATAACCAGGATGTTTTCTCCACGGATACAGGACCGATCCGGTACGGGATCTGCCTTGACTTAGGGGGGCGGGCACCTATAATCAGGGCCCCATGACGGAAAAGGCCACCCTCGCTCGACTGGAACTGCGCGACCACGTCTCGGAAATCCTCAAGCTGCTGGGGGAGGACCCCAGCCGGGAAGGGCTCGCCAAGACCCCCATCCGGGTCGAGAAGGCCTTCAAGCACTTCACGAAGGGCTACGCCCAGGACGCGGGCGAGATCCTCAAGAGCGCCGTCTTCGACGCCAGCGACTACGACGAGATGGTGATCGTCAAGGACATCGACGTCTTCTCGATGTGCGAGCACCACCTCCTGCCGTTCTTCGGCAAGTGCCATGTGGCCTATCTCCCCGACAAGAAGGTGGTCGGCCTCTCCAAGATCCCCCGGGTGGTGGAGGTGTTCTCCCGCCGCCTCCAGATCCAGGAGAAGCTGACCACCCAGATCGCCAAGGCGATCGAAAACGCCGTGAAGCCCAAGGGCGTGGGCGTCGTCATCGAGGCGCTCCACCTCTGCGTCATGGCGCGAGGCGTCGAAAAGGGCAACACCCACATGGTCACCAGCTCCATGCAGGGCCGTTTCCGCAGTGATTCCAAGACCCGGGAGGAGTTCCTGGACCTCATCCGCCGGCCCAAGCCCATCTGACGGGAGGAATGGCCCCGAGGTCCCTGCGCGTTAACCTAGGATCGGTTCGACATTCGAAACCGCAACGATAAGGAGGATTCCATGGCGACGCTCGTGGGAAAGCCCGCGCCGAAATTCAAGTCCGCGGCCATCGTGAAGGGAGCGATCAAGCCCGACGTGTCCCTCGATGAGTACAAGGGCAAGTGGGTCGTGCTGTTCTTCTACCCGCTCGATTTCACCTTCGTCTGCCCGACCGAGATCAACGGCTTCGCCGACCGCATCGCCGACTTCCAGTCGCGCGGCGCCGAAGTCGTCGGCGTCTCGATCGACAGCCAGTACTCGCACCTGGCCTGGTACAACACCCCCCGCAACAAGGGCGGCATCGCCGGCGCCGACTACCCCATCCTGGCCGACGTCACCAAGAGCATCTCCCGTGACTACGGCGTGCTCGACGAGGCCAAGGGCATCGCGCTCCGCGGCGTGTTCCTGATCAACCCGGACGGCGTCGTCCAGAGCGAGACGGTGAACTTCTTCAACGTCGGCCGCAACGTGGACGAGATCCTTCGCACGCTCGACGCGGCCCAGCAGGCGGCGAAGACCGGCGAGGTCTGCCCGGCCAACTGGTCGAAGGGCAAGGACACCATCAATCCCAAGGAGGCGTCCAAGTTCTTCGAGAAGGTCAAGTAGTTCGACTCGCCCGCGGCGAGCCGCGGGCTTGCTTACTACAAGTAATCTCGTGACTCTTCGGGAAATCCCCGGTCCCGCGAGGGGCCGGGGATTTTTCTTTTCATGATCGTCGACCTCCATACTCACACGACCTGCTCCGACGGCCGCACGCCGCCGAGGGAGCTGATCCGCCTCGCCAAACAGGCGGGCGTCGACGTCATCGCCGTCACCGACCACGACTCGGTGGAGGCGCTTCCCGAGTGCGTCGACGAAGGGCGGAAGCTGGGGGTCCGGGTGCTGGCGGGCATCGAGATGTCGTCGCGCTTCGAGGGCCACGACGTCCACGTGCTCGGGCTCGGGATCGACTACACGTCGCCGTCCCTGCTGAGCCGCCTCTCGGAGCTCCACGAGGGTCGCCGGGTCCGGGTCGGGAAGATCTGCGAGAAGCTGGCGGGCCTGGGCGTCGCGCTGGAGCCGGCCGAGGTCCTCAAGGAGGCCGGGGGGAAGTCGGTCGGGCGCCGCCACGTCGCCCGCGCGATGGTCCAGAAGGGCCTCGTGCGGACGATCAACGAAGCCTTCGACAAGTATCTCGGCCAGAACTCCCCGGCGAACGTCCCGGCGAACGAGATGACCCCGACGGACGCGGCCCGGCTCATCCTGGGCCACCGCGGCCTCCCCAGCCTGGCCCACCCGGGCTTCCTGGACGACGACGCCGTCGTGGAACGGATCCTCGACTCATCGCCCATCCGGGCCATCGAGGTCTTCCACCGCTACCGTTCTTCGACGAAGCACCTCCGCTACCTCGACCTGGCCCGCCGGCGCCAGCTCCGGGTCACGGGAGGCTCCGATTTCCACGGGGACGATCACCCGAAGAACGGCTCGCTGGCCGCCTACACCTGCCCACCGGCGTTCTGGAAAGAGTTGGAAATCAGCCTCCGCGGGCTGTAGACTTCCCACACAACTATGGCCGACGAAGAGTTCGTCGATCCCCTGATCGGGGCCAAGCTCGGCCCTTGCCGCGTGGAGGAGAGGCTTGCGGCCGGCGGCATGGGGGTCGTCTACCGGGCAAGGCATACCCTTCTGGATCAGGATGTTGCAGTCAAGATCCTGGCCCCCTCCCTGGCGGCCGACCAGGAATACGTCACCCGCTTCTTCCGGGAAGCCGGCGCCGCCGGTCAGATCGACCACCCCAACGTCATCCGGGTCATCGACGTCGGCAAGTACGAAGACCGCTACTACCTCGTCATGGAGTACGTGGCGGGGGACACGCTGGACAAGATCATCGACACGGAGCGGCGACTGGCCCTGGATCGGGCCACGAAGTTCATCCGGGAAATCGCCTCCGGCCTCGCCGCCGCCCATCGGGCCGGCATCATCCACCGGGACGTGAAGCCGGGCAACGTGATCGTGTCCCCGGACGGGAAGCCCCATCTGACGGACTTCGGCCTCGCCCGCCACACGGAGACCAAGAAGGGGCTGACGATCGAAGGCACCTTCCTGGGCACGCCCGAGTACGCGTCGCCCGAGCAGGTGGAAGGGAAGAAGCTCGACCACCGCACCGACCTTTACTCGCTGGGCGTGACCTACTATCAGCTCCTCTCGGGCACGCTGCCGTTCCTCGGCGAGTCGCCCATGGAGATCGCGATCAAGCGCACCAAGGAGGAGCCGCGGCCGCTCGAGAACGCCTTCCCGGGGGCCGACGCGCGCTCCTGCGCGATCGTGAAGAAGCTGCTCCGCTCGGAGTCCGGCCAGCGCTACCAGAGCGCGACGGACCTGATCAAGGACCTCGACGCCATCCTCCAGGAGCCGAAGCCGGCGACGTCCAAGGCGCCCACATCGACCAAGAAGGTCGACCTCGCCACGGCCGCGAGGGCCAAGCGGAAGGTCCTGACGCTGATCCACTGGGACATGATCGTCACTGCGGTCGTCCTGGCCCTCCTCTCGGGAGGCCTGGCGTCGCGCGGCGGCGGCTGGCTGGAGCGCTGGACGGCCGGGGACTCGGACCAGAAGCTGCGCCTCGGCCTCCTCGTGGGAGCCGCGCTCAGCGGCGTGGCGGCCATCCTGGTCTACCGCAAGGAGCTCCCGTCGATCCCGAGGAAGGTCGTGATGGGCGCCCTGGTGGGCCTGATGCTCCTCGTCGCCCTGCAGGCAGGGGCCTGGATCGACCGGAACGACGGCGCCGGCCCGCTGGCGACCGTGGTCAACACCCTGCGGGCCTTCATCTCCGGGGCGTGGCAACCGGTGAACCGCCTGGCCTTCGGCCTCGTCGCCCTCTTCGTCGCCGCGCACGTGTCCTTCGAGCGCGAACCCGGGTCGCACCGGGTCCTCGCCAGCCGCTTCCTCATGCTCGTCGGCTTCGCCCTGCTCTACGCGTTCGGCATCGGCAAGAACGGCTTCGACCAGCCGGTCCGCCAGTTCATGCTCATGCCCGAACTGGCCATCCCGCTGGTGACGGCGACGGCGCTCGCCTGCTTCTTCGGCGCGCTGCTGGTCACGGGCTACAACTTCGAAATCCGGGCCAAGTCCTTCGGCGTGGCGCTGACGATCGGCGGCGCCCTGGGACTCGTCGCGTCCGCGGTCCTCATCCCGCAGGCGCAGCGCCAGGAGTCGTGGACCGCGCTGCTGGCCGAACCGATGTCGGATCTGGGGCGCCCCTTCCGGAGCTCCGGCGCGCTCCTGGCGGTCGTGCTGCTGCTGGCCGACGCCACGCGCGCCGTCGCCTTCGGAGGCATGCGCCGCCAGAACAGCCCTTTCCGCCGGAAAACCTAGTCCGTGACGGGTGCAGTCGAGGGATAGCGGGTTTCGCATGAGCCCCGAATCGAAGGATCCCCTCATCGGGATGACCCTCGGCGGCTGCCGGATCCAGTCGCTGCTGGGCCGGGGCGGCATGGGGACGATCTACAAAGCCCACCACATCGCCCTCGACAAACCGGTCGCCGTGAAGGTGCTGGCGGGACACCTGGAAGCCGACGCGGAGTTCGTCGAGCGCTTCCAGCGCGAGGCGCGCGCCGCCGCCAAGGTCGAGCACCCCAACGTCATCCAGGTCCTCAACGTCGGCGAGGACAACGCGCTCCACTTCATCGTCATGCAGTTCATCGACGGCGAGAACCTGGAGCAGCTGCAGGATCGGAACGGCAAGCTGAACCTGCAGGTGGCGACCCGCATCGCCCACGGGGCTGCGTCCGGACTGGAGGCGCTCCACGCGCAATCGATCATCCACCGCGACATCAAGCCCGCCAACATCATGCTGGCGAGGGACGGCTCGGTCAAAATCACGGACTTCGGGCTGGCGCGGAACTTGAAGGCGGCCAGCAAGTTCACGACGGTCAGCGGCGCCTTCATGGGCACGCCCGGCTTCATCGCGCCGGAGCAGGTGGACGGGCCCGCGGTGGACCACCGCGCGGACCTGTACTCGCTCGGCGTGGTTTACTACATGATGCTCTCGAACGAGCTGCCCTTCAACGCGATCAACGCGCTCGAGATGGCGACGCAGCGCGTCACGCTCGACCCGATTCCCCTGGAGAGCCGGGTGCCGGACGTCGACCCGAGGGCCGGGGCGATCGTGAGGAAGCTGCTCCAGAAGGACCCGAACGCCCGCTTCGCCAACGCGGGCGAGGTCAAGGCGGCGCTCGACCAGATCATCATTCCCGTGAGACCGCCTGCGCCCGCCGCGTCGACGGGGATGTCGACGCGCCGCCCCGCGCCGTCTCCGGTCCGTGCCGCGCCGGCCCCGCCGGAAGACGTCGTGCCCGAAGTCGCGGTTCGCGGCGACCGCCGCGCGATGGTTCCGCCCAAGCCGGAACCTGTCGCCCAGGACGACGTCGTGCCGGAGGTTGTCGTCAAGGGCGACCGCCGCGCGATGGCGTCGCCGAAGCCGGAACCCGTTGCCCCGGACCCGGACGACATCCCCGAGATCAGCGCCGGGCCGAAGAAGCGGGTCATGGAGGGGGGCGCGGTCGTGCCGCGCGAGATCATTCCCTCGGCGCCGCTGCCTCCGAAGGCGCCGAAGTCCCGGCCCCTGCGGGCCGAGGACTACCCGTCGAACCCCAACCTGAGGTCGGAGCCGGCACCGTCGAGGCCGACGCGGGTCATCCCGGTGGAGGCCAAGCCGCCGGCCAAGTTTACTCACGTCCCGCCGCCGAAGCGCGATCGACGGATCGGGGCGAACCTGCTGTTCTGGATGCTGTTCCTCGGCGCGGGCGCGGCGCTCTTCGCGGTCGGCGCGCTCGGGTCGACGGCCCATGCCGAGGGCTTCCTGGCAAGCCTTCCGCAGCCGTTCCTCCGCGGGGAAGGGCTCATGATCCGGCTCGGGATGGCGGGCGGCGCCGTTGCAATGGTCGTGCTGGCCTTCGTGATCAATCGGAAGCAGATCAAGGCGTCGACCTATCCGGCGCCCGCGGTGATGATCCCGATCTTCGCGGTCCTCTGCTTCTACGTCTCCGGGCTCCTGGCCCAGGCTGAGGGGAGCGGGCAGGCGCGGGTTATCGCTGCCGCGACCAACTCGTTCCATTCGCTCGCGCATCCCTGCAACCTCGCGCTCCTCGCGGTCTGGGCTCTCGTGGCCGGCCTGATGTTCGGGATCGCCGGGAAGGAGGATTTCGACCACGGGGCCGGCTCGATCCTCGTGATGCTGGCGCTCGGGGCCGCCATCTGCTTCGGGGCGGGCGGGGACATCCCGGGAGTGGTGGGCCGCTGCACGAGTTCCCCGAAGCTGCTGATCTATCCCGGTGGCGCCATCCTGGCCACGATGGCCGGGCTGTTCCTCGCGGTGCCCAACCGGGCGCGCAACGTTCGCCGGACCTTCGGCGTTCTGATGCTCCTCGTCGCGCTCGGCCTTGGGTTCGTCGCCGGACTTCCGGGCGGCTATCCGACCTGGCGGGAGCCCTTCCAGGGGATCCTTCCTGTCTTCGTGCAGCATGGGGTCGCCCTCGTGCTCGGCGCGATGCTGCTCACCTGGGGCGCCTGGCTCCTGCATCGCATGACGGCGCGCAAGTTTTAGCCTATAATGCGCCCCATGTCCTCGGCCCTCGAAAAGGATCTCCGTCGCCTCGTGAAGGGGGACGTCCTCTGCGACGACCTCTCCCGCACGCTCTACTCCACCGCGGCCTGCATCTTCCAGATGATGCCCCAGGGCGTCGTCGTGCCCCGGGACCGCGACGACGTGGTGGCGGTCGTGAAGTACGCGGCGTCGAAGGGGATCCCGGTGACCGCGCGGGGCGCCGGCAGCGGCCTCGCGGGACAGACGCTGGGCGAGGGGATCATCCTGGACTTCTCGAAGTACATGGACAAGGTCCTCGAGCTCAACCAGGTCCAGTCCTGGGTCCGCGTCCAGCCGGGGGTGGTCCTGGGCAAGCTCAACCACTACCTCAAGCAGTTCGGCCTCTGGTTCCCGCCGGACCCCTCGAGCGGCGACGTCGCGACGATCGGCGGCATGATCGCCAACAACGCGGCGGGCCCCCACACGGTGAAGTACGGCCCCACGCGCGAGTACGTCCTGGGCCTCGACTGCGTCCTGGACGACGGCTCGGCCAACGGGGGCGAGCGCTGGAAGGCCATCGAGACGGAGCTGAAAGGACTGCTGGACGCGAACCGCGCGCTCATCGAGCAGTCCCGCCCCAACACGCTCAAGAACTCCAGCGGCTACCACGTCTTCGACCCGAAGTTCGACATGAACCGGATCGTCGTGGGGAGCGAGGGGACGCTGGCCATCGTCACCGAGGCGAAGCTCAAGGTGATCCGGCGGCCGGCGGAAAAGACGCTCATGCGGATCTACTTCGACGACCTCGAGCCGATGGGCCGCGCGGTCGTCGCGCTGCGGCCGCTCAATCCGGCGGCGCTCGAGGTCATCGACAAGACCATGATCGACCTCGTGAAGAACTCCGTGATGGAGTGGCAGCAGAAGCTGCCCCCCAACCTGCGGGCGATCCTGCTCTGCGAGTTCGACGGCGAGAAGAAGGAGCAGGTCGCGGCGCTGGTCGATCAGGCCCGCGGGCTGCTGAAGGAGTCGATCGACATCACGGTGGCGTCGGGGAGCGAGCTCGAGAGCCTCTGGAAGGTGCGGAAGGCGGCCTCGCCGATCCTGGAGCGCATGCAGGGACCGCTGCGCTCCACGCGGATCATCGAGGACGCCTGCGTGCATCCGGACAACCTGGTGGCCTACATCCAGGGCCTGAAAAAGATCTTCACCCGCTACGGGGTGGAGGGGATCGTCTTCGGCCACGCGGGCAGCGGCCACGTGCACGTGAACGTCCTCATGGAGCCGCACGGGAAGGAGCACAACGCGAAGATCCGCCCGATCTGCGAGGACGTGGCGACGCTGGTGGCGGGCCTCAAGGGGACGCTGTCGGGGGAGCACGGGGACGGCATCCTCCGGGCCGCCTGGGTGCGCACGATCTTCGGCGCGCTCGTGCCGGTCTTCGAGCAGGTGAAGCGCAGCTTTGACCCGAAGAACATCCTGAACCCCGGCAAGAAGATCCAGCCGGCGGACTTCGACTTCTCGAAATACCTGCGCGCCTCCCGGCGCCACGACTACGCGTACCGGCCCGACTCGCCGTTCACGTCCTGGACCCGGGAGATCGAGCGCTGCCACGGCTGCGGCTTCTGCCGCACGTACTGCCCGGTCTACCAGGAGCAGCCCGACGAGGCGGCGACCCCGCGCGGCAAGGCGGCGGCGCTGCAGGGCGCGCTGGAGGGGCGCTACGAGCTCGACCCGAAGCAGCTTCGCGAGGTCGTGGACCTCTGCATCAACTGCAAGCTCTGCCTCGTGCAGTGCCCGTCGGGAGTCGACATCCCGGGCATGTGCCTGGAGGCAAAGGCCTTCGACGTCTCCAAGCGGGGCCTCTCGAAGCGCGACGAGATCTTCGTCAAGGTCCGGGAGAATTCGGAGCGGGCGGCCCGCTGGGCGCCGTTCTCGAACTGGTTCATGCCCGTGGTGGGGGCCCTGAAGGGGATCCGCCGCTCGCCGGACTTCGTGAAGGACGAGACCCGTTGCACGAAGAAGTCGGACAAGAAGGTGATCTACTTCGCCGGCTGCTTTGCGGACTTCAACGACCCGCAGGGGGAGAAGCAGGCGACGATCGACGTCCTCGAGCGCAACGGGTACGAGGTCGTGATCCCGGACTACAAGTGCTGCGGCCTGGCGGCGACGTCGCTCGGGGCGAGGGACGAGGCGGTCGGCTGCGCGAAGCACAACGTGGAGCTGCTGTCGGGCTCGGACCTTCCGATCGTGACGAGCGCGCCGTCCTGCGGGCTGCAGCTCAAGCTCGAGGTCCCGCAGCTGCTGCCGGGGGAGGCCGCGAAGAAAGTGGCCGCGCGGGTCGTCGACGTGCACGAGTTCCTGCTGGGGCTGCACCAGAAGGGCGAGCTGGACACGAACTTCAAGCGGATCGCCTCGACGCTGATCCTGCACCCGACCTGCCACCTGCGGGCGCTGGGGGCGGACAAGGCGGCCCGGAAGGTGCTGCAGCTGATCCCGAGCCTGGAGCTGGTGGAGATCCCGGAGCGCTGCTGCGGCATGGCGGGCTCGTTCGGGATGAAGACCGAGACCTACGACCTCTCGCAGGCAATCGGCAAGCACGTCTTCGCGGACATCAAGAAGGTGAATCCCACGCTGCTGGCCGCCTCGAACGGCACCTGCCGGATGCACATCGGGGAGGGGACGAAGCGGGACGTGCTGCACACGATGACGCTGCTCCAGCAGGCCTACGGCCTCTCTCCCCTCGAGGGCTTCCACAAGGTCCACGAAGGCGTGGCGCTCCAGTCCTTCAAGGACCACATGGGCGCCTCCTCGTCCGGCGACGAGTAAATCGCCTCATTTTCGGCCATCCCATCGGATTCCTTTTTCCCCTCTCCGCCGGCACGGCGTCGAAGTCGGTAGTTGATCGGAGGGCGAGTCCATGAGAACGTCGCTGCTGGCGATGGGAATCCTGGCGGGGATGGCGGCCGTGGCGGCCGCGCAGAGCGCGTCCAAGCCGGAACCCTGGTCGGGGTACAACCGGGGAGTCCACTGGGAGAACTCCCTCGACGAGGCACTGAAGAAAGCCGCAGAGACGGGGAAGCCGGTGATGCTTCACCAGCTCGTCGGCGACATGAAGGCCGAGGGCTGCTGAGCGGCCGGAGACGTCCTGAGAACCGTGTCGTTCTCAGATAAGAAAGTCGCCGAGCTGGTCAACACGAAGTTCGTCGCGGCCTGGACCAACCGGGGCCCGGGCTTCAACAACACCGAGTTCTATACCGAGAGGGGAATCGTCTCCCGGAACTACGAGGCCTATCCCACCAAGAACATCTGCACGTTCTTCCTCAGTCCGGAGGGCAAGGTGTTCTACTACGTCGCCGGCTCGTACTCCCCGGAGATCTTCGTCAAGATCCTCGAGACGGCGTCGGCGCTGCGGACGACCCTCTACGACGACAAGATGGCGCTCAAGGAGAAGGGCATGGCGCAGGCGAAGGAGCTGCACCAGAGCAAAGCCGAGGCGTATGACGACCTGCGGGCCGAAGCGGAGCGGCCCAACGGCTGGCAGTCGCTGACCCAGGGGTTCGCGCCCAACAACTACCGGGGCAAGCGGCACGTCCACTCCGCGTCCTGCAGCTGGAGCCTGAAGGAAGGCTACGAGTACCTGTCCGCGCTCCACGCGGACTGGTCCACGCAGAAGGCGCTCCCGTCGTTCGACGAAATCCGCTACCGCTACCTGTACGGAAACGACTTCACGGAAGAGACCGGCGACTCGACCCACATCGCGCGTCCGGAGCAGACCGAGAAGCCCCGGCTGATCGCGAAGCGGATCCGGACCCAGTTGGCGGAGCGCCCCAAGACGGGCGACGTCTTCGGCATCAGTAGTCCCCTGCAGGCCATCGGCCACTGAGTCGATCCCGATCGGGGGGCTCGCCCGCGCGGGGCGGGCCCCCTTTCCGAGGGGGCGGTAACGGGGAGGGGGCTCTTGCCGTCCTACCCCCGGAAGGATAGAATCCGAACCCGATGGCCGACACCCTCAAGGACATCGAGAAAAAGGTCGCCGCCGGCGAGCGCCTGAGCTTCGACGACGGCGTGCGCCTCTTCCAGACCGACGACCTCTTCACCCTCGGCCGCCTTGCCAACCAGGTCCGCGAGAAGAAGAACGGCAACGTCGCCTACTACGTCCGGAACATGCACCTCAACTACTCCAATGTGTGCGTGTTCGACTGCCACTTCTGCAGCTTCTACCGCAAGGACGGCGCCGAAGGGGCCTGGGAGATGGACCTCGACACCATCTACGCCTACGCCGCCAAGTCGAAATTCGAAAAGCTCAACGAGATCCATATCGTCGGCGGCGTGCACCCGAAGCTGCCGTGGAAGTACTACACCGAGATGCTCCGGGGCCTGAAGGAGCGCTACCCCGACCTGCACATCAAAGCGTTCACGGCGACCGAGATCGACCACTTCACGAAGATCTCGAAGAAGAGTGTGGAAGGCGTCCTCTCGGAGCTCCGCGAGGCGGGCCTGGATTCGCTGCCGGGCGGCGGCGCCGAGATCTTCGCCGACCGCGTCTGGAACCAGATCTGCAGCGGCAAGGCCAAGCCCGATCGCTGGCTGGAAGTCCACCGGGTCTGGCACAAGATGGGCGGGCGCTCCACCTGCACGATGCTCTACGGCCACATCGAGACCCCCGAGGAGCGCGTCGACCACATGCTCCGCCTCCGGGCGCTGCAGGACGAGACCGGCGGCTTCACCGCCTTCATCCCGCTCGCCTACCAGGTGGAGAACAACCAGCTCAAGGGGCTGCCCAAGGTCACCGCGCAGACGGACATCAAGGTCCACGCGGTCGGCCGCCTCATGATGGACAACATCGACCACGTGAAGGCCTACTGGATCATGACCGGCCTCAAGATGGCGCAGATCCTGCTGTCCTACGGGGCCGACGACATCGACGGCACGATCCTCGAGGAGCGCATCGTCCACATGGCCGGCGCCGAGTCTCCGCTGGGCGTCTCGGAGGAGGAAATGCGGGCGCTCATCCGCGAGGCGGGGCGCGCCCCGGTCCGCCGCGACACGCTCTACCGGCCGCTGGAGCCGGCCCGTGCGTAGCTTCTTCGTCGTTCAGAGTCCCAGCGGCCACCGCACGTTCATCAACCTCTCCTGCGTTTCCGACGCGATCTACGGGCCCGGGAGCGACGCCCCGGAGGCCCTCCGCGAATTGGTGGACGCGGAAGAGAATATCTTCGTCATCTCCATGAAGCAGACCACGGGCGAGAACCGGCACCAGAACTACTTCTGGTGGCAGGGGATGCAGGCCGACATCGTCCAGGCGGACTTCCTGAAGGCCGTCCGGGCGAACGAGCCGGTCTTCACCGTTCTGCTGCCCGCCGAGGACTGATTTCCGCCCGCCGCGTTTTCGCTTTACCTCATCTGCGCGGAGCCGTAGACTTGCCGCCATGAGGATTTTTGAGCCCCACGCCCACATGTACGCGCGGACGACGGCCGACTACGAGGCGATGGCCCGGGCCGGCGTCGAGTACCTCGTCGAGCCCGCCTTCTGGCTGGGGGAGACCCGCAAGTACCCCGGCAGCTTCTTCGACTACTTCGACCACCTGATCAACTACGAGCACTCCCGCGCCGCGAAGTACGGCATCCAGCAGTACGTCACGATCGCGATGAACCCCAAGGAGTCGAACAACTACGAGCTCGCCCAGGAGGTCCTGGAGGAGCTCCCGCGCTTCCTCGAGAAGCCCACGGTCGTCGCGGTGGGGGAGATCGGCTTCGACGCCATCAACTCCGTCGAGGAGGAGTTCTTCGTCCGCCAGGCGGAGCTCGCCCGGGAGTACAAGCTGCCGATCCTCATCCACTCCCCGCACCTCGGGAAGTTTGAAGGGATCAAGCGGCTGATCGACGTCCTGAAGGGCATGGACTACACGATGGACAATGTCCTCATGGACCACAACGTCGAGGACACGACGCCCATGTCGCTCAAGGCGGGCTGCTGGGCCGGCCACACGGTCTATCCGATCTCGAAGCTGTCGCCCGAGCGGATGGCCAACATCCTCGAGGACAACGGCTACGCGAAGATGATGATCAACGGCGCGGCGGACTGGGGCCCGAGCGACCCGCTCATGGTGCCCCACGTCGTCGAGGAGCTGCGCTCGCGCGGGGCCGACGAGAAGAACATCGAAAAGCTGGTGTGGGACAACCCCTGGAATTTTTTCGCCAAATCGGGACGCCTGAAGTAATTCGTCCGTAGGGGAAGTAGCCGCCCGCCGGTGTAAGCAGTATTCGCGTGCACCCAAGATGGAGGCATCCATGAGGTCGTCTATTCTCCGCGCGGCCTTGCTGCTTGTCGCGGCCCTGCTGGTCCCGGCCTGCGCCACCCAGAAGCGCAAGAATCCCCCGGTAATGATCTTTACGTCGCCCTCCGGCGGCGCCTCGAACGTCCCCCGGCAGCCGATCATCTACATCCGCTACGACAAGGCGCTGGACCCTGCGACCATCCCGGGCAGCTATATCCTCGCGGACAGCAACGGCACCATCTCCTGCACCGTCACCTACAATCCGGCGTTGTTCGAGGTTCGGATGACCCCCAATTCGGCGCTGGGCGCCGACGCGACCACCGTCCTCTATCAGGTGACGGCCCTGGCGGGGATCAAGTCCGCCGACGGCGCCGAGGTGAGCGTGAACCTCTTCTTCCAATTCACGACGGTGGCGGACGTCGACAAGACGCGTCCGGCGTTCGGGGGCATTTCGAGCATCGACACGGCCACCTCGAACTCCCTCACGCTCCACTGGGCGGCCAACGCGACCGACCTGCCCGACAACAATTTCCAGGAGTACCGGATCTACATGTCCACGAGCTCGGGGACCGAGGACCTGACGACCCCGCTGACGACCACCAGCACCGCGTTGATGAACCTGGTGGTGGGGAGCCTCGCCGCCAATACGACGTATTTCTTCATCGTTCGGGCCCGCGACTCCCTGGGGAACGAGGACGCGAACCTGGTGGAGATGAGCCTGGCGACGCTCCCCTAAGGTCCTGCCGCAGTTGACTCTGTTCAGGTCACTTCGTACACTTTTGGCCTGAACTAACGGAGGAAATCAGTGAAGAATTTCATCGCGCTCTGCCTCGGCACGCTGCTGCTCGTCAGCTGCGGCACGTCCACCACCGAAACGTACAAAGAAGACAAGATGGAGGCGATCGGGAACTACACCCCGCCTCCCACCGGATATACCAAGCCCCGCGCGGCGATCGTCGAGTTCCAGGACAAGACGAGCGCCCATGGCCGCGGCTGGTACGCCAAGCCCGTCGGCGAGCAGGGCGGTGAGCAGTTCGAGACCCTGGTCAGCCGCTCGGACCGCTTCAACCTGATCGAGCGGCTCCGCCTGAGCGACCTCAAGAAGGAGCAGAGCGAGGTCGGGACGGTCGACCCCTCCGAGATCGCGAAGGCCGGCAAGGTCCGCGGCGTGGACTACATGTTCTTCGGCGCCGTGACCAACTTCAAGGTGCTCGTCAACAAGACCAAGACGGCCGGCGGCATCTTCGACCGGGTGGTCGGTCCCGTGGCGCCCGTGTCGATCGACACCTCCAAGACCGTCGTGAAGACCGACGTCGGCATCGACGTCAAGCTGGTGAACACGACCACCGGCGAGATCGTGGTGAAGGAGTTCGCGGAGCTCACCCGCGAGGACAAGGCCAGCGCCTGGGGCGTCCGGGTCCTCGGCATCGGCGGCGACGCGAAGAACGAGCTTCAGATCGACGCGGACAGCCAGGGCAAGATCCTGCGCTGGGCCTGCGACGCGACGCTGAAGAAGATGCTGGATCGCATCGACAGCAAGTTCTCCCGGCCGATGCCCTCGTACTGCCCGACCTGCAAGACCGAACTGCCTTCCGGCCAGAAGTTCTGCTCCAAGTGCGGCAAGGGCGTCGAGCCCCAGGGCTGCGCGAAGTGCGGGGCCAAGCTGGAGCTGAACGCCAAGTTCTGCGGCGGCTGCGGCGCGAAGGTCGAGCCCCCCAAGCCGGCGGACGAGAAGTAAGCGGCCGGGTGGGCGCCGGAGCCTTCGATCCGAAGGGGTTCTCGGGGGTCGTCCCCGTGTTTCCGCTTCCGAACGTCATCCTCTT
>Ga0310812_10000046_pt1 | contig 59344 bp, 46 predicted proteins | sample NN3metagenome_FD_205747 | JGI IMG/M metagenome (GOLD analysis project Ga0310812, IMG submission 205747) | Soil microbial communities from experimental microcosm in Duke University, North Carolina, United States - NN3 | ecosystem: Engineered > Artificial ecosystem > Soil microcosm > Unclassified...
CGATCTTGAGCTCCTGACGCCACATCTCCTGGATGGCCGCCGCGATCTTCTTGTGGGACTCCAGCGTGTTGTAGAGGATCTCGGTCTTCGGGAAGCCTTTGCCGTCCGGATAGCCGGCTTCGGCCAGCAGTTTCCGCGCGGCCTCCGGGTCGTAGGAGGCAGTCTTCGGCGGCGTATAGCCGGCGAGACCGGGGGGAACCAGGGAATCGGCCGGCAGCTCGCCCGCCCGCAGGATGTACTTCACGATCTTCTGCTTGTCGATCGCGCGGGACAGCGCCTGTCGCACCCGCTTGTCCTTGGTGACGCCCTTGGTCGTGTTGCAGCCGTAGAAGTACGTCGTCAGGAACGGTCCGCTGTGGTAGTCCGGGCGCTTGAGCAGTTCCTCGACGTACTCGCGGGGCACGTCGGTGAGCCAGTGGATGCGGCCCTTCTCATAGAGGTTGAACGCGGTCGTCTGATTCTCGATGGGCAGCATCTTCAGCTTCTGGTCCGGCACGTTCGCGGCGTCCCAGTAGTTCGGGTTCTTTTCCAGGAGGATGTAGTCCTTGATCTTCCATTCCTTCAGCCGGTACGGGCCGTTGGAAACCATCGTGGCCGGCTGCGTCCATTCCTTCCCGTGCTTCTGGACCGTCGGCGGATGGACCGGGAAATAGGTGAAGAAGGCCGTCAGGTCGAGGAAGTACGCCGTAGGGCCTTCGAGCGTCACGACGAGGGTCTTGTCGTCCTTCGCCCGGACGCCGACCTGATCGATCGTCACGTCGTCGCGCTTCGCGGCTTCCCCGAGGGCATTGCGGAGCGGCCCGGCGACGGCCTCGTCCTTCTCGCTCTCGAGCAGCTCCTTGATCGGCCCGGCGTGCCGCTTCTGGACGATGCCCGCGAGGCTCTTCGCGTCCTTCGCGCGCTGCTCCGCCTTGATCTCCTTCCAGCCCCGCAGGGTGAGGTCGGCCGAGGCGCCGTCGAAGTACGCCCTCGCGTTCTTGAGGTAGGTGGAGATCTGCTCCACGTACTCCGAGCCCAGCGTCGGGTCCAGGACGCGCTTCCAGGACCATTCGAAGTCCCGCGCCGTCACCGGATCGCCGTTGGACCACTTGGAGTCCCGCAGGTGGAAGGTGTAGACGCTGCCGTCCGGGCTGATGTCCCACTTCTCCGCGACGCCCGGTTTGGGGCTGAGGTCCTTGGGATCGGGAACCGTCAGGCCTTCGAAGAGGGCAATCGTGATGCGGTACTCGGGCTGGCCCTTCTCGATGCCGGGGTCCAGCGTCTGGACCTCGGTGGCGTTGTTGATGATGATCGTGTTCGGGTCCTCGCCGCCCTTGGAGCAGCCGAGGAAAAGAAGGGGAGCGAGGAGCGCGGACAGGATTCGCATGGGGCTATCTTAGGGACTTGGCCCCGGGAGAGTCAACGGAGCCGGACTACTTGTTGTCGAGGCTGGGCATCCCCATGATGTGGAAGCCGGCGTCGACGTAGATCGTCTCGCCCGTGACGGCCGAGCCGAGGTCGCTGCAGAGCGAGAGCGCGGTGTTGCCCACGTCGTCGATCGAGACCAGGCGGCGCAGGGGCGCGTTCTCCTCGCAGTACCCGAGCATCGAGCGGAAGCCGCCCACGCCGGCGGCGGCCAGCGTCTTGATCGGCCCCGCCGAGATCGCGTTCACGCGGATCTTGCCCGGGCCCATGTCGTACGCGAGGTAGCGCACGCTCGCCTCGAGGGCCGCCTTCGCCACGCCCATCACGTTATAGTGAGGGATCACCTTCTCGGCGCCGTAGTACGAGAGCGTCAGGATGGCCCCGCCGTTCGTCATGAGGTTCCGCGCCCGCTGCGCGAGCGCCACCAGGCTGTAGGCGCTCACCTCGAGGGCGGTCTTGAAGCCGTCGCGGCTCGTCGTGACGTACTGGGCCTCGAGGTCTTCCTTCTTGGCGAACGCGATGGCGTGCACCAGGACGTCGATGGTCCCGAAGTGCTCCTTCGCCTTCGCGAAGAGCGTGTCGATCTGGTCGTCCTTGCCGACGTCGCAGGCCTCGACGAACTTGGCGTCGACCTGCGGGGCCAGCGGCAGCACGCGATCCTTGAAGGCATCGCCCGCGTAGCTCAGCCCGATCGCCGCGCCTTCCCGATGGAAGGCCTTCGTGATGCCCCAGGCGATCGACCGCTCGTTGGCGACGCCGAAGATCAGCGCCTTCTTGCCGCTCATCAGTCCCATGGGCGGGACTATATATGTGGAAGCGGACGGGGGCAAGCGTTATCGAGGAGGCCAGGCGACGCGCGTGACGACCTGCAGCGACTCGTAGCCCGCGTCCGGCCGCTCCGGCTGGAGCACGAGGAAAAGCTCGTACTCGGTGCCGCCCCGGTCGAGCCGGACCGCGCGGACCCAGCCGCGCGCCAGCCGGGCGGCGGCGGTCCGCAGCGGGCGCCAGTAGGTGGCCTTCACCTCGCCGGCCTTGAAGAGCCGCTCCTTCTCCTCCGGCCGCAGGCGCGGGAGATCGACGACGAGAGCCTCGTCGGCCCGCCGAAGCGCGAGCACGGCGCGGTCGCGGCCGCCCTGGGCCGGCCCGCTCGAGGTTGCCAGCATGGACTCCATCATGGCGTCCAGGTTGACGTTCATCTGCTTCATGTCCAGGCGGCCGCTCAGCCGTTCGCCGGAGGCGACAACCTCGCTCATGGCGGCCGCGGCGCAGGGCTCCTCCGGCTGGAAGGCGTGCACGTGGATCCCTTCCACCACCGAAGTCGTCCAGGCGTCGAGCCGCGCGCCGGGGCCGAAGAGCGTGGCTGTCGCGGTGCCGCTCGGCCGTTCGTGGGAGCAGCAGCCGACGGCGGCCAGGACGGCGAACGCGACGGCCGCGGCCCTCATCGGCTCAGGAAGTTCCGCAGCAGGGCGGTGCCCGCCTCCGTGCGGTAGCTCTCCGGGTGGAACTGCACGCCCTCGAGGGCCCACTCGCGGTGGCGGAAGCCCATGACCTCGCCCTCCAGGGTCCGGGCGCTCACGGCGAACTCCGCGGGGAGGCTGCGCTCGTCGACGACGAGCGAGTGGTAGCGCATCGCGGTGAACGGGTTGGGGAGACCCGCGAAGACCCCCTCGCCGTCGTGGCGGATCTCGCTCGTCTTGCCGTGCATCGGCCGGGCGGCGCGGACGACCTGGGCGCCGAACGCGTGGGCGATGCACTGGTGGCCCAGGCAGACGCCGAGGATCGGCACCCGCCCGGCGAAGCGGCGGATGACGCGGTTGGAGATGCCCGACTCGCGCGGCGTGCAGGGCCCCGGGGAGATCACGATCCGCTCGGGCGAGCGGGCGTCGATCTCCTCGGGCGTGACGGCGTCGTTGCGCAGCGTCTCCACCTCGGCGCCCAGCGAGCCCAGCGCCTGCACGAGGTTGTAGGTGAAGGAGTCGTAGTTGTCGATGAGGAGGATCATCGCTACTTCTTCTTGCGGCGCTCGATGTCCTGCTTGAGCTTCTCGAGGCTCATCCACGCGCCGGACTGGCGGAGGTGCTGCGGGAACGTGTTGATCTTCCGCAGCGCGTCGTCGTAGCGCTTCTCCTCCGCGAGCTGCTGCGCGGCCTCGTTGATCTCCGAGTAGAACGGCTCCGCGAGCTTCTCGTACTTGCCGTTGTACTCCCGCTGGAGCGTGCGGATCTCGTCGCGCCGCGTGGAGCCGGTCTTGCTGGCCGTCTCGAGCGCGAGCGCGAACTTGGGCTGGAGCTCCGCGTAGCGCTTGAACTCCGGGTCGGTCGCCACGGCGCCTTTGAGCTCGTCCACCAGGGGGCCGAGCTCGCGGGCCGCGTCCTCGGTTTCCTTCTCGTGCGCCGCCCGCGCGCGGAGCTCCTCGAGCCGCTTCTCCCACTCGGTCCCGCGGCAGGCGGCCTTCGCCTTGTCGGCGGCCGCGAGCAGAAGGTCCCACGACGTTCCGGCGCGGCGGGAGAGTTCCTCGACCTTCGCGTAGGCCTCGCGGGCCTGGGCGTCGCGGTCGGGACCTTTCGTCGGGATGCCCGGGCCGCCCTTGACCGTGGGGTTCTCCGGGGCGGGGGAGCCGTGCGTGAGGACGGCGAAGGCGACGATCGCAATGACGACGACGGCGCCCACGCCGATCAGGAGCGGGGTGCGCGACTTGGGGCGGGCGGCCGCCGGCGCGGGAGGGCGGGGGGCCGGCTTCCGAGCGGGCGGAGCTTCCGGCGCCGCCTTGGCCTTCGGGGGCGCGGGCGGCTTGGGCGGCGCAGGGGGCGGCGAGGGCGCCCGCGCGGGCGCCGGCTTCGGGGCCGCTTTCGCGGGGGCGGCCTTGGGCGCGGCCGCGCGGGCCGCGGGAGGCGCGCCGGCGGGTCGGGCCGCGAGGTCGTCGAGCGACACGCTCTGGATCGCCTCGGTCTTGCAGCCGGGGCAGTAGCGCTTGCCGAGCAGAGTGATGGCGTTGCCCGTCTCCAGATCGGAGTCGGGAATCGGGCTGCCGCAGGAGTCGCAAGGAATCACAGGGGCCGCCATGGCGAATCCGGTTCTCGCGAGCGCGGAACGGGAGGTGATTCTATCAGGGAGCCTCACGACGTCCAACGACTTTTTCCCGACGCCGCGTCAGCGGATTCCGAAAGTGCGTGCTATACTTCGTCGGCCCGAGGAGTGCGTAGGGGATGGCCGCAGGGGAACTGGATATGACGCCGCGCGGTTACACGGTTTTGAGTGAAAGACGCGGTATTTCCGGCAGAAAATTTGACATCGATACTTTGGGGTCTATAATTACTTGACCTTGGATCACTCTCCGCGATCACCACACGGAGGCGGTATGCGTCGTTCAGTACGGGAGGTCGGAGCATCGGCGTTGTTGCTGGTTCTGGCCCTGTCCGTGGACGTCCGCTCTCAGGACAAGAAGGCGGAGCCTGAAAAGAAGGCTCAGCCCGTCAGTCAGGATCCGGCAAAACCTGATGCCGCCAAGCCCGATGCGGCAAAACCTGATGCGGCAAAACCTGATGCCGCGAAGCCCGACGCGGCCAAGCCCGACCAGGCGGCGCCCGTGGCGGCCGCGCAGCAGTCCGACCGGATCGACATCGGCGCCAGCCTCGATTCCTGGTACAAGGTGTTCCAGGGCCCCGACGCGGTCGGCTACGTCCACGAGGTCCTCCAGCGGGCGCAGGCGGGCAACCCCTGGCGCTACCGCTACGACGCGGACTCCGAGATCGAGCTGATGCTTCCGGATCCCAAGGACCCGAAGAAGCGCGAGGCGCACACCGAGTCCATGCGGATCCGGGCCCAGCTGGACGACACCTACGCGCCGGTCAATATGGAACGCGCGGACAACCGCGACGAGACGCAGATCCAGACCTCGGTCCTCAGCGAGGAGAACGGCAAGAAGATCGACGTGATCCTCGGCTCGGCGGACCGCAAGAGCCACCCGGTGAGCGGGGACGAGGAAGTCCACTACTCCCGCTTCCTGATGTTCGTCTCGCTGCGCCAGAACGGCAAGCTGGCGAAGCCCGGCATGCAGCGGGCGATGCTCTTCACGCCCCGCGAGGACGACAAGACCCCGCTGTCCGAGGTCCAGATCGAGGTCCACGAGATCGTGAAGAAGGAGTACATGGGCAAGAAGGACGTCCCCGTCACGCGGGTGACGTACCTGAAGCCCCCGCCGGCCGCGAACCGGGACGCGGAGCTGCTCGAGACGTTCGTCGACAAATTCGGACGAATTGTCGAAGAGACGACTCGCGGCGGTGTTCGTAGGGTCCTGGTGAAGGATGAGGTGGAAGCGGCCGGAACGAAGGAGCGGGTTCGCCCGGGAGCCCGGCGCGACCCGTTCCGGAAGGACCTGGCGATGATGTACAGCTCCAAGCCCGGCCAGGGAGCCGACATCGTCCGCGAGCCGCCGCCCGATCCGTCGAACATGGCCGCGACGTTCGCGAAGATGGAAGCGCTGATCGAAGAGCTCCGCAAGTGCAAGGAAGAGAAGCGCGACGAGGAGGGCCAGAAGGCCTACGAGAAGTTCCTCGACATCCAGTCGGCTGTTAAGAGCCTGAACAATCTCGGCAAGCCGCTGCCGCCCGAGCAGATGGCGCGGGTGGAGTCGCTGCGGAAGCAGGCCGAGGACGTCTGGGGCGGCCTGGAGCGGCTGATGAAGCAGCTGCAGGGCACCTACGTCCGGGTGATCGACGCCTACAATAAGGACGAGTGCGACGTCATGGAGCAGGGCATCTCCGAGTTCAAGAAGGCGCAGAACCGGAAGGAACTCGAGGACATGCCCCAGCTGGGCCAGGTCCTGAAGTGGATCGGCGAGCTGGAGCCCCTGGTCGGGAAGTGCAAGACGCGCATCGAGCTGGGCAAGAAGAAGCTGGTCCTGACGGGCACGCTCCTCCACGAGGACTCTCAGTTCCTCCCGGTGGACGTGTCGGTGAACATCTTCGGCCACCAGGTGGGCGGCGTCCACGAGGTCCGCTTCATCAAGCCGAACCGGATCGCGGTCATCAACGACAAGATGTACCGGGTCGGCGACGTGGTGGAAGGGGAAGGCGTCCGGGTCGAGAAGATCTGGGCCTTCGGCATCCAGGTCTCCCTCCGCGAGGAGGTTCGGGACGTGGGGATCCGGACGAAATAGGCATCCTGCGACGATAGCATCCGGCCGATATAGGGGGGACAGGGAGGGTGAGGTTCCCGTCGTCGGAAAGGGACGGCGGCGGGGACGGCGGAAGAGAAGAGGGTTCCTCCGTGCACGGAAATCTTTTTAGTGGAGCTTTGGCTATGAACGCCCGCGTCCTGACGACGTTGCTGGTTGTCGCCTTCGCCGCCCGGGGCTGGGCCCAGGACATGAAGCCCGGCCAGTCCAAGGCGGATGCCCAAGCGGAGGATCCGAAGGCCAAGGCGATCCGCGAGGCGTACGAGGAACAGCTGAGGCGGGACCGCCAGGAAGTCACCATCAACGCCAAGAACGCCACGGTCGCCCAGATCGTGGAAGAGTTCCGGCGCCAGACGGGCTGGAACATCGTCGTCGACTTCAAGAACATCCCCGAGGACTACCGGATCGACGAGTTCCGCGTCGAGAAGGAGAAGGCGCGCGAGGCGCTCGACGCCTTCGTCTCGAAGGCCGAGCTGTCCATGGAGATGCTGAGCGGCTCGCTCATCATGCTCTCGCGGCCGCCCCGCCTCACCTTCAACTTCCGCGACGCGGACATCAAGGTCGTCATCGACATGATCGCCCGCGTCTCCGGCGCGAACATCATCGTGTCGCCCGACGTCAAGGGCCAGATCACGATGTCGATCAACAACGTGCCGTGGAACGAGGTCCTCTCGGCCGTCGTCCGCACGCTGAACTTCACGACGGTGAAGGAAGCCTTCGGGATCATCCGGATCATCCATCCGGACGAGCTGCTCAAGCAGATGGACACCCGGGTCTTCCAGCTGAAGTTCATCTCGCCGCCTCCGCTCTACACCGCGAAGGTCGAGGCGGGCAAGACCCTGTCGGGCCAGCCCCTGACGCCCCCGGCCTCCATCGAAGAGTTGATCCGCCGCTTCGTGCTGGCGCAGACCCTCCAGACCGTCCTCTCGAAGGACTCAGGGAACCGCACGCTGGGCACGATGAACTTCGACCCGATGACGAACGTGTTCGTCGTCCGCGACACGAAGCTGGTTCTCGACAAGGTCGGCGAGATCGTCGCCCTCCTGGACCGGGAGCCGGAGCAGGTCCTGCTCGACATGAAGTTCATCTCCACGACGAACCGCGACCTGCTGCAGTTCGGCGTGAACTGGTCGCTGGGCGGCAACAACGGCCTCCAGATCGGCACGCGCTTCCTGAACCCGTCGGCCTCGACGGACGTGGTCGGCAACACGATCCAGGGCCGCATCAGCAAGATGCCCTTCGGCTTCGGCTCGCAGATCAAGGCCCCGGGCGAGCAGCTCTTCCTGACCAACTACGACATGAGCATGGTCTTCCGGGCGTTCAAGAACGACCGGTTCTCGCGCCTGATCCAGGAGCCGACGCTGTCGGTGGTGGACAACACCGAGGCGACGATCTTCGTCGGTGAAACGATCAGCTACGCGGAAGTCCGGACCACGACCAACCAGTTCGGCGGCCTGGAGTTCTCGCTGACGGAAGCGGGCAAGTCGCCCGTCAAGGTCGGCTTCCAGCTCTTCGTCGTCCCCCGCATCGTGAGCGACGCCAACAAGGTCATCCTGACGGTCATCCCGCAGAACGAGTTCCTCTCGGGCCCGTCGAGCGGCGCGGCCGTCCCCGGCTTCACCCGGTTCAGCCTGGTGGCCAACGGCGCGGACCAGACGATCGACCTGCCCCGCCTGTCCCAGACCTCGCTCTTCACGAAGCTCGTGCTCGAGAGCGGCCACACGGCGGTCCTGGGCGGCCTGGTGGTCGAGCGCGCGACCTACGAGGACAACGGCATCCCGGTCCTGAAGGACATCCCGCTGATCAACTACCTTTTCAAGCAGCGGGTGGACGAAATCAACAAGGAGCACCTCCTGATCTTCCTGACCCCGAGGATCATCCGGCGCGGCCGCGGTCCCGCGGAGTCCCTCCAGCAGCTCCTGAAGCTGCGCGAGGAGGAAGAGCAGCGCGCCTTCGAGGAAGGCCAGAAGAAGACGGCCGAGCCCGAGAAGAAGTAACTCGGGCCCGCCCGCGGCGCCCCGGAAGCGACGGGGCGCCGCGGAAAGACTTGGAAGAAACCGCGGAAAGCGGTTAGATAGGCGCAGGCCACGCGGAAGGGCCTGCCCCGGATCGGCGATGAGAGAGCGCCGGCTGCCGGGCCCCGACGAGCGGGGAGCGCGAAACGGGTGGGGTCCCTCTCCGGAGGACCCGAGAAATATTTGTCGTTCGGCCGGCACGGACATCGCCGGCCGCTCCACGCCGTTTCCTCTCTCCCTCCCCGTCGCGGCATGAATATCTTCTCGTACCGGGTCCGGTTCACGAAGACCGGCAAGATGCGCTTCCTCTCGCATCACGACCTGATGCGGCTCTTCGAACGCGCGCTCCGCCGGACCGGGCTCCCCCTCCGCATGACGGAGGGCTACAACCCGCACCCGGTCCTCGCGTTCCCCACGGCGCTCGGCCTCGGCATCGAGTCGCTCGACGAGATCCTCGAGTTCGAGCTGACGAGCTGGACCTCCCCCAAGCAGCTGGAGAAGCTCATCGGGGACCAGCTGCCCGAGGGCATGGGCATCGCCTCCGCCGAGGCCTTCGACCGCAAGCAGCGCTCCTACGTCCACTTCGTCGAGTACGAGGCGTCCTGCCCCGGTCAGGCGGAGGGCGTGGCCGAGCGCATCCGCGCGTTCCTGGCGCTCAAGGAGTGCCCCTTCGAGCGCGTCTCGGACAAGGGGTCCAAGACGGTCGAGATCCGCCAGTACGTGATGGCGCTCGACGTGGAAGGGGAGACGCTCTACCTGCGCATCCGCATCACCGACCAGGGCACCGCCAAGCCGGAGGAGGTCCTCAAGTCGATCGGCCTCCGGGTGGACGAGTCGGTGCGCCTCAAGAAGACCTTCACGGAACTGGCGGTGCGGACGTGAGCGAGTTCGCCGGCCGCTGGATGCTCGTCAACGCCCTCGAGAAGGAGGAGACGCGCATCGCGGTCGTCCGCGACGGGCGCCTCGAGGACCTCCACGTCGAGCGGACGAGCCACGAGACGCTCGTCGGCAACCTCTACAAGGGGCGCGTCGAGAACGTCCACGCGAGCCTGCAGGCGGCCTTCGTCAACATCGGCCTCGAGAAGAACGCGTTCCTCCACGTGTCCGAGACCGTGGGGGAGGGCGAGGAACCCTACCACCACCCGCAGCGGGGCCAGCGGCCCCGCGGGCCCAAGCGGCTCATCCAGAACCTGCTGCGGGCGGGCCAGGAGGTGATCGTCCAGGTGATCCGCGACCCCTTCGGCGAGAAGGGGCCCTCGGTCTCGATGGAGGTCTCGCTGCCCGGCCGCTTCCTGGTCCTCACGCCCCTGACCACCAAGGTCGGCGTCTCGAAGAAGATCACCAACCCCCAGCAGCGCGCGCAGCTGCGCACGCTGATGAAGCAGCTGACCGAGGAGTCCCCGTCGAACGTCGGCTTCATCGTCCGCACGGCGTCGAGCGACACGCCCATGCAGGACCTGAAGAACGACTTCGAGTACCTGCAGCGCGTCTGGCACGCCGTGGACCAGCGCGCCAAGCAGGCCAAGGCGCCCGCCACGCTCTACCAGGAGACGGAGCTCGTGCTGCGCACGGTCCGGGACTTCTTCTCCCCGGAGATCGAGAAGGTGATCGTCGACGATCCGGGCGTGCACCAGCGGCTCTGCGACTTCTTCGACCACGTGATGCCGCGCTTCCGCGACCGGCTGGAGCTCTACGGCGGCCCCACGCCGCTCTTCTACAAGCACGACCTGGAGAGCCAGATCGAGCAGCTGGCCGCCAAGACCGTGAACCTGCCCTCGGGCGGCTCCATCGTCATCGAGCCCACGGAGGGGATGACCGCGATCGACGTCAACTCCGGCCGCCTCGTCCGCGAGGCGAACCCCGAGGATCTCGCGCTCAAGACGAACCTCGAGGCGGCCCGGGAGATCATGCGCCAGCTCCGGCTGCGCGACCTGGGCGGCATCATCGTGATCGACTACATCGACATGAAGCAGGAGCGCCACAAGCGCGAGCTCGAGAACGAGGTACGCGAAGAGTCGCGGAGGGACCGCTCCCAGATGGTGATCCTGCCGCTCTCGCAGTTCTGCCTGCTCGAGATCGCGCGCCAGAAGACGCGTCCGAGCCTGCAGGTCGTCTCGAGCGATCCCTGCCCGGCCTGCGGCGGCACGGGCTTCGTGAAGAACATCGAGTCGATGGCCCTCGAGGTGATGCGGGCGCTCAAGTCGACCCTGGACCGCGACGACATCGCCGTCGTCGAGGCCCGGGTGAGCCCCGACGTCGCCGGCTACCTCAAGGGGCGCCTGGACGACCTCAAGCAGCTCGAGGAGCGCCACAAGAAGCGCATCCATCTCTCCCCGACCCGGGAGCTCGCCTCGAACCGGGTTGAATTCTCCTGCTACAACACCGACGGCGAGAAGGTTTTCGACTTCGTGAAGTAGCTCTCCGGAAACAGGAAACAGCAGAAAGGCTCCCCCTCCTTGCGTCCTCCCCCGGGGGGGAGGAAAGGCGGGCGCCCTCCCCGAAGGGGAGGGAGGGGTGGGGGTGGGTTCTTCTGTTTCCCGTTTCCTGCTTCCCGTTCCCATTTTTTCCCTTGCGCTGCCATAGCCCGTCTGATATAAGGATCGGCCCATGTACGCAATCTTCAAGAACGGCGGTCGGCAGTACCGCGCGGAAAAAGGCGCGACCCTCGAGCTCGACCAGCAGGGCCCCAAGGAGGGCGAGAAGCTGGAGTTCAACGAGGTCGTCCTCGTTCACGACGGCCAGAAGGCGACCATCGGCTCCCCCACGGTGAAGGGCGCCAAGGTGCTCGCCGAGGTCGTAAAGAACTTCCGCGGGGAAAAGATCCGCGTGTTCAAGTTCCGCAAGCGCGAAGGCTACCATCGCACGCGCGGCCACCGCTCCGAGCTGACGCTCGTCAAAGTCACGGACATCGTGACGGCGTAGGCCCCCCATCCCCGCGGGCGTGCTACACTCATCTGGTGGCCGACGTATCCCCATGGCTGGTCCGAGCCGGAGCCTTGCTGCTCCTGCTCTCTCCGCTCGTCCCGCAGGCCGAGCGGGCCGGGGTCCGTTTCCGCCCGCTGGGCGGCCTGGGATTGCCGGTCTCGGGCGTCGCGCAGTTCGGCCTTGAGGCCTGGCTGGCCCTCCCGGCGCTCGCCGGGGCGGCCGTCTTCCTGGGGGCGGCCCGGCGCCGCCGGCCCCCCGGACCGGCCCTGCGGGCCTTCCTGCTGGCCCTCCTGATGGCCGTCTCCTTCTCGCTGGCCACGATCGGCTCGGTCCTGCTCACCCTGAGCGGGGCGGGCGCGGCGGGGCCCCCGACCTCCTTCGCCCTCTCGCTGCTGCTCTTCCTGCTCCCGCTCCTCCTGGGCGGCGTCGCGCTGGCCCGGGTCGTGGGGGGCGATTTCGAGCGCTCCACGGGGAGCTACGCCCGCCTGGCCCTCGGCCTGCTGCTGGCGCTCCACGGTGTGTTCCTCCTGGACGGCGGCTGGAATTTGCTGCTGTCCGGGCTGACGTCAACGGGCATGATCCGCGCACTGCCCGGCGCCTGGGCCGTCCCCGCGGGCGGGCTATTGGTCGCCGCGGGCGAGGCCGCCTCCCGCGTCCCGCCCCGAGTCGCCGTGGACAGGGCCCCGGCTTCCGGATAAAATCGCGCCTCACCCGGGGGCGGAATAGGGGAGATCGTCGTGGTCGAAATCCAGGATTCGGAATTTCTCCGAATTCTCCGCGAGAGCCCGGTCGTCACGCCGGAGGAGATCCGCTCCGCCCAGGAGCTCCAGGCCGCCGAGCTCGGACGCCAGGGCTCCTGCCGCACCCTCTTCGCGATTCTCTGTGAGCGGGGCCTCATCGACGAGCGCGTTGCCCGGACCGTGAGCCCCAACGGCGTCCCCAAGGAGGTCACGCCCCACACCCCCACGGTCGTGCTGCCGCCGCCGGACGAAACCCCGCCCGAGCAGCGCCGCGGCGGCTCGTCGTCCTCGATCGCCGGCATCCGCTCCGCCCGCAAGCGTCCGCCGGAGGTTGAGGCGCTCGCGTCCAACCCGAAGCACCTCCTCGGGCCCTACGTCCTCGTCAAGGAGGTCGGCAAGGGCGGCATGGGGCGCGTCTACCGGGCCTGGGACGAGAACGTGGGGCGCTTCGTCGCCCTCAAGGTGATCGACACCGAGGACCAGGCGGACCGCGAGCGCTTCGTCCGCGAGGCCCAGATCGCGGGGCGCCTCCACCATTCCTCCATCGCGACGGTCTTTCACGCCGGCGAGGAGGAGTCGCGCGGCTACATCGCGATGCAGTTCATTGACGGCGGCCCCATCGACCCGGCCAAGCTGAACCTGGCGGGCGTCCTGGGGCTGATCCGCGACGCCGCCCAGGCGCTGAGCTACGCGCACGAGCAGGGCGTGGTGCACCGCGACGTGAAGCCGGGCAACCTCATGGTCGACTCCCGCGGCCGCGTCTTCCTGACGGACTTCGGGCTCGCCAAGGAGGTCGTCGCGAACGCCGGGACGCAGCTCTCGATCACCGGGACGACGTTCGGGACGCCGCAGTACATGTCGCCCGAGCAGGCGCGGGGCGAGCACAAGAAGATCGACGGGCGCAGCGACGTCTACTCGCTGGGCGCGACGCTCTACATGCTGCTCGCGCGGCGGCCGCCGTTCACCTCGACCAACCTCGCGACGCTGCTGCTGGAGGTGCTCGACAAGACGCCGCCGCCGCTCTCGCGCTTCAACAAGGAGATCTCGCCCGAGCTGCAGATGTTCGTCGAGCGGGCGATGGCGAAGGACCCGGCGCGCCGCTTCCCGTCGATGGCGGCCTTCGCGGTGGCGCTCGACCGGATGATCCGGGAGGGGCGCTACGCGGGCCGCTACGGGATGGCGAAGGCGGTGGCGCGGCGCTGGTTCCCGCGGCTCGTGATCGCGGCGGCCCTCGGGGCCGCGGCGTGGTTCGGGATCCCGATCCTGACGGCGCCCGCCAGGCCGGCGCCCCCGGCGGAAGTGGACCCGACGCCGGGGCTGCTCGCGGGCGCCGACGACGCGCTGCGGACCCTGGAGGACCAGGCGCTGGCCGAGCCCGACCGTCGCAAGCGGGTGGAGGAGCAGGTGCTGCAGCCGCTCGCGGCGGTGTTGCGGAAGAAGCCGGGCGAGCTGCGCGCGGCGGCCGCGCGGGTGCGCGCGCTCTACGCGAAGGGCGAGCGGGAGGCGGCGGTGAAGGAGCTGGCGGCGCTCGCGGAGCACCGCGCGGAGGACTATCGCCTGCCGCTGACGGCGTCGCTGCTGATGCTGGAGGGGGCGCTCGCGGAGCCCTGTCCGCTGCCGGCCCTCGAGGGGCCGGAGTTCGAGTGGGAGCGGGCGCCCGCGCCGTGGCCCGCCGCGCTGCTCGAGGAGGTCGAGGCGGTCGTGCGCGCGAAGGTGCCGTCGGAGCTCGCGCGCGAGTACCAGCAGGACCGGGGGATGGTCGACGGCCTGGCGGCGCTGACGGCGGGGCAGTACGGGAAGGCCGCGGAGCTTCTGCGGCGGAAGGCGCTGCCGGTGTTCCGGGCGGCGTGGTGCCGGGCGGCGTACCTGGACCGCCGCTTCGAGGAGCTGGCGACGGCGCCCGAGTCGGAGGGCCGCCGCGAGCGCTTCGGGGCGCGGCTGGCGCGGGCGGCGGGCTCGGCGGCGGAGCTGCAGGTGCTGCTTCCGGAGGCGGGCGGGGACAAGCCGCTCGTGCACGCGGCGCTGGCGCGGACCGAGGGGGCGGGCTCGGTGGAGGCGCACGCGGACGAGGGACTCGCGGGCGCGGGGCCCGAGCGCCGGGCGGCGCTGATCTCGGCGCGCCTGCGGGAGCGGGCGCGGCGCTGGGCGGACGACGAGAAGGAGTACCGCGCGGCGCTGGAGCTGGCGGGCGAGGCGCCGGCGACCTGGCAGGGCCGCCTGGCGGCCGCGGAGCTGCGGCTGGGCCTGGGGTCGCGGCTGCTGCGCTCGCGGGGCGCGGGAGGGCCGCTGCTGGAGGAGGCGCTGGGCCGGGCGGAGGAGCTGTCGCGGAAGGCACCGGCCTGGGCGGCGCCGCGGCTGCTGGCGGCGTCGGCGCGGCTGCGGCTGGGTCGCCTGGAGGAGGCGCGGGCGGATCTGTCGCGGCTGGGCGCGGAGGCGCGCTCGGGCGCGCGGGCCTGCCTGCTGGCGGCGGCGCTGGAGCTGGCGGCGGCGGAGCAGGAGCGGACGTCGGCCGGGCCGTACGCGGAGGCCGCGAAGGCGGCGCAGCGGGAGGCGTTGCGGGCCGGCGGGGACTCGGCGGAGGCGCTGACGGTCCACGGGTCGGCGTCGCTGCTCCTGGCGCAGCGGGCGGCGGAGGAGGGGAAGGACGAGGTCGCGATCTACCGCGAGGCGGCGGCGACGCTGACGCGGGCTCTGGAGCTGCTGCCCGGGGCGATGGAGGCGCGCTACCGCCGGGCCTGGGCGCGCTGGTGGCTGGCGGAGGCGGCGCGGCGGGGCGGGGGGAACGGGAAGGCGGAGGACGAGGGGGCGCGGGGGGACCTCGACGCGGTGCTGGCGGCGGCGCCGGCGCACTCGGGGGCGCGCTATCTGCGGGGGATCGTGAACTTTTCTCTGGCCAAGGACGCCGACGCCTTGGCAGACTGGCGGGCCCTCGTCGAGGCGGACCGGTCGTGGGACACGCCGGACCTGCGAGGGTGGATCCAGAGGGCGGAAGAGCGTCGGAAACAGAAATGAGGCACCTGCGCGTCCTGACGTGGCTGCTGTTGCCGTTGCTGTTGGGCCTCCCCGGCTGCGACGTCGCCGTCGGCGTCTACTTCGCAACGAAGAAGAAGAGCTCGCACGGCACGACGGTGCTGGCTCCCGCGATCGACACGACGTTCAGCATCTCCGTAGCCAACCTCGCGGCCGGGACAGCGACGGATTCGGACATCCAGACCGCCATTCACAACAACGGCGGTCAGCCGACGTCTCCCGTGTGGACGTTGATCGGCAACTTCACGCGCACGACCGAGGTCGATCTCTCGCTCTTTCCCGGGACCTGGGACTCGATCCTCATCTCGGCGAATTCGAATCAGAAGTATCTTCTGGATTCGGTCGTGGTCCTAAACGCGTCCAAGGATCCGCTTTCCTCGTTCAGCACGACGACGAATGAGTTGATGCTGACGCCCACCGAGGCGAATAGCTTGCCCGACGGCAAGACGTCGGAGACCGATGCGCTTCCGGGCCAGAACGCGTTCATGTTCAAGCGCTTCTCGGGCCCGGTCGTCCCCCTCACCCGTTTCCGCGTCGACATCTGGGACAAGAATGTCGGTCCCACATCGGGTGATACGGCGTGGAGAAAGACGATTGCCAATGGGGGTGAACAACGCTCTGGGGGCATGGGCGTGCTGAGCTCGGCTCCGGTTGATCAGCTCTATGTTTCTGCCCGCGCTGTTGGTGCAACACAAGATGTGATTGAAGTCTTTCAGTTAGGGCCAGGTGGCACGCCTTCAGGGCCAATTGTGCCATTGGAAGTTAATGTTGTTCAGGTGGGAGCGCCTTCCCTTGAAGTCATGTCGAATGGAGATGTAGTTGCAGGACACAGTACGAGCGCTGGAGATATCCGGGTCAGGCGCTTCAATAGCACACTTACGTCTACTGTGTGGGATCAGACAATCAGTAACGTTGGTTCTACTTCAGCACGGATCGAGCCTAATAGCATTGCCTTGGATGGAGTAAATAACGCAATAGTTGTGGGGGGGCTTGATTTTGGATTGGCAAACGGAGGCTTTGGCCATTTCATGCAGCGTCTTGCTGCAAGCAACGGGGCGAGGTGGACAATCCCGCCCTTACCTCCTACGGATGTGAATAACACGTACTGGCGGGCCGTGGTCACACAAGGAGCAGACGATATCTTCGCTGCTGGTGACCTCTTGGGAGCCCTTCCGTCAACATCCGTCGACGTCTTCGTTCGGAAGACAAGCCAGTCCTCCACCGGCGCAGAGACTTGGAAGTCGCTCCAGAACGGCGCGGACAATCTTGTCGACTGTGGTAATGCGGTCGGTGTCGGCAGCGGCGGCAATATTTTCGTGGGCGGGTTCATCACCACCACCGCTCAAGCGAAGAACGCGGTCCTCTACAAGATTGATCCATCCGGCGCGGCGGCGGGAGCTCCCTGGCCCTATGTCTTCAACGGGTCCGGGAACGGAGACGACGAGATCCTGAGCATGGTCGTCGAAGGCAACATCGTCTACGCGACCGGATACGAGGCGACCGCGACGCAGGGCAAGAACCTCTTCGTCATGAAGATCGACACGAGCATCATCGACGCCGGCGGCCCGCTACCGCAACCTGTCCTGTGGAAGCGCACCTTCCACGGCGGAGGCGACGATCGAGGCGTCTCCCTCAAGACAACCGCGACTCACGTCTTCGTGTCGGGCGATACGGACGTGGGCGCCGGGGATTTCGACATCTTCGTTTGGAAGCTGCTCAAATGAACCAGATGTTGCGAGTCGGCGGCTTCTTGCTCCTGGCCGCGCTGTCGGGCTGCACCCTCATCGTGCAGGGGACCTCCCAGCCCGTGAAGTTCACCTCGGAGCCGGAGGGCGCCACCGTCAGCGTCGCGGGACAAACCGGGACCACGCCGGTCACCCTCGAGATCCCCAAGGACGACTATCAGGTCACCTTCAAGCGCGCCGGGTTCGAGGATCAGTCGGTCGACCTTCGCCGCAAGATGAGCGCCTGGTTCATCGGCTCCATCGCCATGGGCGTCGTCGCCTCTGCCATCGATTTCGCCAGCGGCGCGTGGAAGGAGTTCGAGTCCACCGAGATCAACGTCACCCTCCAGCCGCTCCCCGACACCGTCCAGGAACTCCCCGTCAGCATCAGCTCCCAGCCCCCGGGCGCCGAAATCGTCATCGCCCGCCGCTCCTACGGCGTCACCCCCAAGGACCTCAAGCTCCCCTGGCAGCCCAACGAAAAAGATAAAGAAGTCACCCTCCGGCTCGACGGCTACGTCGACAAGTCCGTCGCGCTCTTCCGCTCCGAGAAGCAGCTCGGCGCCGCCCTCGAAGCCAAGCCCCTCGCCGTCACCCTCAAGCTCGGCTCGAAACCCGACAAGGCCGAGGTCCGCATCGATGGCCGCCTCCTGCCCGGCAAGACCCCCATCACCACCGACCTCACCTGGAAGCTCGGCGACAAGCCCCGCACGGTCGAGTGGACCCTCGACGGCTACACGCCCGAGAAGCGCGAGATCACCCGCGACACGAAGGACCTCCAGGTGGAGTTCCAGGAGGCCGTCGAGGAGATCGTCCTGCCGCTCAAGATCGAGCCCGCCGGCGCGAAGGTCGTGGTCGATGGGAAGCCGCTCCGGGAGGGTGAAAAGCAGGTGGCCCTGAAGTGGTCGCTGTCGACCACCAAGCACCTCGTCGTGCTCTCGCAGCCCGGCTATGCGACCAAGACCGTCGAAGTCGTCCGCTCCGCCGCCGCCGGCCCGCTCATCGTCCGCCTCGCGCCCGCGCTGCCGGGCAATCAGTAGCCCGCGCTACTTGCCCTTCAGGTGGCGGTCCAGGAACGACAGCACCTTCGGGCGCAGGTCCTGCTCCTTGGGCTCCAGGTGGAAGCTGTGCGGGGCGCCCTCCACCACGACGAGCTCCTGATCGACCCCGGCCTTCTTGAGCGAGGCCGCCAGCAGCTCCGACTGCGCCAGCGGGAGGATCGCGTCCTTCGTCCCGTGCAGGATCAGCACGGGCGGGTCGTCCTTCGTCGCGTAGGTCACCGGCGACGCCCGCTTCGCGAGCTCCGCCAGCTCCGGCGGCACCGGCTCCTTTGAGAAGCCCGCGAAGTCGTGCATCCCGTAGAAGGGCAGGCAGGCCTGGACGCGGCAGGAGACGTCGCCCCAGGGCTCGCGCGGGTCGAGCCCGTCCTCGGGGCCCGTCAGCGCCACCATCGCGGCCAGGTGTCCCCCGGCGGAACCGCCCTGCACGGCGATGCGGTCGACGTCGATGCGGTACGCCGCCGCGTTCTTGCGCAGGAAGCGGACGGCCGTCTTGCAGTCGTGAAGGTTGCGCGGCCAGGCCGCCTCGAGGGTCTTGAGGAACGTGGGCTGCTTCGGGGCCAGGAAGTAGTTGATGCTCGCCGCGACGTAGCCGTTCTTCGCCAGCGTGGTCCCGATGTTCAGCTCGCGCGCGGCCGCCTTGTCGCCGCCGCTCCAGCCGCCGCCGTGGATCAGCAGCACCGCGGGGAAGCCCCTGGCCGGGGCCTCGCCCGTCGGGAGGTAGAGGTCCATCTTCTCCTTCCGCTCGGGCCCCAGGTACTCCACGTCCTTGCGGATCGTCACCCCGGGGTCCTGCCGGGGGGCGAGGAGCAGCAGCAGGGCCGGCAGCAGCAGCGTCTTCATACCTAAGTCTACGCCGCCAAGACCGGCCTTGCTTTTGCGCCCGAAATGGGTATCCTCTCCGCCCATGTTCCGCGACGAGGCGAAACTCAAGATCAAGGCGGGCGACGGAGGCAACGGCTGGGTCTCCTTCCGGCGGGAAGCCTGCGTCCCCCGCGGTGGGCCCGACGGCGGTGACGGCGGGAAGGGCGGCGATGTCGTCCTGGTCGCCGATGCGAACTTCAACACCCTCTACCACCTGATCCACCAGCCGCGCTTCGTGGCGCAGCCCGGCGAGCCGGGCTACAAGAAAAACATGAGCGGCAAGATGGGCCGCGACCTCGTCGTCCGCGTCCCCGTGGGAACCCTCGTCCGCGACGTCGACAAGGGCGTCCTCCTCAAGGACCTGGCGCGCGAGGGAGACCGTCTCGTCGTCTGCAAGGGCGGTCGAGGAGGCAGGGGCAACCAGAACTTCGCGACGTCGACCAACCAGGCGCCCCGAAAAATGGTCCCGGGAGGCAGGGGCGAGGAGCGCACGATCCGGCTCGAGCTGAAGATGATCGCGGACGTCGGCCTGGTCGGACTGCCCAACGCGGGCAAATCGACGCTCATCTCGCGGATCTCCGCGGCGCGGCCGAAGGTCGCCAACTATCCCTTCACCACGATCGTGCCCAATCTGGGCATCATCCGCGGGCCGGATTATCGGGACCTCGTCGTCGCCGACCTGCCCGGAATCATCGAGGGCGCCCACGAGGGGAAGGGCCTGGGCGATCGCTTCCTCAAGCACGTCGAGCGGACCCGCCTGATCGTCCACCTGGTGGACGCGTCCCCGGAGGCCCTGGAGCCCCCCGCGCAGGCCTACGCGACGATCCGGAAGGAGCTGGAGAGCTACAGCCCGGTCCTGGCCTCCAAGCCGGAGATCGTGGTGGCGACCAAGATGGACGCCACGGGGTCGAAAAAGGGGGTCACGGCGCTCCGCAAGAAGGTCAAGAAGGTGCTGGAGATCTCCGCGGTGACCGGCGAGGGCCTCAAGGAGCTCATCCGGGAACTTTTCCGGTCCACGGCTCCAGAGGATGGGGTAGAATAAGCGGCAGCCAGATTCCCGCTCCACCGGAGGGATCGGCCGCCGAAAGTTAGGGGACCCCACGCCATGGAACTCGCGAGCATCTTTGCGGCGATGGTCAAGGAGGACGCTTCCGACCTCTTCCTCAAGGTCGGCGTGCCCCCGGCGATGCGCGTCGTCGGTCGTGTCGTCTCGATGGGCGGCAACCCGCTCACCGAGGAGAACATGCTCGAGATGTTCAACGAGGTCTGCGACGACTTCGCCAAGAAGAAGTTCGCCGAGAAGGGCGAGGTCGACGTCTCCTACGAGATCTACGGGGTCGGCCGCTTCCGCGCCAACATCTTCCGCCAGCGCGGCTACATCGGCATGGTGTTCCGGCACATTCACTCGAAGATCCCGACGATGGAGGAGCTGAACCTGCCGTCGGAGCAGCTGCGGCGGCTCGCGATGATGCCGCGCGGCCTGGTGCTCGTGACCGGCACCGCCGGCTCGGGCAAGTCCACCACCATCGCCTCGATGATCAACTACATCAACGAGACCGAGGAGCGCCATATCATCTCGTGCGAGGACCCGATCGAGTTCACCTTCACGGACCAGAAGTGCGTCATCGACCAGCGCGAGGTGGGCCAGGACACCGACTCGTTCGTGAGCGCCCTCAAGCACGCGGTCCGGCAGTCGCCGGACGTCATCTTCATCGGCGAAATGCGCGACATCGAGACCATGGAGGCCGCCATCAACGCGGCGGAAACCGGCCACCTGGTCTTCTCGACCCTGCACTCGCTGAACGCCATGCAGACGGTCGACCGCATCATCAACTTCTTCCCGCCGCACCACCACCCGTTCCTCCAGATGCAGCTGGCGCAGCTGCTCGAGGGCGTCGTCTCCCAGCGGCTGCTGCCCACCAAGGACGGCACCGCCCGGATGCCCGCCATCGAGCTCATGTGCTCGACCCCGACCGTCCAGGAACTTCTGCTCCACGGGAAAACCCGGGAGCTATACAAGGCGTTAAAAGACGGTACTTATTACGGCTGCATGACGTTCAACCAGTCGCTCAAGACGCTGCTGGAGCGCGACTTGATCACGCTGGAGGATGCGCTGGCCGCCGCGGACAGCCCGGACGAGCTCAAGCTGGAGCTGCGCGGCATCAGCAAGGATGCCGGCAAGCACTTCAGCCAGGGCGGCGGGGGCGGCAGCAGTCGCGGTGGCGGCGGTCATCGCTAAGGACGCCGGGGAATTCCCCCGGCGGGGAATTCTTCGGAGGCGGCAGTGAACGACGTCAAGCTCCTCAACCGGGTCCTCTGGGGCCTCAATACCCTCCTGGGTGCCGGCATCGTGGTCTTCTCCTTCCAGTACCTCCTCTTCGCGCCCGACGCGAAGTACCTGAAGGACTTCAAACAGGAGGACGACAGCCCCACGGTCGTCAAGGGTCCCACCGACGCGGGCGACGGCGCCCTGCGGACGCTGACCAATCCGGTGGAGAAGCGCATCGTCGACACCGGCGTGAAGGGCCCCGGCAACTTCAAGGCGACCTTGAAAGGCACGCTGCCGAGCGAAAAGAACCCCGAGCGCGGCGTCGCGTTCATCAAGTCCAACACCCGGAACGTCGAGCTCGTGGCCTACATGGGCGACGAGATCCTCCACGAGGGGAAGCCCTTCGACGAGTTCCGCGGCTGGACGCTGTCGTCGGTCAGCAAGGACCGGGCGGTGTTCGTGACCAAGAGCGGGCAGCGGGAGGAGCTGTTCCTGGACCTAAATCCCACGCCGGTTCCGGGCGCGCCGGGCGCGGGCCCGGGCCCCTCGGCGTCCGGCAAGCCGGCCATGGGGAACCGGGCGGGGCAGGCCTACCAGAGCGACCAGTTCAAGAGCCGCCTGCTCGCCTCGGCGGACTCGCGCCAGGTCTGGGGCATGGACCAGGACGAGATCGAGTGGGTGAACCAGAACGCCGAGCAGATCATGGACCGCGACTTCCAGGTGGCCCCCTACGCGGGCGGCGGCCTGCGGATCGATTCCGTGAACGCCGGCTCGGTCGGCGCCGCGCGCGGCCTGGTGGCCGGCGACGTCCTCCGCGAGGTGAACGGCCAGCCGCTCAACAACATCGCCGACGTGCGCACCCTGATGAACAATCCGGCGATGAAGCAGCAGACCGGCCTGCGCCTGACGATCGAGCGGGCAGGGAAGCCCGTGGTCATTGAGTATCGTCCGCTGCCGAAGTAAGCCTCAGGAAACAGGAAACCGGAAACAGGAAGCAGAAGAGCCGTACCCCCTCCCCATCCCTCCCCTGCGGGAAGGGCGCCTGCCCGCCCTCCGCGGGATCACTGATTCTTCTTGGGGTCCACGCTCGGCACCAGAGGCCTGGTGGCTCGGGTCAGGAAGAGGATCGCGAAGCAGGTGTCCACGAACTTCGGCCCCTTGGCGTCGGGCGAAGACGACAGGGCTGCCTCCCAGATCCAGGATCCGTCGTCGCACTGCTTCTCGAGGATGGCCTTGGCGCCTTCGCCGTACCAGTCGTGCGCGCCGATGCGATCGGCGCCCGTCAGCCGGCCCAGGCGCTCAATCCCATACAGATAGTAGAGGACAAACCAGGAGACCGTCCGGGCTTCGTTCGACACGACCGGCGAGGGATTGCCGGCCACGCTCCAGTGCTCTTCCAGCCATTTCAGGCCCAGCGCGACGTCCGGGTCGGTCTTCCAGTCGATTCCCATCAGATGGTCGTAGATGACGAGGGACCCGGCCGCCCCCGCCGCCATCGATCCGGTCTCGAGCCGGGACTGCACTCCGGCGCCGCTCATGCTGAACCAGCCTTTGGCCGTGCGGTAGGATTTCCACGCGCCGACCGCCCGCTCGAGGACGTCGCGGGGCAGCAGGATGCCGGCGTCGTGGCAGGCGCGTAATCCCAGAGCCCCGTACTGCGAGTTCGAGTGGTCGCCGGCCGGCCCCCCGGGACGACGTTTCTGGACGGCGCCTTTGGCGACGGAGGTCTCGACCTTTTTCTTCGCGCCCGTGGCCACCCCGTCGGCCGGGACGGGGCCGCCGTAGTCCCACGTCCCGTTCGCGCATTGATTGTCGACGAGCACCTGGGCGCAGTCGCGCAGCCGCGCCTGATACTTCTTCGGGTCCATCGCTTCGAGCAGCATCGCCTGGAGCGCGGTCCGGTAGGTGTACCCCGGCGGCTCCTCGAGCATCGCCGCGAATCTCGCGGCGAAGAAGGGGTCGTTCTCGCGGACGCCGGCGTGCCAGAGCGCCAGGAGCACCAGCTCGCGGGCGGAGGTGAACGAGCCGCCGGCCAGCGGGTCGCGCGGGGGCTTGATCTGATCGCCGGCGGGCGCGGGAACCGCGCCGTTGGTCTTGAGCCAGTCGGCGCCTTTTCGAACCGCGGCGTCCACGGCGGCCTGGTCCTGGAGGACCAGCGCCAGCAGCAGGACCATCATCGACTTCTAATGTCGCGGGGCGCGGCGAAGGTGACAGCTTCCTGAGCTACTTGCCCAGGAATTCCTCGTGCAATCCCCGCACCGCTTCCGGTCCGTCCTCGCCCTTCACGATGAACGAAATCGAGAGCTCCGAGGAGCCCTGGGCGATCGCGATGATGTTGATGCCGCGCTTGCCCATCGCGGTGAAGACGCGGCCGGCGGTGCCGGGGTGGCCCCTCATGTAGGAGCCGATCACCGCGACGATCGCCACCTTCTCGTTCACCTGGATCGACTTCGCCTCGCCGCTGCGCAGGAGATTCGCCTCGAGGGTCGCGCGCGCCTGGGCGAGCTGCGGGCCGTTCACGGCCAGCGAGATGCCGCCCTCCGAGACCGAGAGGATGATGACGCGGACGTTGATGCCCTGCGCCCCGAGAAGGCCCAGGATGCGCGCCGCCGTGCCGGGGCGGCCCATCATGACCGCGCCCGTGACGTTGATGAGCCCCGCGTCCTTGACGAGCAGCACGGAGCGGATGATCTCGTTCGGGCGGGTGCCGTCGTCGATGATCAGCGTGCCCGCGCCCTCGGCGTTGAAGGTGTTTTTCATGCGGACGGGGATCTTGCGGTCGCCCGCCGGCTCCAGCGCGCGGGGGTGCATCGACTTGGCCCCGAAGAGGCCCATCTCGATCGCCTCGATGAAGCGAATCCGCTCGAGGAGCCGCGCCCCGGGGACGATCCGCGGGTCGGCCGACATGAGGCCGTCGACGTCGCTCCAGATCCAGACCTCGTCCGCCTTCAGGGCGGCGCCCACGATCGTCGCCGTGTAGTCGCTGCCGCCGCGGCCGATCGTGGTCACCACGCCGTGCTGCGTCGCGGCGATGAAGCCGGTCACGACGGGGATCTCGCCCGCCTCGAGCGGTCCCTTGAGGGTGTCGGAGATCTGGTAGAGGGAGAGCTCCATCAGGGGCTCCGCCTCGCCGAAGCGCTCGTCGGTGACGAGGCCGATCTCCTGGCCCGTGTAGGCCCGCGCCTTGAGGCCCTCGAGCTCCAGGGCGCGGCGGAAGAGCGGCGCCGAGAGGCGCTCGCCGAAGGACACGACCGCGTCGCGGGAGCGGAGCGTGAGCTCTCCGACCATCGAGATGCCGAGGACCAGCTGCCCGAGCTGCTCCAGCAGCCCGGAGACCGCGTCGGGCTGATTCAGCGTCTTCGCGGCCTCCTCGTGGCGGCGGCGGATCTCCTTCAGGCGGGCGTTCAGCGCGGGATGGTTCGCGGTGCCCGCCGCGTCGGCGAGCGCGAGGAGCTCCTCCGTCATGCCGTCGAGCGCCGACACGATCGCGACGATCCGGTCCTCCTTGGAGCGGTCCTTGATCAGCTTCGCGCAGCGCCGCATGCGCTCCGCGTCCGCCACGGAGGTGCCGCCGAACTTCATGACGATCTTCATGTCCTGTGGCTCTCCACGGAATGCCAGATATCGATCAAGTCGCGCAGGATCGCGGAGGCGGTCTCGGGGCCGCCGGCCCCGCGGCCGATCAGCGAGACCTCGCCGCCGGTCTTCAGTTCCAGGCTCAGGCAGTTCAGGCTTCCGCCCACGTTGATCGGCGCATCGGCGGCCACCTCACGCGGGGCGACCGAGAGGTCGTCCTTCGTGATCCGCGCGATCAGCTTCACCGCCTGCCCGTTCTTGCGCGCCGCCTCGATCCGCGCCTTCGTGACGCCGCGGATGCCCTCGATCTTCACGTCCGAGATCGTGCAGGGACGCCGCAACACCCCGTTGGCCAGGATCACGACCTTCGTGGCCGTGTCGATGCCGTCGACGTCGGCCGACGGGTCGGCCTCGGCGTAGCCCAGGCGCTGCGCCTCCTTCAGGGCCGTGTCGAAGTCCCAGCCCTCCTTGTCCATCTTGGTCAGGATGAAGTTGGTCGTCCCGTTGAGGATGGCGCGGACCGCGACGATCTCGCTGCCGCGGGCGACTTCCTCGGCGAGGCTGAGGACCGGGGTGCCGCCGCCCACCGTGCCCGAGTAGCGGAACTCGCAGCGGTTGTGCCGGCTCAGCTCCTGCAGGGCGGGGAAGGCCACCGCGAGCGGCGCCTTGTTCACGCAGACGACGTGCTTGCCCGTCCGGAAGGCGGCCTTCAGGCGCTCGAGGGACGGCCCGGGCGTCTTCACCGTGGTCGGAGTCGCCTCGATGAGCAGCTGCGCCTCGCTCTCGGCGATGATGTCCAGCTCGCGGGCGTCGCGGATCCCGTGGGCCGGCATCGCCCCCACGCTGCCCTGCTTGGTCTTGGTCTCCAGGAGCAGCGAGGGGTCCAGGCCGCGCGGGTCGATGGCTGCGCCCTTCGAGTCGATGACGCCGACGAACGACGGCGAGAGGCCGTGCTTCGAGTAGAGCGTGGAGCGCTGCTCCTCGATGAGCTCGATCACCGCCTTGCCGACGACGCCGAAACCGGAGAGGAGAATCTTCATCCGTCGAGTACCTTTCGGATGGCGTCGAGCGTCGGCTTCACCTGGTGCATCTTCACGGGCGCCTTGGACATCGCGTCGGGGTCCTTGAGGCCGTGGCCGGTCGTGACGCAGACCACGGTCTTGAGGCCGTCGAGCGGGAGCCGCTTCTTCAGGAGGTAGGCGATCGGCACCGCCGAGGCGGGCTCGACGAAGAGCCCCTCCGTGCGGGCCAGGTACTGCTGCGCCTCGAGGATCTCGTCGTCCGTCACGGTGCCGGCGTCGCCGCCGGAGTCCTTGAGGGCCGCCATCGCCTTGCGCCAGCTGACCGGGGCGCCGATGCGGATCGCGGTCGCGAGCGTCTCGGGGTTGGGCACGGTCGCGTACTCGGACTTCGACTTCCAGGCGCGGGCGATGGGCGCCGCCTTCTCGGCCTGCACGCCGATCATGCGCGGGAGCCGCGAGATCTTCCCCAGCCGCTTCCACTCGAGGAAGCCCTTCCAGATGGCGCTGATGTTGCCGGCGTTGCCCATCGGAAGCACGAGCGCGTCGGGCGCGTCGCCGAGCGCCTCGCAGACCTCGAAGGCGAGGGTCTTCTGGCCCTCGAGACGGTAGGGGTTGAGGGAGTTCAGCAGGTAGACGCTCTTCTCCTTCACGGAGAGCTCGACCACCAGCTTCATGGCGTCGTCGAAGTTGCCCTCGACCTGGGCGATCTTGGCCCCGTGGGCGATGGCTTGCGAGAGCTTGCCGAGCGCGACCTTGCCGGCGGGCAGCAGCACCAGCGCGGTCAGGCCGGCGCGGGCCGCGTAGGCGGCCATCGAGGCGGAGGTGTTGCCCGTCGAGGCGCAGCCGACCGCGCGGGCGCCGGCCGCGCGGGCCATCGCGATGCCCACGGTCATGCCGCGGTCCTTGAAGGACCCGGTCGGGTTCTCGCCCTCGTTCTTCACGAAGAGCCGCGGGACGCCGAGCTCGCGGCCCGCGCGCTCGCAGAGGTGCAGGCCGGTGTCGCCTTCGCCCAGGGTCACCGCCCGGGGGATCGGGAGCAGGGGCTGGTAGCGCCAGACGCCCCGGCCCTCGAAGGAGCTCGCGCGGGCGAACTCCGCGTCCTCGTAGACGACTTCCAGGGGGTTGTCGCACTTCCGACAGGAGTAGAGCGTGGGCTCGTTCCCGTAGCGGGCGTCGCAGGTGAAACAGCGTAGAAACATGGAGGGGCTATAGTAAGAAGGCATCAGGCAATAGGCAATAGCCAACCAGTGCACGGTACACAGGACACCGGACACAGGCAGACCGCCCCGGGGGGATCAAGATTGGCGGCCACACGCCACGGGGATCGGCTTTCAGACGGTGGAGCATTGGGAGGTCGAACATGAGCGCCATTGTCCTGTTCCTGGTCGCGGCCCTGCAGTCCAGCGACGTCCGCCAGGCGCCGAGCACGCCGGCCGTCGAGCCCCGTCCCACCCCGGCGATCGCCGAAGGACCCACCGGCCTCGCGGCGAAGTATCCCGGCGACGTGGGCATCGAGAAGGACCCCGACGTCGTCTTCGTGGAGAACTTCGAAAGCTCGGTCGACGAGATCTGCGGCCACTGGGAGAACGTCTCCGGCAAGGAGATCATGTCGGCCTCGGACGACGTCCCGCCCGGCAGCGGCGGGAAGCACTCGCTCCTGCTGACGCGGGTGGCGGGAGGGACGAACGGCTACATGGACGGCGGGAGCTTCTACCGCCGGCTCAAGAACGACAAGGGCGGCTTCGGCTACGACCACCTCTACTTCCGCTTCTACATGAAGTTCAACCGCGAGCACGCGCCCATCCATCACTACGGCGGCGCCATCTGGGGCCTGAATCCCGCGCCCGCCTGGCCGATGGGCGGGGCCGGGGTCCGCCCCAGCGGCGCCGACCGCTTCATCGCCCAGGTCGAGCCGGGCAGCCTGAAGTCCTGGTACTTCTACTGCTACTGGCAGGAGATGGGCGGCAGCCCGCCGAAGGGGCAGACCTGGGGCAACACCTTCGAATACGGCATCGAGAACCGGCCCGTCGAACTGGAGAAGTGGATCTGCCTCGAAGTGATGGTGAAGATGAACGACATCGGCGACAGCAACGGCGAGACCGCCTACTGGCTGGACGGGAAGCTGAACCGCAAGGGCGACCTGGTCACGAGCTACGTGGGAAAGGGCTTTCCGTCGAACGGCACCTGGACCTTCGACAAGTTCCTCCCCGGCGTGACGCAGGAAGGCGTCGTCTTCGACTATGCGAAGGGCAAGGGCGTGCCCGTCAGCGGGGGCAAGCCGTTTCCCGGCATCGCCTGGAGGAACGTCCCGGAGCTGAACGCCAACGCGATCTGGCTCTACCGCTACATGTCGTCGCCCGAGAAGGGCACGAGCAAGGTCTGGTGGGACCATGTGGTCGTCGCCCGGAAGTACATCGGGCCGCTGACGCCGCTGGGCAAGTAGCGAGGGGACGCTGCACCGGCCGAAGCGGCGAGCGGGAACTTCCCAGGGTCGGGGACGAGCGGGATCCCTCCTCCGGGAGACCAGCATGATGACACGCGTGTCGATGACGGCGATCCTGATCGGAATCCTTTTCGCGACCTCGTCCCGGGCCCAGGACGCGCGGAAGCCGGCGTCGGAGTTCGAGGGCGTCCGCCGGGTCTGGGTGTCGGCGAGCCAGTGGCCCAACTCGAGGACGCAGGAGACGTTCGCGAAGGACGCCGTCCGCCTCTACGGCGCGGAGAACGGCAGCGACCAGGACAAGGCGCTGGCGATCTACTATCAATCCATGCGCGTCATGGGGCACGGGGGGGACTACTACCAGGGGCCGGCGGGGAAGGAGGACTTCGTCCACGACCACTGGATGATCTTCCACGTCTATCCCAAAGCGCTCTGCGAGTGGTGGGGCTGGTTCCTGGTCGACCTCTGGAAGGCGTATCACGGCAACTGGAGCTACGACCTCAAGACCGCGGTGGCCACGAAGGTCAGCGTCATCCCGACGTCGGAGAAGCCGCCGGTGCCGGGCGCCGGGGACCACGTGGAGACGGCGCTGCGCTGGACCGATCCGGATGGCGTCTCCCGCTGGCACCTCTTCGACGGAAACCTCGGCTACTTCGCCTACGCGAGGGGGACCAATCGCGTTGCCACCCCCGAAGAGGTCCACGGAGAGTTTCCGGGCCTGCTGACCCAGCCGCACAATCCGCCGAAGCCGTACTTCGTGATGTCCTCGAAGCACGGCGACGCCGCGTCGGACCCCGCGTTCAAGATCTTCCTGGGCAACACCTATCCCTTCAAGTACAGCGGGCAGCGGAAGCAGACTCTTTACAAGACGGACTTCGACCTGCGGAAGGGCGAGTCGCTGCGGCGGCAGTGGTATGACGACCGGAAGCCGGTCGTGCCGAAGCGCTGGAAGGACATTGCCATCCCGGCGATGACCGACGGCGGCGCCAAGTACATGTATGCCAACGGCGAGCCGAAGGACCCCTACAACTACCCGGTCCAGCGCCCCTATCTGAGGACCTATCCGGAGATGGGTCTGGCCAAGCCCTTCGGGAACGCCTACACCGTCTACGCCCCCGAGCTCGCGGACGGGAAGTACCGGATCGGCGCCCTGTCGACCCGCGGGCTGGCCTCGAAGAAAGGCCCCGTCGCCCTCGGGGCGGCCGAGCGCGGCGTCGAAGGCGAGGTCGTCTACTCGATCCGCGACATCTATCCGTTTGCCGAGTCCGTCGTCAGCGGAACGTACACGCTCGCGTCGAAGGGGCAGGTCGCCATCGATTTCTCGCTCGACGAGGGCAAGACCTGGATCCCGGTCCTCACGGCGAGCGACGTGAAGCCGGAGCCCGTGCCCTTCACGATCGACCTCGGCAAGGGCCGCTGGGACAAGGACCTGCCGTCGACGTACAACATGCCCGACCGCGACTCGCAGTACTGCGACGGCTGGGATCCCGCCGGAGTCGCCAAGGTCCGCTACAGCGGCTTCCAGTACCAGGTGCGGGTCCGGATCCTCGCCGAGGCCGACGCCGACCGGGTGGGGTTGGGCGGCCTCCGCTTCGACAACACGCTGCAGTGCAACATCGGCATGCTGCCGACCCTGCTCCCGGGCCGCAACGTCATCACGGTCGAGGGCGACGAGCTGACGGCCGGCAGCAAGCTCCAGGTCGAGTACGCGTGGATGGAGGGGGCGACGTCGAAGAGCCGCAGCGAGATCGTGACGAAGCTGCCCCACGTCTACGAGATCGTCGTGGAGGAGAAGGACCCGCTGAAGGTGAAGTGTCTCCACCAGACCCTGAGCGTGGTGGATCGATAGCTCAATCGGGCGCGAGGATCAGGGTCGATTCCCATCCGCGGGAGCTCGCCGCCAGGAAAGCTGCCGTGGAGCTTTCTCCCAGAGAGCGTCCGGCGACCGCCACGATCGTCGCCGGGGCCGGCACCCGGAGCACCTCGTCAGGGAAGCACTTGTCGTAGGGATCGTCGGGCCCCTGGTGGACGAGCTCGGTGTTGCGGATGCCGTCGATCGTCGCGCCCGCCTCCGGTTCGAGCGCCACCACCCGGATCCCGGGGAAGGCGCCGCGCAGCGCGGCTCCGATGCCCTGGATCAGGCCGCCGGTGCCGACCGGACAGAGGAAAATCCGGGGCGGTGAATTCAGCTCCCGCAGCTGTCCGAGCAGCTCGTCCGCCAGCTCGCCGTACGCCGCGACGGTGGAGCTCCGGTCGTACTGGTTCAGGTGCCAGGTCCGGCCGCTCGCGACCGCGCGGCGGACGGCGTCGAGCATGGCGGAGACCGGCACGCTCGCAGGGTGCAGCACGAGCCTCGCGCCCCGCTCCTCGATCGCGGCCTTCTTCTCGGGAGCGATGCTCTCGTAGGCGTGGAGCTCGACGGGGAGTCCGAGGGCCCGGCCCAGCTCGGCGAGGGCGACGCCGGTCGACCCGGCCGTCACCTCGGCCAGGGTCGTGCCGTCGGAGATGCGTCCCGACCGGAGCGCCGCGTCGACCTTGGCGGCCACCATCCGGTACTTCGCCGATCCCGTCCGCTGCGCGGATTCCGCCTTGATCCACAGCGGACCGGCGCGGATCAGCGGTGTTCGGAGCGGCGGCGGGATCGAGGTGACACTCGTCTTCATTTCCTCGCCTCGAAGTCGTGGGTGAAGTCGACGATCCGGCCCAGGTACGCGGGGTCCGAGACGTCGACCTGGATCCCGCGGGGCGCGATGACGACGCGGTCCTCGCGGCCCAGGATGAGGTTCTCGAGAGCGCCGGCGACGAGCACGGCGGCCTGGTCCACCCCGACGGCGTCCAGCGGGATGGTCCGTTCGCCGCGCGCGGCGGCGACGTAGAGCTCCTGGGGCGCCTCGCTGGCGTAGCGGGGGATGAGCCGCTTCAGGAAGCGCGGCCCGAGCTCCGTCATCGGCAGGCCGGCCTCGTACTCGAAGAACTCCTCGAAGGTGATGCCGCCGGGCCGGAAGACGTAGAGGACCGCCCCGTTGACGATCGACGGGGCCGTCAGGACGAGTTTGCCGGCGCGCCGCGCGCTGCGGTGCAGGGCCACCTTCTCGGCGAGGCCGTGGAAGTCGATCATGTCGACGGCGTAGTCCGAGCGGGCGACGAGGGCGTCGACGTTCTCGAACGTGATTCCTTCGGGGACGGCGACGATGTCCGCGTGGGGGTTGATGTCCAGGAGGCGCTCGCGCATCACCTCGGTCTTCAGGCGCCCCCAGGCGCTGGCGGCGCTCCCGCGCTGCCGGACGTTGTGCGGCTCGTAGCGGTCCAGGTCCGCGATGAGGAGCCGGCCGATCCCTTTCCGGACGAGGAGCTCCGCGATGTTCGAGCCTCCGCCCAGCCCGGCGATGAGGACCGAGCTGCGGCGGAGCGCGTCGAACGCCGCCGGCGGGAGGTGGGCCGTGAGGCTCCTCTGGAAGATCTCACCGGGGCCGATCATGGGGCATTCCTTTCTTCTCAGAACATCACGCGCTTGGATTCCACGAGCTTGTGGGCGATCGTGATCTCTCCGGGGAACTGGAGGATGCTGCCCGCGCCTTCGAAGCGGACGCGGCCGTTCTTGCGGAGCGTGACGGCCCGGACCTCGGCGCTCTGGAGCTCCAGGTCGGCGCTTTCGCGGCGGTCGGGCGGCCAGTACTGCTCCGCCACCACCTGCGAGCGGATGTTGTACTGGATGGATTCCGCGATCCCGATGGAGACGAAGCCGGCGTCGCGGAGGAAGCCGTAGAACTCCTCCCGCATGAGGAAGTGGCGGTTGCGGACGGCGGCCTCCATGCCGGCCAGGCGGTCCTTGACGCGCGCGATCTCGCGGGCCTCGCCGCGCTCGTTCGGGTCGTCGAAGAGCATGCCGATGTTGACGAAGATCCCGCCGGGCTTGAGCACCCGGAAGATGCTCTTGTACAGCTCGGGCTGGAGGCGCAGGGGGATCTCGTGGCTGCCGCTCTTGATGAGGACGCGGTCGAAGACGTTGCCGGGCAGCGCGTAGCCCGTGGTGGAGTCCGTCATGGCGACGACGTCGCCGCAGACGACGGACGCGCCGAGCGGGGCGAGCGTTCCGCGCGCGAAGTCGGACTGGACGGGGGACAGTTCCAGCACGGTGACGCGCGGCGGCGGGAGGCCGCGGTTCTTGCAGTAGGTGAAGATGCGCTGGGTCAGGTTCCCGTCGCCGGCCATCGCGTCGAGCACGGTCCCGGCGTCCGCGAGCCGGGCGGCGTCGAGCATGCGGTCGATGAGGGCCGGCGAGAATCCATTGACCTCGTCCTGCTTGTAGCGGCCCACGACATCGTAGGCCGCGCGATCCCGCTTCGTGGTGTCTTCCATGTCGTTACCCTTTCTCTAGTCCTTGGCGACGAGGTGCAAAGTCCGTGCCAGCGCCGAGAGGTGAAAATTTGAACGGAAGGCGTGAACGAAGGTTCACGGTCGTCGTCTGATAAGACAGCGGCGGTCAAGGGACCTGACAGCGCTCGCTCGGCCCCGTGGAAGAATGAAGGTGCGGTGCCCGCCGCTTCGGCAGCGCCCGCCCGCGACGGAGATTCCCTAGCTTCCGGTTCTCCCGTGGTTCAGGAAATTTTGCAATTTCGTTCTATACAAAGAAAAACCTCCCGCCCAGAATCTCCCCCCGTCCTCTGGTTCCTTTCGGCTCGTGACGCGACCGGGACGGGGGTGGTCCTGCATGGGGAGGGAGATCATGCGCAGCATCCTCGTTCGCGCGTCCCGGTCGTCGGCACTTCGTCGCGGCCTCGGACTTCTCGTCGCCGCTCTGGTCATCCCGGCGTGCGGCAAGAGCCACGGCGGCGTCCTGATCCCTCCCAACCCGGGCACGCTGGAGTTCATCGCGGCCGTCTTCAGCGCCACCGAGAACGGCGGCTCGGCGACCATCACGGTGCGCCGCTCGGGCGGAAGCCTGGGCGCCGTCGGGGTCTCCTTCGGCACGGCCGACGGCTCCGCGGTCGCGCCGGGCGACTACACCGCCACGTCGGGCACGCTGGCCTGGGCGGACGGCGACTCCGCCGACAAGACGTTCAACGTCCCCGTCATCAACGACGTCCTGGTCGAGGGAGATGAAACGATCGCCCTCACGCTCAGCCTGCCCAGCGGCGGGGCGCAGCTCGGCAGCCAGAGCGCCGCGGTCCTGACCATCGTCGACAACGACGCCCCGGCCGCCGGCACCCTGCAGTTCAGCAGCCCCACCTACAGCGTGATCGAGGACGCCGGGACCGCGACCATCACGGTCACAAGGACCGGCGGCAGCGCCGGGGCGGTGTCGGTGAACGTGACGAACCCCGCCGGCGGGACCGCCACGGGCGGCGGCACGGACTACACCTTCACGCCCGCCACGCTGAACTGGGCCGCCGGCGACGCGGCGCCCAAGACCTTCACGGTGGCCATCGTGAACGACGCGTCCGTGGAGGCGTCCGAGACCATCAACCTGCAGCTCGGCGGCGCGACCGGCGGTGCCGTCGTGGGCACGACGGGCGCGGCGGTCCTTACTATTGTGGACAACGACTCCGCCGGCACGCTGTCCTTCAGCGCGCCGACCTACACCGTGAGCGAGAGCGGCGTCACCGCGACCATCACGGTCACGCGCAGCGGCGGCGCCGGGGGAGCCGTGGGAGTCACGTACGCGACCAGCAACGGCAGCGCGACCGCCGGGGCCGACTACGCGGCCGCGACCGGGACGCTCTCGTGGGGCTCGGGCGACACGTCCGCGAAGACCTTCACCGTGACGATCCTGGACGACACCGCCGTCGAGGGCAACGAGACGGTGACCCTGACCCTCTCGGCCGCCACGGGTGGCGCCACGATCGGCGGCACCAATCCGGCCACGCTGACCATCCAGGACGACGACTGCACCCTCCAGTTCAGCTCGCCGACGTTCTCTCTCGGCGAGGCCGGCGGCACCGCGTCGGTCACGGTCTCGAGGGTCGGCTCGTCGGTCGGGGCCGTGAGCGTCGATTTCGCCACGGCGGCCGGCGGCACGGCGACCGGCGGCGGCACGGACTACACCATCACCCCCGGAACGCTCACCTGGGCGGCGGGGGACTCGGCCTCGAAGACGATCTCGATCCCGGTGGCCGTCGACGCTCTCCCGGAGGGCGACGAGACGGTCAACCTCGTGATCTCCAATGCGGCCGGCGTCGGCGCGCACCTGGGAACCCAGACGACGGCCGTCTTCACGATTGTCGATGACGACTGCACCTTCCAGTTCAGCGCGTCGACCTATACCGTGGGCGAGGCGGGCGGGGCCGCCACCATCACGGTGAAGCGCGTGGGCGCGAGCGCCGGGATCGCGACTGTCGACTGGCTGATCTCCGGCGGCACGGCCACGGGCGGCGGCACCGACTACACGGCCGCCCCCGGGACGATCACCTGGCCCGCCGGCGACACGGCGGACCGGACGATCACGATCACGATCACGAGCGACACGCTCGCGGAAGGGGACGAGACCGTCCTCCTCGCGCTCTCGAATCCGACGAGGGTCGGCGGCGGCGCCTCCCTCGGGACGCCGAACACCGCGACGCTGACCATCACGGACGACGACGTCAACCTCGCGTTCAGCGCCGCCACGTACAACACGAACGAGAACGTCACGCCGGTCACCGTCACGGTGAACCGGACCGGTCTCACGACCGGCGCCTGCTCCGTGACCTGGGGGATCGCGGGCGGCAGCACGGCCACGGGCGGCGGCGTCGACTACACGGCCGCTCCGGGCGTCCTGAATTGGGCTGCGGGAGACGCGGCTCCCAAGACGTTCACGATCACGATCGTGAACGACCTGCTGGTGGAGGGCCCTGAAACTATTCTTCTGACGTTGAGTGCGCCGACGGGCGCGACACTGGGGGCCCAGAACACCGCGACGGTGAACATCGTGGACGACGACGCGCCCGGGACCCTCGGGTACACCTCCCCGACCTTCACGGCTGGAGAAGCCGCCGGCACGGTTCAGGTCACGGTCTCCCGCACCCTGGGCGTGGGCGGGACCGTGAGCGCCACCTGGCACATCACGGGGGGCACGGCAACCGCCGGCGGCACGGACTACGACACCAACCCGGCGGGGCAGACCTCGGGCGTGCTGACGTGGACCCCGGGCGACGCCGCGAACAAGTCCATCAGCATCGTGATCAACGACGACCTCCTGGTCGACCCGGCCGAGACGATCACCTTCACCCTGGACACCTTTACGGGCGGCGCGACGGGGGGGCAGGCCAGCGCGACCCTGACGATCACCGACAACGACGTCCCCGGCACGCTCGGCTACACGGCCCCGGCCTTTGCGTTCGCTGAAAGCGCCGGCACCGTGCAGGTGACGGTCTCCCGCACGGGAGGCGTGGGCGGGACCGTGAGCGCCACCTGGCACATCACGGGAGGCACGGCGACCGCCGGCGGCACCGACTATGACACGGTCCCGCCGGCCCAGACCTCGGGCGTCCTGACGTGGACGCCCGGCGACGCCACGAACAAGTCCATCGCGATCGCGATCAACGACGACCTGCTGGTCGACGCGGGCGAAACGATCACGTTCACGCTCGATACGTTCACGGGCGGCGCGTCCGGCGGCCAGGCGTCCACCACGCTCACCATCACCGACAACGACGTGGCCGGGACGCTCGGCTACACCGCCCCGGCCTTCACGTTCGCGGAAAGCGCCGGCACCGTGCAGGTGACCGTGTCGCGGACGGGCGGCGTCGGCAACACGGTCACGGCCACCTGGCATATCACCGGCGGCAGCGCGACCGCCGGCGGCACCGACTATGACACGGTCCCGCCGGGCCAGACCTCGGGCGTGCTGACGTGGGCGCCCGGCGACGCCGCGAACAAGTCCATCTCGATCGCGATCAACGACGACGTGCTGTTCGATCCCAACGAGACCATCACCTTCACCCTGGACACGTTCACCGGCGGGGCGACGGGCGGCCAGGCCAGCTCCACGCTGACGATCACCGATAACGACATCCCCGGGACCCTCGGGTACACGAACCCGACGTTCACGTTCGGCGAAGCCGCCGGCACGGTGCTGGTGACGGTCTCGCGAACGGGCGGCAGCAGCGGGACGGTCACGGCCACCTGGCACATCACGGGCGGCACCGCGACGGCGGGCGGCACGGACTACGACACCAACCCCGCGGCGCAGACCTCGGGCGTCCTCACGTGGACCAACGGCGATGCGGCGAACAAGTCGATTGCCATCGTGATCAACGACGACATCCTCGTGGAGGCGGGCGAGACGATCACGTTCACGCTCGATACGCTGACGGGCGGCGCGACGGCCGGACAGGCCTCCACCACGCTCACCATCACGGACAACGACAACCCCGGCACGCTCGGGTACACGAGCTCGACGTTCACGTTCGGAGAAGCCGCCGGCACGGTGCAGGTCACCGTGGGCCGGACGGTCGGCACGGCGGGCACCGTGTCGGCGACCTGGCACATCACGGGCGGCACCGCGACGGCGGGAGGCACGGACTACGACACCAACCCGGCGGCGCAGACCTCGGGCGTCCTTACGTGGACCAACGGCGATGCGGCGAACAAATCGATCTCGATCGTCATCAACAACGACGTCCTGGGCGAGACGAACGAGACCATCACCTTCACGCTCGACACGCCGACGGGCGGCGCGGCGATCGGGACGGCTGCCGCGACCATGACCATCACGGACAACGACGCCGTGACCGTCATCAGCACCGTTCCCACGGCCGGAGCGACCAACGTCCTCCTCGACTCGGACATGGTCATCACGTTCAGCCAGGCGATGAACAAGCCGGTTACCGAGGGCGCCATTACGATCACGCGGGCTCCTCTGAGCAGCCCGCTCCCTAGCCCCGTTTACGTCTGGTCGGCCGGGGACACCGTGCTCCGCATCATCTTCGACACGGTGGCCCCCAGCGGCGCCCTGGCGGACATCCACGGGGACGACCTGCTCCACGACGGCACGACGTACACGGTGACGGTCGGGACGGGCGCCCAGAGCGCGACGGGCGCCAGCGTCGCAGCCCCGGTTCCGCTGAATTTCAGCACGGTCCCCGACGCCACGTTTCCCACGATTGTGTCGATCACTCCTGACCCGACGATCCCCATCCCCAGCGGGACGACGCAGATCACCATCACGTTCAGCGAGCCCATGTCGGCGGCGTTCGGGCAGGCGGAGCTGTTCGGGAAGACCGTGGACGCGTCCGACCAGGTGGGCGGCGGCGCCGGCAGCGGCGGCATGACGCTGACGTGGTTCTCCTCCACGCAGCTGCGCATCACGATGGCCGCCCCGCTCCCCGACGGGGAAGGCATGGACATGAGTATCGCCCAGGTCCGCGACGCCGCCGGGAACCAGGTTGACGAGTTCCCGGACATCCCGATGATTGTGGCCAAGGCGGGCGCCGATACTGTTGCGCCGTTCGTAACGGGGACGGTCCCCGAGGCCGGCGCCGCGAGCGTGAATCGCGACGGCATCATTGGTGTCGTCTTTTCGGAGTCCCTCCGGCCGGACATCGTCAACAAGGTCACGGTCTCCGGGACGGCAACGGCGGGAGTCTCCTATGACATCCGGTACGGGGCGGGAGATCCGCCGAACCTCGGCATCTTCCCCAAGAAGGCGTGGGGCACGGGGACCATCACCGTGACCATCGACTGCTCCGCGGCCACCGGGGTCAAAGATGCCAAGGGGAACGCCCTGACGGCCAATTCGGGCAGCAACTACGTCTTCACCGTCACCACGGTCGCGGGGACGGCCCTGGACATGGTCATCGACGATCCCTACTCCAGCCTCAAAAATGCCATGACGGACATCGATCCGGTCATCATCGACGGCTACCTCCGCTTCAAGTACAACGGCACGAGCACCCGCGCCTGGCCCAATCGCCAGACCGAGGCGCCCCAGGACTTCACGCTCCTCGATACAACCACGAACCTGCCCGTGAAAGGCATGCAGATCGATACATCCCACGTTCTATCCGAGGTCGGGGGAATCCGTTTCATGCGCAATGTCAACCAGCATATTTCCGCGTTGAACTTCAGTCGCACCTACTCCCTGACCTTGAACAGCTCCCTCAAGAATTCCCGGGACGTGGCCTTTACGCCCGCGACCTACACCTTCACGACGCGGCCCAATGCCGGCAACGCGGCCGTCCTCATCTCCGATCCGCCGGAGATTGAAATCGACTCCGTTGGGGGGACCGCGGTAGGGGCGTTCCTCTACGTCGGTGCCATGAATTTTGGGGCCGGCGCCGCGGAGACGACCTCGATCAAGGCGGAGAATCTGGCCGGCGGCAACTCCTTCACGCAGACCCAGACGTCCCCCGGCGGGTTTAACTTCTTCAATTTCGCCTACGAGACCATCACGCCTCCCGAGGCCGGCATTGTCACGACCGGCGACTTCCCCTTCACGTTCACCGCGACCGACTCGGTCGGTCATTCGAACGTCGTGCTGGGCAAGGGCTACAAGTTCGCGGCGTCAGAGACCAACGCCAATCTGACCACACCGCCCGCGGTCACGACGGCGACTCCCACGTACACCTGGAATTGGCCGACCGGCGTCCCGGCGAGCGCGCAGTTCCAGATCGTCCATGTCGAGGACGGCGGCGGCAATACGATCTATGAGGCGTTCGTGAGTCGGACGGCCACCACGTTCACCCAGCCGGCGGACCACGCGCTCACGACGGGCAGCTACACCGTCTCGATCGGGGTCGCCCACTGGGAGGACGGCATCATCACCTTCGGGGTGATTTCGATGGGCATGGGGGCGCCGCGCGCCTTCTCGGTGCCCTAGTCATGAACTTTCGGATTGCGGTTCCGCTCCTTGCCGCGATTGGTCTGACAGTTGCGGGCTTCGCGGCCTGGCGGCACGGGGCGCCGGCCGAGGTCCGGCCCGCGCCCGCGGTCCGGGCCGAGGGAGCGCCCCCTGAAACGGCGGCGCCGGTCGCGGAACCCGCCGGACCCGAGCGCTTCCGCCTGCTTGCCCTGAAGGCGCTGGACTTGATCGTCGACTCGATCCGGAAGCAGAGCGGCGACAAGGTGCTGGCGGCCTCCCTCGAGCGCGAGGCGCAGGACCTGGGAAGCCGGCTCCAGGCGGAGCTGAAGGCGGACCCGTCGCTGTGGCCCTCGATGGTCGAGATCCTGAACTCGCTGGACGACCTGGAGGCCGCGGGAAAGCTGCTCGGCATGGTGGTCGACGCGATGGACGACGCGGCCGAGCGGGCCTTCATCGACGCCCTCCGCTCGGGGAGCACCGTGCATTCGCGGCGCCTGGCGGTCGCGGCGCTCGTGCGCCGAAGCTCCGCGGCGAGTCTCTCGGCCCTCATGGACGCCGCCCGTTCCGACCCCTCGCCGCTCGTGCGGATGGACGCGCTGCGGGCGCTGGCTCTCCGCCGAGATCAGGCAGGGTCGGACGCCGTGAAGGCCTCGGTCGAGGATTTCTGGCGCTCGCAAGTCGGGGCCGAGCAGGACCCGGAACTCCAGAACATGGCCCGGCGCCTGCTGGGCGAGCCGATCGATCCGATTCCCGCCCCGCGGCCGTCCTCCCGGCCGGGGATCAAAATCCGGAAGGCCACTCCGAAGCCGCCGAGCGCGGCGCCCACCGCCACGGACCGCTAGGTCCGGCCCTGGTAGCGCGCCGGGGTCGCGCCGAAGAAGCGCTTGAAGTGGCGCGTCAGATGGCTCTGGTCCGAGAATCCGACCTCCGCGGCGGTGTCGGCGGGCGTCTGGCCCTGGGCCAGCAGCTCCCGCGCGCGGGCCAGCTTCCGGTCGATCAGGAACGCGTGCGGCCCGCAGCCGACCTTCGCCTTGAACGCCCGCAGGAGCTGAAAGCGGCTCATTCCGGCCACGGTCGCGAGTTCCTCCAGGCCGACGTTGCGGGCGAAGTGAGATTCGATGTACGAGCGCGCCCGGTCGACGGCATCCGCTCCGTCGGCGCCGGGAAGTTTCTTCGTCCGGAGCCCGAACGAGGACGCCAGCAGCCCGCGGACGGCGTTCGCGAACAGCGTCTGCCGTTCGAGCGCGGTCGCGGGCCGTTCGAGCGACCGGTAGAACCGATCATGCGCCTTGAAGACGGCGGCGTCTTCGGCCTGACGGACGCGGACGTGGAGCTGCTCCGGGCCGAAGCCCATCTCGCCGGCGACCTGGTGCATGAGCGGCGGGGCGATGAGCATCCCGCGCTGGGTCGTCGGGCTGCAACCCAGGCACTGGTGAAAATCCCCGGGCTCCCAGGCGGCCAGCACTCCCGGCTTCGACGTATAGTGCTTGCCGTTGCACTCCCAGTTCCGGGAGCCCTCCTTCACGATGCTGCTGGCGTAGGCTTCGTGGACCATCCGGACCGTCTCGTTGCTGCGGTCGATGACCGCGACGGTGACGCCGGGAAGGTCGGGGGGCTGGATGAATTCGAAGCGCGAGGCGATCACCCCGGAATTCTTGGGACTGTTCATGCGGTTCTCCTCAGGGCTCGCCCGCGGTTCAAATGTTCTTGGAACTTGTCCTATAGTATTTTCACTGATATTCATTTTCAAGGAATTGAGAACATTTTCCGGGTCTTGCCAGCGCCGCGGAGCTATGGCCTAATCGTGCCCATGCGACTCGGAGTCGTCGACGTCGGGAACACCCGCACGAAGCGGGCGCTCTTCGACGGGAAGAAGTTCCGGCCCGTGTCGGGCGCGGTCGAGCGCTGGATCGGCGTCCGCGTCGGGAAGGGGTCCGTGCCGCGGGGCACGCTCCTGCTCGGGCGCGACTTCCCGCCGCTCGTGAAGAACCGCGCGCGGCACCCGGAGACCGTCGGCCCGGACCGCCTGGCCCAGGCGTCGGCCGCGTGGTCGCGGACCGGGGGCCCCTGCGTCGTCGTCGCGATGGGCACCGCCATCACGATCGACGTCGTCAACGGGCGCGGGGACTTCGTCGGGGGGCTCATCGCGCCGGGGCTGCGCCTGATGGCCCGCGCGCTGCACGAGCACACCGCGCTGCTGCCCGAGGTGGAGCCGGCGCGGAGGAAATCGCCGCTCGGGCGCCACACGCGGGAGGCCATCCAGTCGGGCATCTCGTTCGCGGCGGAGGGCCTGATCCGCGCCGCGCTCGCCCAGCTGAAGGGCCGCGTCTTCGGCACCGGCGGCGACGGCCCGCTGTTCCGGGATCTCGTGGACGTCTACGTGCCCGACCTCGCGCTCGAAGGCGTCGTCCGGTCCTACCTATGCTCGCCGCGCTGATCAGCCCGCCCGGCAAGGGCGCGCTCGCGGTCCTCCACCTGAGCGGCGCCGGGGCCGTCGCGGCCGCGGCCGGCCTGCTCGGGCGCGCGCCGACGGCCGAGCCCGCGCGGGGCACCCTCACCCACGGCGGCGAGCGGCTCGACGAGGTGATGGTCCGCAGCGTCACGGGCTTCAGCGGCGAGGAGACCGTGGAGATCACCTGCCATGGTGGGCCGGCGGTGCTGGAGCGGATCCTGAAGGCGCTGGAGGCCGCCGGCGCCGAGCGGGTGGATGCGGCCGCGCTGCTGGAGCGGGGCGTCGAGACGGGGAGCCTCGACCGGATGCGCGCGGAGGCCTGGGGCCTGCTCCCGCGGGCGGCGACCGAGCTGGCCGCCCGGGTCCTGCGGGACCAGGCGGAGGGGGCGCTGTCGGCCGCGGTAGGGAAGCTCGAGACGTTCCGCGACGCCGAGCGGCTGCTCTCCACGGCGCCGCTCGGGCTGGCGCTCGCCTCGCCGCGCCGCGTGGTGCTGGCGGGCAGCCCCAACGTCGGAAAGTCGACGCTCTTCAACGCCCTCGTCCGCGAGGACCGCGCGCTGGTGTCGCCGACGCCGGGAACGACGCGCGACCCGGTCCGCGAGACGATCGCGATCGAGCAGGTGCCGATCCTCCTGGTCGACACCGCGGGCGTCGAGGCGCCGCGCGACCTCCTCGAGCAGCGCTCGATCGAGCGCACCCAGGCCTCGCTGCGCGACGCGGACGTCATCCTCTTTCTCTTTGATGCCGAGGCGGGCGCGCAGGGCCCGGAGCTGCGCCTGCTCGAGACGCTCTCGAGCCGCCGCGTGATCCTGCTGGTGAACAAGGTCGACGCGGGGAACAAGAAGCCGCTGCTCGAAGCGCTGCCGATCTCCGCGAAGACGGGGCAGGGGCTCGACGCGCTGCGGCGCAAGATCCTGCACGCGCTCGCGGTGACGCCGAAGCACGTCGACGGGGACGCGGTCGTGTTCACCGCGCGGCAGGAGCGGCTGCTGGCGCGGGTCGCGTCCGGGCGCCTGGACCCGGAGGAGGCGAGGGGGGAACTTTTCCGGGGCGGCGAATGAATTCCGGGGGAACGTCGTTTATAATGCAGTTGGCATGAAAACCCCCGCGCGGACCTATCGTCTCATGTCCTGGAACGTCCATCACTGCGTGGGGATCGACCAGCGCCACTCGGTCGACCGGATCGCGGACGTGATCCGCGAGTACGATCCCGACATCGTGGCGCTGCAGGAGCTCGAGGTCAACCACCGCCGCTCGTCGCGGATCCACCAGCCGAGCCAGCTGGCGGAGCTCCTGAAGATGGACTACCACTATCATCCGCCGCGCATCAACGGCGAGGCCGGGTTCGGCAACGGAATCCTGGCACGCCTCACCATGAAGCACATCCGTTGCGGCGTCCTGCCGTCGATGCCGCTCGTGCGGCTGCAGAAGCGGGGCGCGATCTGGATGTCGGTCGAGATCGAGGGTCACGAGGTCCAGATCATCAACACCCACTTCGGCCTGATGGGGGCGGAGCGGGTGCTGCAGGCGCGCGCGCTCTGCGGGGCCGACTGGCTCGACCATCAGGAGTGCCGCCGCCGGCCCCGGATCGTCTGCGGGGACTTCAACGCGACGCCGCGCTCGCCGGCCTACCGGATGCTGGCGGGAACCCTGCGGGACGCCCAGCGGCTGGCAGGGGACCCGAAGGTCCGCACCTGGCCGAGCGTGCTGCCGATGGTCCGCTACGACCACGTCTTCGTCGGGCACGGCATCGAGGCCCGGTCGGTGGAGGTGCCCCGGACGCGCCGGACGACGGTGGCGTCGGACCACCTCCCGGTGGTGATGGAATTCCAGGTCCACGCCCATCCGGGCGACGCCGACCCATTTCCCCACCACTAAATAGTTGTAAACTTCTCGCTCACAATAGGTTAGTATTTGTACCCATAGCCTATTATTTCTGTCACACGGGGGGCGAGCCGGGGCGTGTGTATGGTAGCGTTTAGCGAGGATAGACTATGAAGCGCAAGCTGCTGTTGGCGTCCGTGATGGCGTTGGTGCCCGTGGCTTCCGCCTTTGCCCAGCAGGTGGGCGGCGGAGTCTTTCCCCCCAACGAGGTCGACCAGATCAAGGTCGACATGGCCATCGAGAAGGGCATCAAATACCTGAAAGCCAACAACGCGTCGCACCTCCAGGCCGGCGACCACGTCGGCCGGAAGATGTCGAAGCGCGAGCTCGTGCTCTTCACGTACGTGCACGCGGACGTGCCCGAGACGGACGCGGACTTCAAGACGCTCTTCGACGACATGATGAAGGACAAGCTCGAGGCGACGTACTGCGTCGCGCTCCAGGCGATGGTCCTGGAGGAAGTCGAGCGGGTGAAGTACCAGAAGCGGATCGCGCAGTGCGCGAAGTTCCTGGTGGACAACCAGGGCCCCCAGGGCTTCTGGAGCTACGGCTCGCCCTCGATCTATGTCGAGGACATCACGTACGACATCCCCAAGCGCAAGGACGTGGCCTCGGGCGGCGGCACGACGCAGCCCGGCGGCGTGAAGCAGTTCGAGCTGCCCCAGCCCGGCATGCGCACGAAGCCCAAGGTCACCAACAAGATCAAGATCAAGAAGGACCGCGACGGCGAGGGCCATGACAACTCGAACACGCAGTACGCGGCGCTCGGCTGCCGCGCCTGCGTCGACTCGGGCATCATCCTCGAGGAGAAGGTCATCGAGTCCGCAATGAAGTGGCTGCGCGACTGCCAGAAGAAGGAGCAGGGCGCCGCGGAAGACCTGATCGAAGGCGGCGTCAACGGCCCCGACAACGGCCCCGGCGCGAGGCCCGGCGTGTCGAGCGGCCCCGGCGCGGGCGGCGGCACGGTCGCCGGCCCCAGCCGCGTGCAGCGCAAGGCGGTCCCCCAGGGCTGGTGCTATAGCGATCACGCCGACCATAAGGCGTACGGCTCGATGACGGCCGGCGCGATCGGCAGCCTGGCGATCTGGGACTACATCAAGGACAACGACGAAGGCAAGAAGCGTTCCTGGAAGAACGACACGGACATCCACGAAGGCCTGGTGTGGCTGGGCAAGAACTTCTCGGTCACGTACAACCCCGGCCCCTACGAGCACGCCAAGATGGAGGAGAACTCCAAGCACCAGTACCTCTACTACATGTATGCCCTCGAGCGCGCCGGCATGCTCTACGGCACCGAGATGATGGGCACGCACAAGTGGTATCCCGAAGGCGCGAAGGTCCTGATCGAGACGCAGGGCGCCGACGGGCACTGGGGCGACGGCACGGTGGACACCTGCTTCGCCATCCTGTTCCTGAAGCGTGCCACGCGCGCCCTGGGCGTCGCGACGCACAGCGCCAGCCAGATGCGGGCGGGCCAGAAGTAAGAAGCCCGTCGGTGGCGGACAACGAGACCCGTCTTCTCAAGGCGGCGCAGGGCGGGGACCCGAAGGCGTTTGAGCGGGTCCTCCGCCCGCACCTGCCGATGCTCTTCGCGTACAGTCGCGCGATCTGCGGCGACTTCCACGCGGCCGAGGACGTGGTCCAGGAGACCGCCCAGATCGCGTACCGGAAGCTGAACTTCCTGATCCCCGAAGCCGACTTCGCGGGCTGGCTCAAGGCGATCGCGCGCCGGCAGGCGCTGGCCGCCCGCCGCCGCCTGACCAAGACCAACCTGGTCGCCGACGACGTGATCGAGAAGGTCTACCAGGACCCGTCGCCGTCCCCCTCGGGGCGGCGCGGGGAAGCCCTGACGGAATGCATCGACGGATTGGAAGGCCGCGCCGCGCAGGCGGTGAAGGGCCACTACTTTGATGGCGTGAAGTTGAACGACCTGGCCGACCGTATGGGGATGACCTCCGTGGCCATGCGCCAGCTGCTCCACCGCGTGCGCGTCGTCCTGCTCGAGTGCGTGCGCCGCCGGCTGAGCCTGGAGAATCCCACATGAGGAAATTCTCCTGCGACGAGGCCCGGGCTCATCTCTCCGACGCGCTGGCGGGAGAGATCAGCCGCCCCGACGCCAACGTCCTGGAAGCTCACCTGCTCGAGTGCGACCCCTGCCAGTCGCTTTCCGAGCTCTTCCTCTGGCAGGACCGGGTCCTCGCCGAGCTGGCCGGACAGGCCAGGATCGAGACCCTGATGTCGAAGGTTCGCGAGGGCCTCCAGAACCTGGACCAGGTCCCCGTCGACGAGGAGGCCCGGCCTCGCTGGTCGCTGACGCTGTCCCCGAGGTGGATGGCGGCCGCGGCGGCCTTCCTGCTCGCCCTGGCGGCCGTCCTCTTCTGGAAGCCGCGCGTCCCCGACGCCACGACCGCCCAGAACGTCACGCCGCCCCCCAAGGTGGAGGTCGCGCCGACCCCCGAGCCGCCGGCGACCCAGGTCGTCGAGAAGACGCCGGACCTCGTGCCGCCGGCTCCGCCCGAGCAGCAGCCGCCGCCGAAATCGGAGCTCGTGAACGAGGACAAGAAGGTCCCGCCGCCGCAGCCGCCTCCCAAGGCGCCGCCGGAGGTGGTCAGCAAGGTCGAACCGACGCCGAACCCGAACGCCCCGACGCCGCCCCTCGTGAAGAACGCGGGCAAGGAAGTCGTGATGGCGATGCCGAAGGCCAAGTCGCTCGACGAGGCGGTCCGCGACGGCATGGCCTTCGTCAAGGCGAAGTCGGCGCTCTTCGCGGCCGAGGGCAAGTCCGACGAGCTCGTCCTCTGGACCTACATCCACGGCGGCATGCCGGAGACCGACCCCCAGTTCCAGGCGCTCCTCAAGGGGGTCCTGGAGAAGCCGCTCGAGCGGACCTACAACGTCGCGCTGGCCGCGATGGCGCTCGAGGAGCTGGACCGCGTGAAGTACCAGAAGCGCATCGCGCAGTGCGCCCAGCACCTGGTCGACAACCAGTGCGCCAACGGCCAGTGGGGCTACGGCGATCCGTCGATCTTCGTGATGGACATCGTCCTGCCGCCGCTGCCGCCGAAGTTCAAGGGCATCCGCAAGGTGCCGGTCACGCGCAAGCGCGACGGCCCCGCGGCGGGCGACAACTCGAACAGCCAGTACGCGATGCTCGGCCTCCGCGCCTGCCACGATGCGGGCATCGTGCTGCCGGCGGCGACGATCGAGCTGGCGTCGAAGTGGTGGCGCGAATCGCAGAGCCGCCTCTCGACCGTGAAGGCTCCGGCGCCGGCCCCCGAGGGCTGGTGCTACGGGAAGCACGAGCACAAGCCCTACGGCTCGATGACGGTCGGCGGCGTCGCGAGCCTGGCCATCTGCGATTACATCCAGGGCAAGGACGCCAAGAAGGACCGCGAGATCGCCAACGGCATGGAGTGGCTGGCGAAGAACTTCTCCGTCACCTTCAACCCCGGCCCCTACGAGCACGCGCGCTTCGAGGTGGACTCGCAGCACAATTACCTGTACTACCTCTACGGGCTCGAGCGGGCCGCCATCCTCTACGGCACCGAGCAGATCGGCAGCCAGTTCTGGTTCGCCAAGGGCATGCAGGTGCTGATCGAGCAGCAGCGCCCCGACGGCTCCTGGAGGAGCGCGGGCGGCAACGAGGTCCACGACACCTGCTTCGCCATCCTCTTCCTCCGCAAGGCCACCCGCGCCCTGGTCGACGTCCCCACCCCGGGCGCCGGCGGCTCCGTCCCCACCAAGAAGTAGCCCTCTCCGTCGTCCCTTCGGTCAATTCCATTTCGCATTCACCGGCCCATGCGGGATGACTCGGGTGTATCATTAGCAGGGCGATCGTGCGGGCGGGACTGGTGGCGTTTTCGTTGCACCGTGATTCATGAGTACGCGACGCGCCATCCGGGCGGAAGGAACGGGGATCAGCGAAGGCCTTTCCGAGGCCGCCGTTCAGGACCACCTTCAGCTCCTCCTCCTCCTTGATGCTCTGAAGGACCGCATCTACTTCAAGGACCGCCAGAGCAAGTTCCTTCGCATCAACCAGGCCCTCTCGGACCGCTTCGGGCTCGCCAACCCCTCGCAGGCGGTCGGCAAGTCCGACTTCGACTTCTTCCCCCGGGAATTCGCCCAGCGCACCTACGAGTGCGAGCAGCAGATCATCAAGACCGGCAAGGCCGCCGTCGACCTGGAGGAGCACACCGTCTGGGCCGACAAGACCGAGGCCTGGACCCTCGTCACCAAGATGCCCTACCGCGACGCGCGCGGGCAGATCATCGGCACCTTCGGCCTCTCGCGCGACATCACCGAGCACAAGAAGGCCGAGGAGGGCCTGCGGACCTCCATGGCGCTCTACCACTCGCTCGTCCAGAACCTGCCCCAGAACATCTTCCGCAAGGACCTCGATGGCCGCTTCACCTTCGCCAACACCCAGTTCTGCGCGGGCCTCGGCAAGCGCCTCGAGGAGGTCCTGGGCCGCACGGACTACGACCTCTTCCCGGCGTCGCTCGCCCGCAAGTACCAGGAGGACGACCGCCGGATCATCAAGAGCGGAAAGTCCTACGAAAGCGTGGAGGAGCACCATCCCCCGGGCAAGGACCTGCTCTACGTGCGCGTCGTCAAGACGCCGATCCAGGATGCGCGCGGCTACGTGGTCGGCGTCCAGGGCATGTTCTGGGACGTGACCGACCTGCACCATGCCCAGAAGGCGCTCGAGTCGAGCGAGCAGCGCTACGCGCTCGCCGCGGCCGGCGCCAACGACGGCCTCTGGGACTGGGACCTGCGGACGGGCCAGGTCTACTACGGGCCGCGCTGGAAGTCCATGCTCGGGTTCCAGGAGGACGAGATCGGCAATTCCCCCGAGGAGTGGATGAAGCGCGTCCACGCCGAGGACCTGGAGAAGCTGAAGACCGACCTCGCCTCGCACGTGCTGGGCAAGACCGCGCACTTCGAGAACGAGCACCGGATGCTCCACAAGGACGGCGGCTACCGCTGGATGCTGAGCCGCGGCATCGGCGTCCGCGCCCGAAACAGCAAGGCCGTCCGCCTGGCCGGCTCGCAGACCGACATCACCGACCGCAAGCGCTTCGAGGAGCAGCTCGCGCAGCAGGCCTTCTACGACACCCTCACGGGGCTCCCCAACCGGGCGCTCTTCATGGACCGCCTCGCCCTCGCGGTGACCCGCCAGCGTCGCCGCAAGAGCTCGATGTTCTCGATCCTCTTCCTGGACGTCGACCGCTTCAAGGACGTGAACGACAGCCTCGGCCACCTGAAGGGCGACCTGCTCCTGACCTCGATCGCCCGCCGGCTGGAGACCTGCGTGCGCCCCGGCGACACCGTCGCGCGGCTGGGCGGCGACGAGTTCACCATCCTGCTCGACGACATGCGCGACCCCGCCGACGCCGTGCAGGTGGCGGACCGGATCCTGGAGCAGATGCGGATGCCCTTCGTCCTCGCGGGGCACGAGGTCTTCGCGACGGTTTCGATCGGCATCGCCCCGGGCGCGCACTACGACAAGCCCGAGGACCTCCTCCGCGACGCCGACACGGCGATGTACCGCGCCAAGGAGCGGGGCAAGAACTGCTACGAGGTCTTCGACACCGCGATGCACTCGCGCGCCGTCGCGCGGCTCGAGCTCGAGACGGACCTCCGGAAGGCGATCGAGCGGAAGGAGTTCCGCGTCTACTACCAGCCGATCGTGTCGCTGATCAGCGACGGCCTGGTGGGCTTCGAGGCGCTCGTGCGCTGGCAGCACCCCCAGAAGGGCCTGGTGACGCCCGGCGAGTTCCTGCCGCTGGCCGAGGAGACGGGCCTCATCCTCCCGATCGACCTCTGGGTCCTCCGCGAGGCGGCCCGCCAGACGAAGGAGTGGCAGGACCGCTACGCCTCCGCGGCGGAGCTCCGCATCAACGTCAACCTCTCGACCAAGCAGTTCTCGCAGCCCGGGCTCGTCGAGCGCGTGAAGGACGTGCTGACCCAGACGGGCCTCGACGGCCGCCACCTGACGCTCGAGATCACCGAGAGCGCCATCATGGAGGAGACCCAGGCGCTGGCGAGCCTGCTGGAGCAGCTCCGCAAGCTCGACATCCGACTCTACCTCGACGACTTCGGCACCGGCTACTCGTCCCTCGGGTACCTGCACCGTTTCCCGATCCACAGCCTCAAGATCCACAGCTCCTTCGTGGGCCAGCTGGGGAAGGAGGCGGAGGACCCGGGCCAGCTCGTCCGCACCATCACGACGCTCGCGGAGAACATGAGCATGGGCGTGGTGGCCGAGGGCGTCGAGACCCGCGAGCAGCTCACGAAGCTGCGGGACCTGCGCTGCCAGCGCGTCCAGGGCTACTTCTTCTCGCGCCCCCTCTCGGCGGTCGACGCCGAGCAGCTGCTCGCCAAGGGTCCCGCCTGGGCCAACACCAAGACCTGACGCTCGACCTCCCACGAGTCCGTTCCGCGCGGATCGGGCGCGAGACGATGCTTGATGCCCTCTGCGTCCCCTGATACACTCTTGCCCCAATGGCGCTCGACGCGCTCCTCAAGCGGTGCCGGGCGTGGAAGCACCGCCACCTCCTCGGCACGAAGGACCTTTCCGCTTCGGATATTTCCCTCGTTCTCGACGTCGCCGAAGAGCTCGTCGCCCAGAAGGACGTCGCCCCCCTCAAGGGCCGGCGCCTCTTCAACTTCTTCGTCGAGCCCTCCACCCGCACCAAGACCTCCTTCTCGCTGGCCGGCCGCCGCCTCGGCGCGGAGATCGTCGACTTCTCTCCCGCCTCGTCGAGCCTGACCAAAGGCGAAAGCCTGAAGGACACCGCCCGCACCATCGAGTCGATGGGGGTCGACTTCACCGTGATCCGCCACGGCGCCTCGGGCGCGCCGGCCTTCCTGTCGCGCCTCGTCCGCAGCTCCGTCATCAACGCCGGCGACGGCACCAACGAGCACCCGACCCAGGCGCTCCTGGATCTCTACACGATCCGGCAGCGCCTCGGGAAGCTCAGCGGGCTCCGCGTCGCCCTCGTGGGCGACATCCTCCACAGCCGCGTGGCGCGCTCGAACCTCTGGGCCCTGCAGAAGCTGGGGAACGAGGTCACGCTCGTCGGGCCCTCCACGCTCGTGCCGCACGACCTGGACGCCCCCGTCTCGCACGACTTCGACCGCGCCCTCCGGGAGCACGACGTCGTCATGATGCTGCGCCTCCAGCTGGAGCGGCAGGCGGCCGGCCTCTTCCCGTCGACCGGCGAGTACGTCCGCTTCTTCGGCCTCACGCGCGAGCGTCTCGCGACCCTCCGGAACGGCACGATCATCATGCACCCGGGCCCCATGAACCGCGGGCTCGAGATCAGCGCCGAGGCCGCCGACAGCAGCCGCTCCGTCATCCTCAACCAGGTGGCCAACGGCGTCGCCGTCCGCGCCGCCGTGCTCCTCCTGCATTCCCAGGTGCACGCGTGATCCTCATCAAGAACTGCAAGCCGTACGACCTCGTTCTCGACGGCGGCAAGATCCGCAAGGCCGGGAAGGGCGCCGGCAAGGCCGAGCAGACGGTCGACGCCAAGGGCCTCGTCGCGGTCCCCGGCCTGATCGACATGCACGTCCACTTCCGGGAGCCGGGCCGCGAGGACAAGGAGACGATCGCCTCGGGATCGGCGGCCGCGATCGCCGGCGGCTTCACGAGCGTCGCCGTGATGGCGAACTCGGGCCGCGTCTGCGACGACGCCGTCGGCGTGGTCTACGTGCAGGTCAAGTCCCGGGAGGCCGGCGCCGCGAACGTCTTCGCGGTCGGCGCCGTCACCAAGGGCCTCAAGGGCGAGGAGCTGGCCGAGCTGGGCAAGATGTCCGAGGCGGGCGCGGTGGCCTTCTCGGACGACGGCATGGCCATCACGAACTCCGAGCTCATGCGCCGCGCCCTCGAGTACTCCAAGATGTTCCGGAGGCCCATCCTCGCCCACTGCGAGGATACGGCCCTGACGAAGAACTTCGTGATGAACGAGGGGCCGGTCTCCGCCAAGCTCGGCCTGCGCGGCTACCCCAACGCGGCCGAGGCCGCGATGGCGGCCCGGGACTGCTACCTCGCGGCCTTGACGGGCGGCCACGTCCACATCTGCCACGTCAGCGCGAAGGAGACGGTCGACGTCGTGCGCCGCGCCAAGAAGCAGGGCATCCGCGTCAGCGCCGAGGCGGCGCCGCACCATCTGATGCTGACCGACCAGGCGCTCGTGAACTACGAGTCGAAGTACAAGATGAACCCGCCGCTGCGGACGCAGGCGGACGTCGAGGCCCTCATCGAGGGCGTGGTCGACGGCACCATCGACGCCATCGCCAGCGACCACGCGCCGCACACCACGGAGGAGAAGGAGCAGGAGCTGGCCGCCTGCCCCAACGGGATCATCGGCCTCGAGACGACCCTCGGGGTGATCCTCTCGATCAAAGGCATTCCCTTCGACCGGGCGATCGACGCCATGACGGCGGCGCCCGCGCGCATCCTCGGGCTGAAGGGGAAGGGGACCCTGGAGGAGGGGGCGGACGCCGACGTGACCCTGATCGACCCGAAGGCCTCGTGGACGGTCGACCCCGAGACCTTCAAGTCCAAGGGCCGCTGCACGCCGTACGACAAGATGAAACTCAGCGGCCGAGCGGCCCATGTCTTCGTCGCCGGTCGACAGTGTTTCTGATCGACGGCTACAACCTGCTCCACGCCCTGACCCGGGGCCGGGCCGTCGAAAGCGCCCGCGAACAGCTCCTCACCAGGATCGTCGAGTACTGCACCCGCGGGAACTACCGCGCCTGGATCGTCTTCGACGCCACGGGCGGGATGAAGCGGCGCGAGCAGCGCGGCCCGGTGGACGTGTACAACGTTCCTCAGGGCAACACGGCCGACGAAGTGATCCTGCAGGCGCTGGCGACCTGCGACGACCAGATGCAGTACACGGTCGTCTCGAACGACCTGAAAATCATCAAGGCCGCCGAGAAGGACGGCTACAAGGTCCTCTCGTGCGAGGACTTCGGCCGCCGCATCCTGGCCCAGCCCGAAGCCCCGGAAAAGGGCGGCCTCCCGTCTCCCGGCGAGGTCGACTACTGGATGCGCGAGTTCGGGCTGGACGAGGACGCCCCGCCCTAGCTCAACGGAGCTTGAACAGGCCCGCGCCGATCCTCGTCAGGCGCCCTTCCTCGACGCACTGCTGCGTCAGCCGGTGGAGGGTGGGGCTGTAGAGCAGCGTGAGCTTCTCCCGCCGCATGGCGTCCGTCAGCCCCTCCGCGCTCTGCGCCCGAAGGAACACGACGCGGCGCGAGAAATCCGGGCGGTACAGCGAGTAGCACTTCACCTCGTCGTCCGGGTTCTCGAGGAAGCCGACCTCCTCGACGCCGTCCAGGATCGGGTACTTGTAGAAGCCCCGCTCCCGCCAGGACTGGGCCGCGAGGTCGCTCACGCCATTGACGGGGAACTTCCCGGGGATCATGGTGCTCACGAACTGCACGGCGATCGCGACCCACGCGAGCGTCGCCGCGGGCCGCAGCGACCCGGCGAGCTTCGCGGCGGCCAGCGCGAAGAGGCCGGGGAAGAAGAGCACGTACCTCATGTTCCAGGGGTCCGGCACGATCAGCGCGCAGACGCAGACGAGGGACAGCGCATAGGCGCCCGCGAGCCAGCGCATCCGGCGTTCGTTCCGCAGCGCGAGGAAGAGCGGGACCAGTCCGACCGCGAGGGCGCCGCAGCCCCATCCCGAGATCGAGGTCAGCTCGGGGTCGGGAGGGCCCAGGTGGTCGTAGATGCGGCTGTCCAGGGCGCGGTAGAGGTTTTCCGTCAGGCCCGCCAGGCTCGGGCCGAAGCGCTGGGCGACGTGGCCCTGATGGACGACGATGCCCGAACGGCCCATGGGGTGGATGGGGTTGCCGAACACGATCGCGTTGCGGACGTACCAGCTGGAGCCGACGGCCAGAGCGGCCAGGCCCACCGCGAGCGTCGCCTTCGTCCAGAGCGGCCGCTGTCGGGCGACGATCAGGCCGACGACGGCGAGGCCCGGCAGCGCGTAGACGTACGTCGGCTTGACGCCGATCCCCAGGCCGAAGGGCAGCAGCAGCAGGGCCGCGGGGACCGAGCGGAACGTGAGGGCGGCCGTCGCGGTCCAGAGGGCCGCCGCGGCGCCGTCGTTGAGGCACGAGGTGGCCTGCAGGCTGAGCCCCGGCGTCAGCGCGTAGAGCAGCCCCGCCAGGAACGCGAAGCGGGGCGCGATCTCGAGGCGGCGCGCCAGGTCGACGATGGCCGCCGCGCCCAGCAGGAGGAACTCGAGGCCGGCCATTTCGATGAGGACGTCGTGGCGCAGCGGCGCCACCCACCAGGCCTCCACGAGCTCGAAGCCCGACGGGAACGTGGCGCGGAGGTCGAGCCCCCATTCCCCGGTGAATCCGGAGTGCAGGATCCATTCGCCGATCTTGGGGAGGTGGTACGTGTGGGCATCCCGCTGGAACGGCGCGAAGAACCAGACCTGGAGGAGCGAGCGCAGGATCACGGCGGCCGCCACGAGCAGCGCTCCCGTCCCGACCTCGGGGAGCCGCGGCCGGGGCAGCTGCCGATGTTCCCGGAGCGCGAGGAGCGCGCCCGTCGCGAGCGCCCCCGCGGCGGCGAGCGCCGCCGGCGAGAGCAGCTTCGCGGCTCCCATCGCGAGCACGGCCAGGGAGACCAGGCCGATCCGGAGCAGCAGGAAGAGGACGAGGTCCGTCGACGCCTCGCCGGTCTTCACGCGCCGCAGGACGGCGTGCGCTCCCAGCAGCACGGCCGCGTTCGAGAGGAGCAGCGCGAGCAGGCTCATCGGCAGAGCAGGAGAGTGTCGAGCACCTGCCCGAATTCCCGGGACAGGTAGATGACGAAGAGGGCGGTCATCGCGGCCGCCGTGACGGCCGCCATGGCGCGGGTCCTCGAGAGGAAGACGTAAAGGATCCAGTAGACCGAGAGCACGACCATCCAGTCGAGGTAGAAGGGCTGCCTCGTCGCGAATGCGAGCCGGAGCACGAGGATCGCGAGGGGAACGAGGGCCTCCCAGGTCCGGCGGGGCGGCTCGGCCGGAGGCGTCTCCATTACTTCCGCGCTTCGGCGACGAGCGCGCGGAACAGCGACTGCTGGCGGGCGTCGTCCTGCATCCGCTCGGGGTGCCACTGGACGCCGATCACGAAGCGATGGTCCAGGCTCTCGACGCCCTCGATGAGTCCGTCGGGACTTTCGGCGGTGACGACCAGGCCGCGGCCGAGCTTGTGGATCGCCTGGTGGTGCCACGAGTTGACCGTCGGCTTGGGGACGCCCACGATGTCGCGCGTCATCGAGACGCCGCTCATCGACACCGGGTGGGTCGCGCCTTCCGAGTGGGCCTTCACGCCCGGCAGGTCGTAGACGTGCTGGTGCAGCGAGCCGCCCAGGGCGACGTTCAGCTCCTGGTGGCCGCAGCAGATGCAGAGGGTCGGCAGGTCGCGCTTGAGCACTTCGCGCATCGCGAGGAAGTCGCAGGTTTCGCGGTCCTCGTGCATCAGGTCCGTCTTGGGGTGCGGCTTCTCCTTCCAGCGGCCGGGGTTGATGTCCGGCCCGCCCGTGAAGAGGAAGCCGTCCACGTGGTCCAGGAAGTCGCGGATCTCCGCGGGCGACTGCAGCGCGGGCATCAGGACCGGCAGGCCGCCCGCCCGTTCGACGGAGCGGACGTAGTTCCGGTCGAGCTTGTAGTAGGAGTCGCCGGTATCGCTGATGATCTTGCAGTTGATCCCGATGATCGGCTTTTTCTTCACGGCATCGTCTTGAGGTAGAACATTCCGGCGACGATCACGAGGGCGGCGAACACGATCGCGGCCGCGATCAGGAGGGCGCCGTTATCCTTTTCGGACGACATCGAGGATCTCCTCCTCCGTCAGCAGGCGGTCGGAGCGCTTGGCGCGCTCCAGGATGGCGCTGACGCGCGGCTCCGTGACCGGGTGGCCCCGGCGCTCCAGCCAGTGGACCACGTTCGACTTTCCGCTCATCGGGCCGATCGCGATCTCCTGGGCGCGGCCGAACTCGCCCGCCGGCACCCCGGAGTATACCCGGTCGGCCAGCCACGCGTCGCCCTTCCGGAGCGCCTTGACGATCGCGGCCGCGTGGACGCCGGTGGCGGTCTCGAACGCGTCGCGTCCCGCGACCGGGTAGCCGTGCGGGATCGGGACCTGCGCGTGGCGCGACACCGTGGTGCAGTACTCGTAGAGCCTCGAGAGGTCGTTGTCGATCCAGCCCAGGAGCTTCAGGTTGACGAGCAGCTGGTCGAGCGGCGTGTTGCCCACGCGCTCGCCGATGCCCAGCGCGGTGCCGTGCAGGCGGTCGGCGCCCGCCTGCAGGGCGGCGATCGAGTTCCAGACGCCCAGGCCGCGGTCCATGTGGCCGTGGAAGTCGATGCGGACGTGCGAGAGCTTCCGGGCGTCCAGCAGCCCGCGGGTCCAGGAGACCAGCTGCGCCACCCCGTGGGGCGTCGCGTGCCCGCAGGTGTCGCAGAGGCAGAGCCGGCGGGCGCCGGCCTCGATGGCGGTGAGGAAGAGGGTCTCGAGATCCTTCGGGTGCGCGCGCGTGGTGTCCTCGGTGACGTACATCACCTCGATGCCGTTCTTCACGGCGAACTCGGTGGCGCGGCGCGTGTGGTCCACGATCGACTGCAGGGTCCAGTCCTCGGCGTACTGGCGGATCGGGGAGGAGCCGATGAACATGGCCACCGCCATGGGCCGACCGGTCTTCTGGGCGATCTCGGCGATCGGCCGGATGTCCGCCTCGAGGGTGCGGGCGGCGCAGTTCGGGACGATGCGCATCTTCTCGTTCGCCATCGCGCGGGCGACCGCGAGGGTGTCGGCCATCACGGTGCCGCCGGCACCGGGGAGCCCGATGTCCGCGGTGTCGATGCCCATCGCGTCCATGAGCCGGACGATCTCGATCTTCTGGTCGACGCCGGGGGACACGGCGCTGGGGGACTGCAGGCCGTCGCGCAGCGTCTCGTCGTCGAACTCGATGCGCCGGGCGGGGCGCCGGGGGGCGTCGCCGGCGCCGTTCCAGTCGTAGATGAGGTCGTGGTCCACTTAGGATCCCTTGGGCCGGCGCAGCGCGGCGAGCAGCCGCTCGAAGGTGTCGTCCAGCTCCTTGTGGAGCTCCTTGGTATCGGACTGCTTGTCGGCGAGGGCGGTGAAGAAGCTGACGGACTTGGTGCTGATCTCCAGCACGATGGACTGGACCTCCTCGGGCAAGGACTTCTGGAGGAGGGCGTTCATCTCGACGAACTTGCGCCGCGCCGGGAGGACGGGGTCGTTCGGATTGGCCAGCGCGTCCTTCACGAGCTTGCGGGCGGAGTCGATGAGTGCGAGGATCTGCCCGGGCTCGGTCAGCTTCGGGATGGCGATCTCGTCGACGAGATAGTCGACCGTCTGGCGCAGGCGGGTGAGGCCTTCGCGGGCGACCTCTCCCTCACCGGCGGCGGCGTGCTTGGACGCCGAGATCAGGATGCCGCCCAGGTTCTCGAGGCCGCCGTCGGCGACCTGGTCGAGGTTGAGGACGCGGTACTCCGGGACCTTGAGCGGATAGTTCCGCCGCTGGATCTCGGCCGACTTTTCCACCCACGACTTGACGGGAGCCTGCCAGGCATCGCCCGGCTTGCCCTTGAGCTCCGCGATCTTGGCCTTGACCTCGTCGCCCATGGCGGCGTAGGTCCGGATCTCGCCGGCAAGCTGCTCGCGGACCGCCTTGGTCTCACGCTCGACGTCCTGGGGCGTGCCGTGCTGCAGGACGATGTCCGCCTTGGCGGCGGGGAAGTCCATCCGCTGGGCCTGGAACTCGGGGCTGAAGCGGAAGCGGGCGATGTAGCGGCCCGCCAGGTTCTTCTTGCTCTTGGGGAAGGCCGTGAAGTCCTGGGTGAATTTCCCGCCCTTGACGGTCGTGGTGTCCTTGGCGATCTCGCGGCCTTCGTTGACCCGGTCGTAGTAGAGGTACGCGTTCAGGAGGGCGCCGTCGGGGAGGTTCGTGGTCCCCTCGCAGAGGAAGGACGGCGAGGCGTTGCCCTGGGCCGGGACGTCGCGGAGCTCCCCCTTGATCTCGGGAGCCTGGGCGGCGCCCTGCGCGGCCTGGCACGCGAGCGTGGCGACGAGACTGGCGGTGAGGAAGGCGAAGTGCAGCATGGGGTAGATCCTTTCCTGACCCGCCCCCTCATCCTAGTCGACCGCACCCATAAACGCAACTGCCGGCTTCGGGAATGGGGAGTTCCTTTTCTCACGAATCAGGTAACGACGGGGGGGTGGGGCGGTCATACGTGCGTGAACGAGACGTTCCGGAGCAATTCCTTTCACCCAACTAGGTGGGGTGTTATAGTCGGAACGTTCTCGCCGGAGAGTCGATGATGGGTACCGACGTTCTGGAATTCATCTACCTCGTCTGCTTCTTCCTGGGGCTGGGCTTCGCCATTCTCAGCGCGCTCCTTGCGGGAGTCTTCGGGGGTCACGCGGGACCGCACGTCGATGCCGGCGGCGTGCACGTCGATCTCGGCGCCTCCCACACCGACGGCACCCACGCGCCCGCGACGGACGGCTCGGTCCACTTCTCGCCCCTCTCGCCGGTCTCGATCGCGCTGTTCATCACCACCTTCGGCGGCATCGGCCTCCTGCTCAAGAAACTCGGCTTCCCCTCCCTGGTGCAGCTCCCGGCCGGCATGATCTCCGGCCTCATCGTCGGCGGCGCCGTCTCCTACGGGTTCTTCCGGATCATGCTGGCGACGCAGGCCTCGAGCCACGCCCGCGCGGGCGAGGAGATCGGCATCGAGGCGGAGATCACGGTCCCGATTCCCAACGACGGCCTGGGCGAGATCGCGTACGTCGTCCGCGGCACCCGCTTCACGAATCCCGCGCGGACGCTGGACGGCAAGGAACTGCCCGCGCGCGTCATGGTCAAGATCGTCAAGCAGGCCGGGAACACCTACATCGTTCAGAAAGCTTAGGAGGTCACGATGAGTAACCTGCTCGCGCTCGCCCAATCCGACGGAGGGAACATGACCATGTGGGCCTTCCTCCTGGTGGGCGGCATCCTGTTCGCCGTCTTCCTCTTCTCGGTCCTCTTCGCCGCCCGCTACACGAAGGTGGGCCCGAACGAGGTGCTCATCGTGTCCGGCCGCACGCACCGCGTGTCCGACGGCCGCGGGGGCGAGAAGGAGGTCGGCTTCCGCATCAAGAAGGGCGGCGGCACCTTCGTGTGGCCGATCTTCGAGAAGGCGGAGGTCCTCTCCCTCGAGCTGATGACCATCGACGTCAAGACCCCGTCGGTCTACGCCATCACGGGCGTGCCCGTCCGGGTCGACGGCGTCGCGCAGATCAAGGTCCGCGGCGAGGAGACCGCGATCCGCACGGCGGCGGAACAGTTCCTGTCGAAGACCCCGACGGAGGTCATGCAGATCGCCCACCAGACCCTGGAAGGCCACCTGCGGGCGATCATCGGCAAGCTGACCGTCGAGGAGCTCTACAAGGACCGCGACAAGTTCGCCCAGAACGTCCAGTCGGAGTCGGCCACCGACTTCGCCAACATGGGCCTGCAGATCGTGTCGTTCACGATCAAGGAGATCCAGGACGACCAGGGCTACCTGGACGCCCTCGGCAAGCCGAAGATCGCCGAGGTGAAGAAGGAGGCGATCGTCGGCCAGTCGATCGCCGACCGCGAGGCGACGATCCAGAGCTCGAAGAACATCCAGGCCGGGCAGGAGGCGCGCTTCCTCGCCGAGACCGCGGTGGCCGAGTCCAAGCGGAACTACGAGATGAAGCAGGCCGACTACCAAGCCGCCATCAACCAGAAGAAGGCCGAAAGCGACCTGGCCTACGACCTGCAGAAGTTCAAGTCGCAGCAGGCGGTGAAGCTGGAAGAGATGAAGGTGCTCGACATCGAGCGCGAGCGGCAGATCGAGATCAAGCAGAAGGAGCTGATGGCCTCGGTCCAGCGGCCCGCCGAAGCCGAGCGCTTCCGCATCCAGCAGATCGC
>Ga0310812_10000051_pt1 | contig 57141 bp, 38 predicted proteins | sample NN3metagenome_FD_205747 | JGI IMG/M metagenome (GOLD analysis project Ga0310812, IMG submission 205747) | Soil microbial communities from experimental microcosm in Duke University, North Carolina, United States - NN3 | ecosystem: Engineered > Artificial ecosystem > Soil microcosm > Unclassified...
CGCGCGATCAAGGGCTGGGAGAACGATCCCGCCTGGGTCGAGACGACGGCGCAGCTCCGGAAGAAGCTGGCCGACCTGGCGGCGAAGCTCGGCGACGAGTTCCCCAAAGAGTAGTCAGCGGTCCAGGTAGCGGGCGAAGAGCCAGTCCAGCGCCTCCTCGAAGCGCGCCCCGATCTCCTGCGCGTCCTCCGGATCGCTGGGGTCCACCTCCAGATAGCGTCGCTTCCGCACGTCGAGGACGAGGAACTGCTCCCCCTCGGCGTCGTCGCTCAGCGCGAGCCAGCTGCCGGGCAGCGCTTCGTCCTCCTCCTCCTGGTCGTGGTAGAGGAGCGAGGTTGCGTCCCGGATCTCCCGCAGCGGCAGGAGCCGGGCCTCGGCGCCGATCGGACTCTTCGGTGAAAGGTGGAAGCGGATCCCGTTGCAGCGCTTGAGGAAGCCCAGCAGGTCGTTGGGCGGCTTGAGTCCGGGGTTCCGCGCCTTCCAGCGGCCGATCTCGACGGAGCGGATCGGCGCAGCCAGCTCGTGCGTGCCTGGCGCGGCGGCGTTGTCGTCGGCGATCTTCTTGAGGAAGGACTCGGGTTTCATCGCTCGCGCGCGCCATGTTACTTAAAGTAACGCGGCGTTACGAATCGTAACTCGAGGAGGCCGGGCGGCGGGCCGCGTCCCAGCGGCGCGCGCTGGCACGGGGCTTGCTCTTCTCCAGCGCAGGCCGGCGGGCGCTTCGCGAGGTGAAGTTGCGATGCGCGACAGCGTCCAAGAGGTTCGAGTCCTCCGCCCGCCGCCTGCCGCATCGGCGCGGCGTGGATCGCGCCGGGTTTTGGTCATGGAGGTGTTCCGTGGAGAAGACGACGAACAAGCCCCTGAAGGAGGAAGTGGTTCGGGAGTTCCCGCCGCTGGGAAAGTACCGGATCCGCCTCGTGCGCAACCCCAAGCGGCCGGGCGAGACGCCCACGCTCGACATCCGCGAGTACATCAGCTCGGAGACCTTCGAAGGATTCACGCGCCGCGGGATCCGGCTGGGCGACCGCGCCCAGATGGATCTGCTGAGGGACGTGCTGCGGGAGGTCCTGGAGGCCGGAGGCTTCGCGAAGCCCGCGCCCGGGCTGATGCCCGTGCAGTAGGTTCCGTCGACCGCAGTGCCACGGGGCCGCGGGCCTCCGTGGCGCTGCGCCTCGGAACGGCCTAGCCCAGCGTCGCCTTGATCTTGTTGATCTCGCCCTGAAGAACCGCCTTGCGCGAGGGGTCGAGCTGGACGGCCTTCTGGAAGTCCGCCATCGCGTCGGCGTAGTCCATCCGCTCGGAATGCACGGCGCCCCGGATCGCATACGCCTCGGCGTTCTTGGGGTCGAGCTCGAGCGCCCGGGCGAGATCCTTGAGCGCCTGGTCGGTCTTGCCGCGCTGCAGGCGGAGCTGCGCGCGGGCGCAGTAGGCGCCGGCGATGTGCGGCTGGGGCACCAGGTTGGGGTTGATGCGGAGCGCCTTCTCGAGGTCGACCAGCGCCAGCTCGTGCTTCTGCGCGCGGAGGTGCAGGTCGCAACGGGAGAGCAGCGCCATCGCGAACTCGGGGTCCGTCTCGATCTCGGGGTTCACCTTGGCGGCGACTTCGAAGTCGGCCACGGCGCCGATCGTGTCGCCGCGCTGCATGCGGGCGCGGGCGCGTTCGCCGAACGCCATGAGGAGCATCGGGTCGACCTGCGCCTCGGGCTTCAGCTTGAGCATGAGCTCGATGTCGCCCGCCGCGCGCTCGGCCTCGCCGAGCTGGAAGTAGGCGGAGGCGCGCTGCTCGCGGTGCGCCGGCTCCGACGGGGCCATGGAGATCGCGCGGGTCAGGTCCTCGACGGCCTCGCTGAAGCGGCCCTCCTCGACGTGGCCGCGGCCGCGGTGGCCGAAGGAGACGGCGAAGCAGGCTTCAATGTTGAGGTTCGGGCGGGCGGCGGTGACCTGGGCCAGGTCGGCCAGCGCCTCCTCGTGCGCGCCCTCGTTGCAGCGCGCGATCGCGCGGCGGTAGAGCGCGTCGATGCGCTCGCCGTCCGCCTCCGGAGTGCGGCTCATCTGGTCGGCCGCCTCGAAGTCGGCGACGGCCTCGTTGACGAGCCCCTTCTCCTGGCGCGCCTTGGCGCGGCGGCGGTAGCAGTCGGCGTATTCCGCGAGCGGGACGACTTCGGGCCGCAGCTTCCGGGCGGTCGCGAAGTCCTGGAGCGCGGCGTCGAGCACGGACACCTGGACGTTCTTGCGCGCGCGCCAGAGGAAGGCGTCGGCGTAGCGGGGATCGACCCCGAAGCCGGGATCGCGCGCGAGCGCCTGGTCGAGGTCCTTGAGGGCGCCGTCGAAGTCCTGCTTGCGGAGCGCGACGGTGCCGCGGTCGTGGTACGGGGCGGCCTGCTCGGGATCGAGCGCGATCGAGCGGGCCAGGTCCTCCATGGCCTTGCCGAAGTTGCCCTTGCCGAGGTGCACCCGGGCGCGGACCGCGAGGGCTTCGGCGTCCTCGGGTTGGGCCTCGAGCGCGGCGCTGAGGTCGGCCAGCGCGCCGTCGAGGTCCTTCCGCTTGGCGCGGAGTTCGCCTCGCAGCGCGAGGGACTTGGCATGGTCGGGAATCTTGGAGATCGCCTTGTCGAGGTACTGGAGCGCGCCCTCGATGTCCTTGAGGTCGGTCAGGGCGACGGCGCAGTAGTAGACCGCCTCGACGTTGCCCTGGAGGCACTGCTTGAGGTCCGCAAGGGCCTCCTTCGGGCGCTTGCAGGCCAGGTAGGTGCAGCCGCGGAAGTAGATCGCCTTCGTCTGGCCGGCGTCGAGCTGGAGGGCCTTGTTGAAGTCGTAGAGCGCGTTTTCGTAGCGCTTGGTCTTGTAGAGCAGGATGCCGCGTTCCACGAAGGCCTGGACGTAGTCGGGGAATTCCTGGATGAGCGCCGTCCATTGCGGGATGCCCATCGCGGCGCCGTCAACGGGAGGCGGCGCGGCGCGGCGCACGCGGGTCGGACGATCATTCACGGCGCGGGCCGGCGCCGGCGTCGCGGCCTGTGCCGGAGACGGCGGCGGCGTGGCCGTGGAAGGGGCGGAGGATTCGGTGGGGCGATTGAAGCGACGGCGATGGAGTCGGGACATGAGAATCCTCCCAAATGCTCTCCGCGATGCCCAGGCTCGCCTCGCCGCCGTTCAAATTAAGCTGGCGTGCGGCCAAGGTCAAGTAGAAGTTAGGACACCGACACCCAGTGATATAATCGCGCGCAATGAAGATCTTTCGGAACGAACGGCCGGTCGTCGGAATGGTCCACCTCCTCCCCCTCCCCGGCGCGCCGCGGGCACGGGCGTTGAGCGAGGTCCGGGCGGCCGCACGGGCCGACGCGGAGGCGCTCGCCCGTGGTGGGGTCGACGGCATCCTGATCGAGAATTACGGCGACGCGCCGTTCACGGGCGGGAGCGTCGAGCCGCAGGTGGTGGCGGCCATGGCGGTGCTGGCCTCCGAGATCCGGGCGAGGTCGGGGCTGCCGATCGGGATCAACGTCCTCCGCAACGACGCCCGCTCGGCCCTCGCGGTGGCGCTGGCCTCGGGCGCGAGGTTCATCCGGGTGAATATCCACGTCGGCGCCGCGGAGACGGATCAGGGGCGCATCGACGGTCGGGCCTACGAGACCCTGAGGTATCGCAAGGCCATCGGGGCCGAGGTGGCGATCTTCGCGGATGTCTTCGTCAAGCACGCGCGGCCGGCAGGATCGACGGACCTGGCGTCGCTGGCCCGGGACACGGCGTATCGGGGCCTGGCGGACGTGCTGCTGGTGACGGGGAGCGAGACAGGGGCGGCCGCGGACCCGGATCGGGTGAGGCAGCTGAAGCAGGCCGTCCCGGACCGGCCCATCTGGGTAGCTAGCGGAGTAGAGCCCGGGAACGTCCGGAGCTTCGGGGACGCCGACGGATTTATCGTCGGGAGCGCCTTCGAGCGGGCAGGACGGGCTGGGGGACGGGTTGAGGCCCAGAGGGTTAGAGCGCTAGTTCGGGCCCTGAAAGGCCGATAATTCCCACTGGGGTGCCAACAGAAATTGACGGATCTCAGTACCATTAATTATGGACAAGGAAACTTGGCAAAACTTTTTGCATCATTTGACACTTTTTGTCCGTCGGGGTTGTAGCATTTGCAGGTTCACAGTGGCGAAAGCGATTTTGGCGAGGGAGAGAACACTCATGATGAGAGCGAAGGCTGGAGCGGGAATCCTTCTGCTGCTCTTCTCGCTGGGAACTGGGGCCAGTAGCGCGCCCCAGGAGAACGCCCAGCGGCCGACGGTCTGCTCGACGATCGACAGCGCCGTCAAGGGCATCAGCGGGTACAACAATCAGTCGGGAGTGGCGGATGACGGGGAGTTCCTCCGCCGCGTGATGCTGGATCTGGTGGGGTATCCCCCCAACCTGGACCAGGTCAAAGGCTTCATCGCCGACACGAACACCAACAAGCGCGTCGTCAAGATCGAGGAACTCCTCGCGACCGACGACTTCGCGGACCTCTGGGCCCGGCAGTTCATGGAGGTCTACTTCGGCAACTACCACGACGTGCCGATGGACACGATGCCCAAGCTGGGCAAGACGTCCAGCGCCCGCATCGTGGGCGACTTCCTCAAGTGGTTCAAGCTGAAGCTGAACAAGGACACCCCCTACACGGAAATCGTTCAGCAGATGCTCGACGCCCGGGGCACGGACGAAGGCGACCCCGCGCTGGCCTACAAGCTGTCCTTCTACAGCGGTGAAGGTCAGGCGATCGAGTTCGCCAACGGCGTCGCCCGGCACCTCCTGGGCATCCGCCTCGTCTGCGCGCGCTGCCACGACCATCCGTTCGACAAGTGGCGCGTCGAGGACTACTACGGCCTGGCCGACTTCGTCTACCGCCAGAAGGCCCGCGGTTACGGGAACGGCGGCGAGAAGGACAGCGTCGACCACGTCGAGCTGAAGTACGCCGACGAAGGCGACATCATGATGCCGAACCTGAGCGGCTCGAAGGACGCCGACGTCAAGCTGTCCAAGGGCGGCTCGGCGGCCCCGAACTTCCTCTTCGGCGGCGCGGCCGGCAAGAACGACGACCGCATGAAGGTCCTGGCCATGTTCATGACGAACAAGGCCAACTCGCAGCTGCCCCGCGCCCTGGTGAATCGCGTCTGGGGCTGGATGATGGGCCGCGGCGTCGTCCACCCGGTCGACGACTTCAACCTCAAGAACAAGGCCCTCGCGCCCGCGCTGCTCGAGGCGCTGGTCCGCGACATGATCGACCACAAGTACTCGATCAAGCAGGTGGTCCGCGCGATCGCCAACTCGGAGACGTATCAGCGCAGCTGCCAGAGCGACCAGCCGGTGACGAAGGTGACCTTCTCCCGCGCAAACGTGAAGCAGCTCAACGGCGAGCAGCTCATGAACTCGATCCTCGTGGCGACCCAGGGCAAGCCCGAGCGCAACACCGTCCGCACGATGGAAATGGTCGGCTCGCTGTACCCCGCCGGCGCCATCTGGTGCGAGGTGACGCCGCTGCCCGGCAACGCCCGCCAGGCCCTCCTGCTGCGCAACAACTCGACGGTGGCCGGCTGGATCAACGGCCCGGTGCTCCAAAAGATCAAGAGCGCGCCCGGCTCGGACGAGGACAAGATCGACCTGATGTTCCTCTCCGCGCTGTCCCGCGTCGCGAACGCGTCCGAGAAGACCCGCTACGCGGGCTTCATCAAGGCGCACAGCGGCAGCGGCTGGGAAGACGCGTACTGGACGCTCCTCAATACAACCGAATTCGTCACCCGCCATTGAGGCGGGATGTGTAATGTAATTGAGTAAAATTGATAGAAAGTTGGAGGGGAATGAGAATGGCGACCAATTGCAACGAGTGCACGCCTGGCTTCGATCGCCGGAACTTCCTGAGGTTTAGCCTCGCGGGAGCCGGCGGTGCGGTGATGTCGTCGATGCCGCACAAGCTGATGGCCCAGGCGACCCAGGCCAAGCAGGCCTCGGGCCGGACCGCGAAGGCGGTCATCATGCTGTGGATGGGCGGCGGCCCCACGCAGATCGACACGTGGGACCCGAAGCCCGGTTCCAAGAACGGTGGCGAGTTCAAGTCCCTCGACACCACGGGCGGCCCGAACATGAAGTTCTCCGAGCACATGAAGGTCTGCGCCACCCAGGGCAAGAACATGACCGTCATCCGCTCGATGAACACCCACGAAGGCTCGCACGAGCGCGGCACGTCGCTCATGCACATCGGCATCAACCCGGTCCAGGGCCTCGAAATCCCGCCCTCGGGCACGGTGGTGTCGTACGAGAAGGGCAAGGCGGACTTCCCCCTGCCCCACTTCATCGCCATCGATCCGCCGCTGATTCCGCAGGCGACGACCTTCGGCGATGACTACATGCCCTTCCGCCTGAACAACGCCGAGAACCCGATCCCGAACATCAAGAGCCCGCTCGGCGCTGGCAACAGCCGGGACAAGGAGCGCGCCGCCCTCCTCCTCGACCAGAACAAGGAGTGGGACTCCAAGCGCGTGCAGAAGGAAGTCACGAAGGTCGAGAAGGCCTACGTGAAGTCCGAGGACGTGATGAACACGCCCCTCCTGAAGGCCTTCAACTATCACGAGGAGCCCGCCGAGCTCCGCAAGGACTACGGAGACCGCTTCGGCATCAACTGCCTCCTGGCCCGCCGCCTCGTGCAGGCCGGATGCTCGTTTGTCGAGATCGGCTTGGGCGGCTGGGACATGCATGCCGACGTGTTCGGCAACTGCAAGCGCATGCTCCCCACGCTCGACGCGGGCATGGGCACGCTGATCAAGGACCTCGCCGAGAAGGACATGCTCAAGGAGACGCTGGTCATCTGGTGCGGTGAGTTCGGCCGGACGCCCAGCATCAACGCGGGCAAGGGCCGCGACCACCACGCGGACGGCTTCTCGGTCGTCATGGCCGGCGGCGGCCTGGCGGGCGGGCGCGTGTACGGCAACACCGGCCCCAACGGCGATCAGTGCCAGGCGCCGGTGCCCATCCACAACCTGTTCGCGACGATGTACGCCGCGTGCGGCATCGACGGCAACAAGAAGTACGAGACCGAAGGCCGCAAGATCAAGTACGTGTCCCAGAACGGCTCGATCTCGACCAGCGGCACGCCCATCAAGGAGCTGTTCTAAACCCTCGCAGGAACCTCGGAACGGCCCCGGCCGAAAGGTCGGGGCCGTTTCTTTTTTAAACCCGTCCGATGCCGTCGAATCGGCAGCCGCTGGCTCCGTTGACACTCGTTCGGCGTACAAGTATTCTGAGCGCTTCACTCATGAGACTCTTCCTCGCTCTGCTCGTCCTCGCCGCCGCGCCCCAGGACCGCCCGGCGCCGCCGCCGCTCCCCGAGGCCAAGGACCAGATCGTTCTCGGCCTCACGCTCCAGCTCGAGGCCGGCGGGGCCCAGGACGCCCGCGACGTCCGCCTGGCCGCCCTGTACGTCCCCGAAGGGAGCTCCCCCTCGCCCTTCCTGGCCCCAGGGCCCTTCAAGGCCGTCTGGGAGGGTTTCATCAGCGTCGACCTCGCCACCGACTGCGAGTTCAGCGCCGCGGGCAAGGGCTCGCTCCAGGTCAGCGTCGCCGACAAGCCCGCCCTCGCGGCCAAGGGCGACGACTTCTCCGGCGCCGCCGGCAAGTCGATCCGCCTCCGCAAAGGCCGAAACAAGCTCCTGGTCACCTACGAGAGCCCCGCGAAGGGCGACGCCTTCGTCCGCATCTACTGGTCCTCGAGCGACTTCCCCCGCGAGCCCCTGCCGCCGCTGGCCCTCAGCCACAACGCGGCCGCCCCGGCGCTCCGCGCCCAGCGCCGCCTCCGCGAGGGCCGCGACCTGATCGCCAACCGGCGCTGCCTGAAGTGCCACGCGAGCGACGCCAAGGGCATGCCCGAGCTCGACCTCGATGCGCCCTCGCTGGCCGAGGCGGGCGCGCGCCTCCACCCCGACTGGATCGCCAAGTGGATCCTCAACCCGCGCGAGATCCGCCCCGAGGCCACGATGCCGAAGCTTGCCGGCATCCAGCCCCAGGACGCGGCCGACATGGCCGCCTACCTGGCCACCCTCGGCAAGCCGGACGCCGATCCGGCGACCTCCGCCGAGACCGCCAAGACGGGCGGCCACCTCTTCGTCGAGATGCGCTGCATCGGCTGCCACACGCTGCCCGACAAGGACCCGGCGCCCGACCGCATCCCCTTCGGCTTCGTGAAGGCCAAGTGGCGGCCCGCCGCGCTCAAGAAGTTCCTCCTCGGGCCCGAGAAGCACTACGCCTGGATCGAGATGCCGAACTTCCATCTGAAGGACGAGGAGGCCGACCGCCTCGCCGCCTTCCTGCTCTCGCGGCCCGGCAAGCCCGTCGAGCCCTCCGGCCTGAAGGGCGATCCCGCCCGCGGCAAGCAGCAGGTCGAGTCCCGCGGCTGCGCGAGCTGCCACAAGATCGCCGACGCGAACAGCTTCAAGACGACCGCCTTCAAGGACCTCAAGGCGGACCGCTGGGCCGCCGGCTGCAAGGGCGCCGACTTCGGCCTCGCCCCCGCGCAGCTCGACGCGATCGTCGCCTTCGCGGCGACGGACCGCGCCTCGCTCAGCCACGACGCCCTGCCCGAGTTCGCCGAGCGCCAGTTCCTGAACCTGCGCTGCTTCGCCTGCCACCGCCGCGACGACCGCCTCGATGCCTGGGCCGACGTGGCGTCGGAGACCCGCGGCCTGGAGCCGCCCAAGAAGGAAGACGACGGCGAGTTCGCCACCGTGCAGGTGGCCGAGCCCTGGTTCCCGTCCCTCACCTGGATCGGCGAGAAGCTCAAGCCCGAGTGGGCCGTTGCCTTCCTCAAGGGAGAGATCAGCGAGCGGCCGAGGCCCTTCCTGAAGGCCCTCCGGATGCCCGCCTTCCCGGCGCGCGCCGAGGGGCTGATCCACGGCCTCTCGCTCGAACACGGCTATCCCGCCCGCAGCACGGCCGAGCCCGCGCCGGACAAGGAGCTCTCCGAAATCGGGCGCAAGCTCTCGGGCCCCACGGCCCCGAGCTTCGACTGCCTCTCCTGCCACGCCATCGGACCCAAGGGGGCGACCAAGGTCTTCGAGGCGCCCGCGCCGAACTTCAGGCTCGCCCGCACCCGCCTCCGCAAGGACTATTACGACCGCTGGGTCCGCGAGCCGCTCCGCCTCGAGCCCGGCACCAAGATGCCCCAGTTCATCAAGGACGGCCGCACGCAGCTGACGGAAGTCCTCGACGGCGACGGCGTCAAGCAGGCCGACGCCTTGTGGAATTACCTGCTCGAAGGCGACAAGATCCTGCCCCCCGAATGACGCGGGCCGCCGTTCTCCTTCTCCTCCTCCTCTTCCTCGGGTGCCAGGCTCCCGGAAAGGACGCTATGACCGCCGCCCAGCAGCTCCAGGCGCTCTGCGACGACACCTGGGAGACGACGCTCCGCGAGAACCCGACCTACGCCACCTACCTCGGCGACTTCCGCTACAACGACAGGCTCGCGGACATCTCCGCCGCCGCCCGCGCCCGCCGCCACGCCCAGACCGAGGGCTTCCTCGCCCGCGTCAAGGCGCTCGACAGCGCCGCCCTCTCGGAGGGCGACCGGGTCACGGCCGACATCCTCCGGCTCCAGCTCGAACAATCCCTCGAGGAGGACCGCCACAAGTTCTGGCAGTGGGACGTGGACCAGATGGGCGGCCCGCAGGCGGACTTCCCGCAGCTGATCAACTACCACCCGTTGACGGACCTGAAGGGGCTCGAGGCCCGATTCCGCGCCTTCCCGGCCTGGATGGACCAGTACCTCGACAACCTCCGCGACGGGCTGCGCGAGAACCGCGTCGCGATGCGCGTCGCCGTCGAGCGCGTCATCGGCCAGCTCAAGAGCCTGCTCGGCACCCCGGAGGACAAGTCCCCCTTCGCGGCGAAGCCCGAGCTGCTGCCCTCGATCAAGGACTCCGTCTACCCCGCCTTCCGGAAGATGCTTGCGTTCCTGGAGCAGGACTACCTGCCGAAGGCCCGGACCCGCGACGTCGGCCTCTGGGCCCTGCCCGGCGGCAAGGAGGCCTACGAGTTCCGGATCCGCCTGCACACCACGACCGAGCTCGGCGCCGAGGAGATCCACCGCATCGGCCTCCAGGAGCTCCGCTCGATCCAGGACGAGATGCGCACGATCGCCAAGGGGGACCTCAAGCCCTTCATGGAGCGCCTCAAGAAGGACCAGAAGAACTTCTTTACCTCGCGGGAGGATCTGCTCGAGTCGGCCCGCCGCGAGCTCACGAAGGCCAACGCCAAGCTGCCCGCCTGGTTCAAGCGGCTCCCGAAGAACGAGTGCGAGGTGAAGCCGATCGAGGAGTACCGCGAGCGCGACTGCGTCGCGGCCTTCTACTACCCGCCCGACGAGAAGCTGACCCGCAAGGGCATCTTCTACGCCAACACCTTCGACGCGGCGGCCCGGCCCCGCTTCAACATGCCGGCCCTGGCGATCCACGAGGCGGTGCCGGGCCATCACCTCCAGATCGCGCTCGCGCTCGAGATCGAGGGGCTCCCGAAGTTCCGGCGCCAGGCCGGCTTCACGGCCTTCGTCGAGGGCTGGGGCCTCTACTCGGAGCGCCTGGGCGACGAGATGGGCCTCTACGAGGACGACCTGTCGCGCTTCGGCATGCTCACCTACCAGGCCTGGCGCGCCTGCCGCCTGGTGGTCGACACGGGCCTCCACGCGCTCCACTGGACGCGGCAGCAGGCGATCGACTTCTTCATGGAGAACGTGGCCCTGACCGAGACCGAGGTCCTCAACGAGGTCGACCGCTACATCATCTGGCCCGGCCAGGCGCTCGCCTACATGATCGGCAAGCGCGAGATCTTCGCGCTGCGCGACGAGGCCAGGAAGGCGATGGGCGCGCGCTTCGACGTGAAGGAGTTCCACGACGTCGTCCTGCGCAACGGCGCCATCCCGCTCACCACGCTGCGTCGCCTGGTGCACGAGTGGGCCGGGATCCGGAACTAATTGGCTTGGGGGCCAATTAGAGAGTTGCGGGCGGGGGCGTGAACGCCTCGCGGACGGCGCGCTTGCTGAAGAAGACCAGGCTGCCGACGTAGAAGCCGACCTTCGCGACCATCCATCCCACCGCGAAGAAGAGTCCGACCGTGAAGCCGAACTTCATGCCCATCGCAACCGACGAATCGTTCCCGCTGTTCTTGAGGAAGTCCTGCATCAGGTCCATCATCTTCATCTGGGCGGCGATGCCGTAGACGGCCGCGACGGTGTCGGTCAGGAGGCTGACCACGAAGACGAGCCGGATGAAGCCCAGCGCCTGCAGCTTGAGGCCCGCGATTCCCGCCGCCAGCAGCAGGATCGACGTGGCCATCGCGGCGGGCAGCAGCACGAGCTGGACGGGCCGCATCTTCTTCGTGTGCTCCTGGATGCGCCGGTTGAGCTCGGCCTGGGGGCCGCTCCCCATCGCCGCCGGGTCCTGCTGCTTCATGAAGAGGCCCAGCAGGCCGAAGCCGCCGCCCATGAGGCCCAGGGCGCCGAAGACGATCGCCACGATGCAGACCGCTTTGAGTCCGAACGGCATCTCGCGCATGCTCCTTAGCCTACGATCTCCCGGCCCCGCATTCCAGCTTCAGCGAGCGGGCCGGAACTGCGCCCGGAACTCCCCGGACCTGAGCGGCGTCACCTCGCAGGACCAGCCGTGCCGCGCCGCCAGCAGGCGCAGCTGATCCATGGTGGTCGCATCGTCGCCGAGCACCGAGAAGGAGGCGCCGCCCGACTCTTTCAGCAGGTGCTTCTCCACGCGGACCACCGGCATCCCGCAGGGCTCGCCGCGGATGTCGACCTCGCTCATGCCAGCCTCCGCAGCAGCGCCGTGCCCGCCCAGGCGCCGACGAAGAGTCCCGCGAGGAAGACCCAGCCGTGGAGCGAGAACGCCATGATGCCCGAGAGCATCGTGCCCACCGTGCACCCCAGCGAGATCATCGCGCCGAAGCCCAGCAGGACGCCGCCCGCGGCCGCGAGCGCGAAGGCCCGCGGCTTCGCCTTCCGCAGGCGGAACTCCCCCGCGAGCAGCGCGGAGACGAGCGATCCGGCGACCAGCGCCGCGGCGAAGATTCCCGACTCCGTGATCCAGCGCTCGCTCGCGATGGCCCGGCAGCCGGCCAGGCGGTCGAGCCCCTCCAGCCGCGCCGGGGTCAGCCCCAGCGCCAGGCCCGCGCGGCGGGACATGCGTCCGAGCTCCGCCGTCACGCCCAGGGGATGGTTCCAGAGGTAGGCGAAGGTCCCGAGGACCCCGATCGCGGCGCCGCCGGCCCAGGCGGGCCAGGGCTCCGCGAAGATCCGACGCAGCGCGCCCCGGAGATCCGTCGCCTCGCGCGGCGCCGGCGGGACCTCGCGACATTTCCAGAAGAGCAGCGCCGCCAGTCCCGCCAGCAACGCGAGCTGCAGCCCCAGCGCCCCGGCGTAGCCCAGCCGCGCGGGCAGCCAGAGCACGGGCGCCGTCGAGACGCTCTTCAGGTAGAGGACGTTCCAGAGCGAGAAGGCGAGCCAGAAGCCGGGGATGCAGCCCAGCAGCGCCAGTGGCGACACCAACGACCCTTCTCCGAGGCGGAAGAGCTGCCCGCTGATGCAGCCGCCCGCCAGCACCATCCCGACGCCGAACGAGACGCCGCCCAGCAGGGCCACGGGACCCGCCGGCGCGATGTGGGCCGTATCGGGCAGGTAGCGGGAGGGGTCCGGGAGCTGCGCGCCGAAGAGGACCGCGTAGCCCACGCTGCCCACCGCGAGCGCGGCCAGGACGCCCAGCGCGGCCCGGCGGCCCCGCACGAGGAAGAGGTCCCGGAAGGCCGCCGTGAAGCAGAGTTGGGAGCGCTGAAGCACGAAGCCCACGCCGGCCCCGCAGGCCACGAGGAACGCCGCCGCGCGTCCGGAGGTCGTGCCGTCGTCCAGGCGCAGGGCGCCGACGAGCAGGACGACCGCCACCGCCGCGGCGGCGCCGAAGCGGATCACTTGCCGGTCCAGACCGTGCCGGCCTTGTTCTCCACCGGCACGCCCACCGCGTTGCCGTACTCGGTCCACGAGCCGTCGTAGTTGCGGGCGTCGTAGCCCAGCAGCACCTTGAGCACGAACCAGGAGTGGCTCGACCGCTCGCCGATCCGGCAGTACGTGATGACGGGGTTCTTGCCGTCGACGCCGGCGTCGGCGTAGAGCTTCTTCAGCTCCTCGGCCGGCTTGAAGGTGCCGTCCTCGTTGACGGTCTTGCTCCAGGGCACGTTCTGGGAGCCGGGGATGCAGCCCGCGCGGATCGCGAGCTCCTGGATGCCGGGCGGGGCGATGATCTTGCCCTGGTGCTCGTCCGGCGAGCGGACGTCGACGATCGCGGCGGCCTCTTCCTTCTTCACGACGCGGACGACGTCGGCAAGCCGCGCGCGGAGCCCCGGCGCGGCGGGCTTCGCCGTGAAGTTCCCCGCCGCGTAGCGGGAGGCGGTGAGGTCGAGGGGCCGCTTCTCGAGCTCCCACTTCTTGCGGCCGCCGTTCATGAGCTTCACGTCTCTGTGGCCGTACATCGTGAAGATCCAGTAACCCCAGCAGGCGAACCAGTTGTTGAAGTCGCCGTAGAGGACCACGGTGGTGTCGTCCGAGATCCCCGCCTCGCGGCAGAGGACCTGGAAGCGGGCGGCCGAGACGATGTCGCGGCTGACGGGATCGCAGAGCTCGCTGTGCCACTTGAAGCCGACGGCGCCGCGCAGGTGGCCCTTCTCGTAGACGCCGGGGTCGACGCTGACCTCGACGAAGCGGACCTTCTCCTTGCCCAGGTTCTCGTAGGCCCAGTCGGTGGAGACCAGCGCCTCGTCGCCGGCGAGCGTCAGCAGGATGGCGGCCATGCTCAGCATGAGGGTTCCTCCAGGGGGTGCATCGTACGCTTCCGGCCGCGCCGGGTTCAAGCCTTGATGACCAGGCCCTGTCCGGTGGGAATTTCGAGGACCGGCTCGGGCTTTCCGGCGAAGAATTCGTCGGCCGCCTGCCGCGCGCCGGGGCAGATGTCGAAGCCGTAGTCGTCCAGGAGGAGGACGCCGCCGCGGACCAGGCGGGGGTAGAAGAACTCGATCGAGTCGCGGGTCGGCTGGTAGAGGTCCACGTCGACGTGCACGAAGCAGAACGTCCGGTCCTTCACGTCGGAGAAGCGCGACGGGATCCAGCCCGGGTAGACCTGGAGGTGCTCGAACTCCTTCAGGCGCGCGCGGAAGTCTTCTTCCGTGACGGCCAGCTCGCCGGCCTTGAAATGGGTGCCGTCGCGCGGCTCCGGCGCGGACAGGCCCTGGAAGGAGTCGAAGGCGTGGTGACGCTTGCCGGAGCCCTGGGTCCCTTTGCAGAGGAGCCAGGACGAGCCGCCCCTCCAGGTGCCGCATTCGGCCGTGTCGCCCTCGAGAGGCCGCGCCACTTTGAGGAGCTCACGCAGCATCCACTTTCGATCGAGCGCGCGCCGGTTCCCCCAGCCTTCGAAGGCTTCCATGCTGCGGATGAAGTCGCGGTCCTTGATCCAGCGGCGCCCGTACTCGCTGAGGAGGCAGTTTGGAGAGATGACGCCGGCGACCATTTCGGCCAAGCGGTAGCGGCCGAACGAATTCCGAGGAATGGCGCCGACCAGGGCGCGAAGGAGTCTACCCAGCATGGGGACGACTGTAACAAAAAGCACCGTCTATTTTGTTACAGCAGCCGCCTTGATGAAGCAGAGGTAGGCCCCCAGGGTGCCGGCCATGCGGAACCAGTCCCAGAAGATCCAGGATCGCGCCATCGACGCGATGGCCTCCGGCGGCAGCCCTTCGCCGCCATGCTCGAACAGAGGACTCACGCCCCTGGGGATGAAGTAGATCGCCGTCCATGCCAGCATCGCGAAGAAGAGGCCCGCGCCCCACGCGATCCAGCGCCGCCGGGCCGCCTCGGGCCAGTTCAGGGCGAGCGCCAGCATGACCGCAAGGGCCGTGGGACCGGTGACGCCGGCTCAGAAGCGATTCATCGCCGGACCGTTGCTGGTGCCGCGAAAGGAGGTGATGGCGGACTGGGGGAGATTACCGCCCCACTCGGGGATGATCGCGATGCGCTGATAGACGGAGGCGCCGAAGTGAAGGCCGAAATAGCACCTCCTCCGGCGAACTGTCAAGCGGCGCCTCAGGAAAACCCTGAAGGACGGGCCGTGATCCGATCCCTGTTCTCCGGCTTGCCCCGTTCTGTAAAACGAGGAACGGAGACGGCGCGTAGTAGAAGCATGAATGCACAGACACCTTTGAATCCCATGTGCCGGGAGTGCGAGGGGGTCATGACCCTGCTCGGCTCCTGGACCGCGATCGCCTACGTCCCGCCGGGCGGCGAACTCGCCGCCCCGGGGCCGATCACCGCCCGCCACTTTCTCTGCGAAGCCTGCCGGATCCCCCTCCGGGTGGACTATTGCCCGACCCATCAGAAGCGGCTGGTCGTGCCTCCGCTGGCTCCGGAAGGCGCGGAGCGGGCCCGGCGGCGGCCGTATCGCTGCACCGAGACCGGGTGCACGTACGAAAAGCCGCGCGAACAGGCGCCCCTGCTGCTGCATTAGCGGCCGCCCCGCTACGGGACGACCAGGGACTCCAGCATTTCCTTCAGCGCGGAGAGCAGCGTCCCGGCGTGCTCGGAGGGGGCCTGGGCCGAGAAGACGACCTGGCCGCAGATCTGGTGGCGTTGCCACCAGGGCTTCCCTTCCAACTCATAGGCAAGCTCAACCCACTCCTTCCCCGACTTCACGATCCGTTGCCCCGGCCCGCACATCTCGCGGGGGTCCGGGATTTCACCCGGTGATTGCGCGAAGATCAGGCTTCCGCCCGGGCCCACGAGGTCGAAGGGGCTGGGAGAGCCTGCCGGGACGGAGTGGAGGGCGAAGCGCTTCGGGAAGAGGACTCGGTACGGGCCCGTGTCGAGCTGCCAGCCGGTCGAGGCCGGCCCGGGTTCGACCGTGAAGACGTCGCCGGGCGCGGGCGTTCGCTGGTCGAGCAGCGTCTTGTAGCGGCCCTGCCCCTGCGGGAGGATCCGGGCGAAGCGGCGGCCGCCCGGCGAGCGGTGCTCGATGTCCAGGTCGCCGGGGTTGGGACCCTGGATCGCGACAAAGGGGGCGCGAGGGATTACCCGAAGCCCAAAGCCCGCGATCGCGGTAAAGACGTGATGACCGTCCACGGCGTTACGGGCTCCTGCCCCAGCATTCTGACTCGAGCAAGCACGGGTCCGACCGCCGGCCCTACTTGCGGACGTAGCGCTTGGTCTTCGGGTTGGAGAGCTCGGCCTCGATCTCAAGCAGGCGGTTGTACTTCGCCAGGCGCTCGCTCCGCGCGATCGAGCCGATCTTGATCTGGCCGGCGTCCGCGCCCACCGCGAGGTCGGACATCGTGCTGTCCTCGGTCTCGCCCGAACGCGCCGAGACCACCGTCTTGTAGCCGGCCTTCTTGGCGATGTCGATCACCTCGAGCGTCTTCGTGATCGTGCCGATCTGGTTCATCTTCACGAGCACCGCGTTGGCGCAGGACTCCTTGATTCCCCGGCGCAGGCGCTCGGGGTTCGTGGCGAAGAAGTCGTCGCCGATCAGCTGGATCCGGCCGAGCTGCTGCGTCAGCGCGCGCCAGCCCTCCCAGTCCTCCTCGCCGACCCCGTCCTCGATCGAGATGATCGGCCACCCGTCGACCCACTTCTGCAGCGTCTCGATCGTGATGCCGGCCGCGTGGCTCGCCGCCACGTCCAGGCAGATCGCCATCTCGGCCCCTGCCTTCAGGCCGGCGGCGTCGATCGACGCCACCGTAAAGTCGAGCGCCTCCTCGACGTTCTTGAAGCGCGGCGCGAAGCCGCCCTCGTCGGCCACCCAGTGCGGATTGTAGTCGAGCTGCTTCACGAGCTCCCGCGCCGCCTGGTAGGTCCGCCAGATCTGCTCCATCGACTCGGCGAAGTTCCGCGCCTTGAGCGGCGCGATCAGGATGTCCTGGATCGGGATGTTGTTGCCGCCGTGGAGGCCGCCCGAGATCAGGTTGACCATGGGGCGCGGCAGCGAGCGGCCCTCGCCGAAGGCTTCGTAGAGCGGCAGCCCCTGGGCCGCCGCCGAGGCCCGCGCGAAGGCGCCCGAGAGGCCCAGCGAGACGTTGCCCGGCAGGTCCTCCTCCTCGAGCACCGCGTCGAACTCCGCCTGGTTCTTGAACTGGACGCGGTTGAGGCGGGCGCCGAGCGCCAGGGCGCGGACCGCCGCCTTGCGGACGCCCTTCCCGCCGTAGCGCGCCCCGCCGTCGCGGAGCTCCTTCGCCTCGGCTTTCCCGGTCGACGCGCCGGCGGGGACGAAGAACTCGCCCGTCGCGCCGTCGACGTCCATCGAGACCTTGAGCGTCGGCATGCCGCGGGAGTCGAAGACCTCCAGGGCGCGCAGCGAGCTGACCTTCATGGCCTTAGAGCCGGCGCCTCCGCGCGAGCGGCTTGCGCAGCGAGTGCATCCCCTGCGTGGGGGGCCCGGCGGGCGTCTGCGGCGGAGGCGGGGGGAGCGGGACGTAGGTCCCGTAGTCGAAGTCGGGCCGAGTCACGCGAGGAAGGGTCTGGGCGAGCGACTTCTCGATCTCGCTCATCGCGGCCTCTTCCTCGTAGGCGACGAGCGTGAAGGCGTCGCCGACCGCCTGGGCCCGGCCGGTGCGGCCGATGCGGTGGACGTAATCCTCGGCGGTGTTGGGCACGTCGTAGTTGATGACGTGGCTGATGTCCTCGATGTCCAGGCCGCGCGCGGCGATGTCGGTCGCGACCAGCACCACGGCCTTCCCGGCCTTGAACGCGTCGAGGGCCTGCTCGCGCTGGCCCTGGCTCCGATTGCCGTGGATGACGGCGACGCTGAAGCCGCGGCTCTGGAGCTGCTCGCCCAGGCGCTCCGCGCGGTGCTTCGTCCGCGTGAAGACCAGGACCGAGTTCATGTTCGGGCCGCGGAGGAGGAGCGTGAGGAGCGCGGTCTTGCGGTTCTGCGCGACGGGGTAGACCGCGGCGGTGATGCCGGCCGCGGGCAGCGGGCGGCGGCCCACGTCGATCTGGGTCGCGTCCTTCAGGATTTCACGCGAGAGCCGCTCGATCTCGGGCGGCATGGTGGCGCTGAAGAAGAGCGTCTGCCGGACTTTGGGAAGGCGGTGGACGATGCGCCGCAGGTCGGGCAGGAAGCCCATGTCCATCATGCGGTCCGCCTCGTCGAGGATCAGGACCTGCAGCTTGTCGAAGCGGGCGTTGCCGCGCTCCATGTGGTCGAGGAGGCGGCCCGGAGTCGCGACGATGATGTCGTAGCCCGAGCGCAGCGCGGTGGTCTGGTTGCCGAAGCCGACGCCGCCGTAGACGGTCGCGCACTTCAGGTGGCTGTGCTTGCCGAGGTCGCGGAAATCCTCCTCGACCTGCGCGGCGAGCTCGCGGGTGGGCTCGAGGACCAGGACGCGCGTGCCTCCCTTCTGGCCCGCCATGAGGCGGTGCATCACGGGGAGCAGGAACGCCGCGGTCTTCCCGGTGCCCGTCTGGGCGCAGCCGATCAGGTCGCGGCCTTCCATGACGATCGGGATGGCCTTGGTCTGGATCGGGGTCGGGTGCGTGAAGCCGAGTTCCTGGACGGCCTTGAGGAGCGCCGCATTGAGTTTCAGGGTGTCGAAGCCGGGCGGCAGCGGTGCGACTTCGTCGTCTTCGGGTTCTTCTTCAATCGTCATCGTGGGCGAGAGGATATCAAACTCCCCCCCGCCTGTACACATCGTTAAGTACTTGACTGTGGGCGTCCGAAGGCTAAACTATGCCCCTCACGCCGATGGGGGCGTAGCTCAATTGGCTAGAGCGCAAGCTTGTCACGCTTGAGGTTGCGGGTTCGAGCCCCGTCGCCCTCGCCATCTGAAGACCGTCGATGGCGATCCCCCCACTGACCCGATGACACTCTGTCCCCATCCGCCGCTGCCGACTCTCCAAGGCGAAGGCGGGCCGCACTTCTTCTCCACTTCATGAAATACAACTGAAATTTCAGTTGTATATCAGATAAGAATCGATCGGGTCACCGAAGGCGGGTTCAGGAGGGTATTAATAGGCATGAGGCGCTTCTCCGGCCTCGCGGGCGCGGCCCTCCTGCTCCTGCTCTCCCTGCCGGCGCGCTCCCAGGACGACGCCGCGCGCGAGGGCCTCGACTTCTTCGAAAAGCGCATCCGCCCCGTCCTCGTCGACAAGTGCTACTCCTGCCACAGCGCCGGCGCCGAGAAGATCAAAGGCAACCTCGTCGTCGACACCCGCGAAGGGCTCCTCAAGGGCGGCGACACCGGACCCTCCATCCTCCCCGGCAACCCCGACAAGAGCCTCCTCATCAAGGCCATGAAGTGGGCCGAGGAGGACTTCAAGATGCCGCCCAAAAAGCGGCTCCCGCGCGAGGTCGTCGCCGACTTCGAAACCTGGATCCGCAAGGGCGCGCCCGACCCGCGCGTCTCGAATGCGCCGATATCGAAGAAGCCGGCCATCAACGTCGAGGAAGCGCGCCACGCCTGGCCCTTCACCCCGCTCGCCGAGCCCGCCGCCCCGCCCCTCATCGACGCCGCCTGGGCCTGGACGCCGATCGACCGCTACCTCCTCTCGAAGCTGCAGGCGAAGAAGCTCAAGCCGGCGCCGGACGCCGACAAACGCACCCTGATCCGCCGCGTCACCTTCGACCTCACGGGCCTGCCGCCCACGCCCGAGGAGATCGAGGCCTTCCTCGCCGACGCCGGCGACGCCGCGTTCTCGCACGTCGTCGAGCGCCTCCTCAACTCGCCGGCCTACGGCGAGCGCTGGGGCCGCCACTGGCTGGACCTCGTCCGCTACGCCGACACCGCGGGAGACAACTCCGACTTCCCCATCCCCCAGATCTACAAGTACCGAAACTACGTCATCAGCGCGTTCAACAACGACAAGCCCTACGACGAGTTCATCCGGGAGCAGATCGCGGGCGATCTCCTCCCTTTCAAGACCGACGAGCAGCGCCGCGAGAACCTGATCGCCACCGGCTACCTCGCCAACGCGAAGCGCTTCGGCTCCGTCGAGGACAACTATCCCTGGCACCTCACCATCGAGGACACGATCGACAACCTGGGCCGCACCTTCCTCGGCCTCACGGTGAACTGCACGCGCTGCCACGACCACAAGTTCGACCCGCTCACCAACGAGGACTACTACGCCCTCTACGGGATCTTCGAAAGCACGCGCTATCCCTGGCCGGGCATCGAGCTCGTCCAGTACCAGAAGGACTTCATCCCGCTGGCGCCCCCGGAGGTCGTCGAGAAGATCCAGAAGGAGCGCGCCGCGAAGAAGGCGGAACTCGAGGCGACCCTGAAGGAGCTTGAAGCCGAGAGGAAGCGCTTCGACGCGGCCGCCGACGATGCCCTGGACGCCGAAGCGGATCGTCTCAAGCAGGTGGCCAACACCCTGCGAGGGCAGATCGACGGGCTCCGGAAGGGGAACGGGTCCTCCCTGAAGGACCCCCTTCCCTACGAGACGGCGTACGCCGTCTGCGAGGCGCCCCACTCCGGCAACTCGAAGGTCCAGATCAAAGGCGATCCCACCCGCCTGGGCCGCGAAGTCCCCCGCCGCTTCATCGAGGTGCTCGGTGGGCAGGCGCTTTCCTCCGAATCGAAAGGCAGCGGGCGCTACCAGCTCGCCGACTGGCTCGTCGACCCGGGCAACCCGCTGACCGCCCGCGTCATGGCGAACCGCCTCTGGCACTACCACTTCGGCAAAGGCATCATCGCGACGCCGAGCGACTTCGGCCGCCAGGGGCGCCGGCCGACCCATCCCGAACTCCTGGACTGGCTGGCCCGCCGCTTCATCGAGAGCGGCTGGTCGATCAAGGCGATGCATCGTCTCATCCTCTCGTCGCACGCGTACCGGATGTCGTGCGACAGCGACGCGGGCGCGCTCGAGGACCCGTCGAACGACCTGCTCTGGAAATTCACCCGCCGGCGCCTCGAGGCGGAGGCGATCCGCGACTCGCTGCTGGCCGTCAGCGGCACGCTGGACCGGCGCATGGGCGGAGCGCACCCCTTCCCGCCGATGCCGTCCTGGGATTACACCCAGCACAAGCCCTTCATCGCCGTCTACGAGAACTCCCAGCGCAGCGTCTACCTGATGACGCAGCGCATCCGTCGCCACCCGTACTTCGGGACCTTCGACGGCGCCGAGACCAACATGAGCACCGCGCTGCGGATCACGAGCACCACGCCCCTCCAGGCGCTATGGATGCTCAACGATCCGTTCGTTCACGAGCAGGCCCGCGCCTTCGCGGCCCGCATCCAGAAGGAGCGGAAGGACGACGCCTCCCGCATCGAGCGGGCCTACGCGCTGACGCTCGGCCGCGCGCCGACCTCGGAGGAGGCGGCAAGGTCCCTCGACTACGTGAGCTCCACCCGCGCCCAGCTCGACGAGAAGCAGGCCTGGGAGAGCTTTGCCCGCATCCTCTTCCGCCTGAATGAGTTCGTCTATGTCCGATAGCTGCAGCCGCCGCCAGGTCCTGCGATCCCTCGTCGGGAGCTCGATGCTCCTGCCCGGGATCCTCTCGAAGCTGCTCTCGGACGACGCGCGGAACGACCCGCTCGCCCCCCGCTCGTCGCACTTCCCCGCGAAGGCGAAGCAGGTGATCTTCCTCTTCTCGACGGGCGGCGTATCGCACCTGGACACCTTTGACTTCAAGCCCAAACTGCTCGACATGGACGGGAAATCGCTCGTCCGGGGCGGCGGCCTCTCCAACGAGAAGAAGAAGCTGCTGCGGCCCGTGTGGCCCTTCAAGCCCGGCGGCCGCTGCGGCACCCTCGTGAGCGACCTGCTGCCCCACATCCGCGCCCGGATGGACGACATCGCGCTGGTCAACTCGATGAAGTCCGACGACAACGAGCATTTCCAGGCGACGCTCGCGATGCACACCGGGTCGTTCTCGGTCACGCGCCCGAGCATCGGCTCCTGGGTCAGCTACGGGCTGGGGACCTTCAACCAGAACCTCCCGTCGTTCATCGCGATCGCCCCGAGCCTCCCCTACGCGGGGACGCAGGTCTTTGCCAACGACTTCCTTCCCGCCTACCACCAGGGGACGCGCGTCGTGCCCGGCCCCGAGCCAATCCCCGATTTGGCCAAGCGCTCGAAGGCGCCGGGCCTGCAGGAGAAGGAGCTCGGGATCGCCGCGGCCTTCGACCGCGAGTACCTGAAGGCCAACGGCAACGACTCCGAGCTCGCGGCGCGGATCCAGTCCTACGAGACGGCGTTCCGCATGCAGACCGAGGCGCCCGAGGCCTTCGACCTCGCGAGGGAGAGCGACGCGACGCTGAAGCTCTACGGCCTCGACCGCGCGAAGCCGCAGGGCTTCGCCTGGCAGTGCCTCGTGGCGCGGCGCCTGGTGGAACGCGGCGTGCGCTTCGTGGAGCTGGTCGACACCGGCGCCTCGGGCAACTGGGACGCGCACGGCGACGTCGCCAAGAACTATCCGAAGCTCGCCGGCAACCTGGACCAGCCGGTCGCCGGCCTGATCCAGGACCTGAAGCAGCGCGGGATGCTGGACGACACGCTGATCGTCTGGACCACGGAGTTCGGCCGCACGCCGGGCGAGGACGCCCCGGGCGGCCGCGGCCACCACGGCTCGGTGTTCTCGTCGTGGCTCGCGGGCGGCGGCTCCAAGGGCGGCGTGGCCTACGGCAAGTCCGACGACATCGGCAACCTGGTCGAGGAGAACCCCTGCCACGTCCACGACTTCCACGCGACCATCCTCCACCTGCTGGGGATGGATCACACGAAGCTGACCTACCGGCACGCGGGTCGCGACTTCCGCCTCACCGACGTTCACGGCACCGTGGTGCGCGAGCTCCTCGCCTGATCAGCGCAGCTTCTGGCCCGAGCCGGAAATGGGAATGAGGGTCAAGCGGGTGACGTCGTAGCTGGTAGAGCCCGTCATCAGGAACAGAACCCGCTCGTCCGGCACGGCGAAGGCCGGGGATATCGAGAGCCGCTTGGGATCGCCCCTCCAATCGACGACCCGACGGCCGTCCACCGTCAGCGACACCGAGGAGCGCCTCACGGAGAAGACGACCGTATGCGGTCGCTCGTCGATGAATTGCTTCTCCTTTACCCGGGTCTCGTTCATGTCGCCCTGTCTTCCGTCGATCCTGTCGATCGACGTCATGTCGTACTCGCTGAATCCGTCGATCGAGAGGACAAAGCGACGCCCCGCGGAAACGAGGCCGGCATTGAAGGAACTGGAGCCCTTGCGGCGTGCCGCCGTGACGACGAGGTCATACTCGGCCGGAGGCACGTAGGGAATCTGGATTCTCGCCACGCCCGCCTCGGAAGAAGTCAGACGGGCGCCGTCGATGCTCCAAGGGGTGTCCACGGAATCCTGGGACGGCTCCATCCGCGGGAGAAGGTTCACGCCGCGCGACGAAAGCTCCGTTTCGATGTCGTCCAGACGCTTGACGATCCGCGCCTTCACGAGCCCTGACGTCGCGGGCCACGCCTGGTCGCACCAGAACGCGGCGCGCAGGAGATAGCGTCGCCGTTCCGCGGATCCCCGCTCCTTGCGCTGGGAGGCGTCCCACCACGCCTGGGCCAGGTCCGCCGACCCTGTCCGCGCGGCTTCCTTCGCGGCCAGGCCCTTCAGGACCGGGTCGCTGCCTTTCTCGAGGAACGGCAGACCATCTTCCCAACGGCCGAGCCACAGGCAGAGGTAGCGTCCATGGACGAGACATCCCGCGGCGTCCGCGGAGCTCGCCTTCCGCGCGGCGTCGCGGTCCTTCTTCGCCTCCGTCGCCTCGGCGCCGATGTCCCGAACGCGATCGGCGAGCGGGACCGCCTTCGCCAACCGGGCGAGGTACTCGGCATCCTTGGCGAAGGCCGACGCCGCTTCAAAGTCCTCGGCGAGCCAGGACTGCTCGATGACGGCGAGCAGCGCCTCTGCCAGCGGGCCGGCGTCCTCGGGAGCCGTCGCCGACTTCTTGGCCGTCGCCACGGCGACGGCGCGGAGCGACTCCAGCTTCGCGTCGAAGAGTTCCGCCGTCGTGGCCGCCGCCGCGAACGCGGCGTCCAGGTCCAGGGCCTCCGCGGCCAGCTCGCGCGCGTCGCGCAGCAGCACCCAGCGCACCGCCGGGTCTTCGGTCGTTGAGGAGCGGGCCACGTCGATCAGCTTCCGCGACAGCGCGAGCCGGTCGAGGCGAGTGCGCGCGCCGTAGTTGAAGAGATCCCGCACCCCCTTCTCGGCCTTCTTCATCGCCGAGACGTCGGGCACCGGGAGACGACGCGGGGCCGCCGGGGGCGGCGGAGCGGCCGGCCGTGGCGCCGGCGTTTCCGCAACCGGCGCGGGAGGCGCCGGAGCCTTAGGCGCAGGCTTCTCGCCCGGCGTCAGGGCGGCGGCCTGGAGGACCCCCGGGAATTCGGCGGGCAGCTCGTCGAAGCGCAGCAGGAGTGTGGACTCCTTCCCGTCCCGCTCAACGACGACATCCAGCGCAGCCCCGGGCTTGAGCCCGCTCAGGACGGACGCGAGCGACGCCTCGTTCACGTCCTGGCCCTGGATCCGACGAAGCCGGTCCGGTCCCCGGAGTCCCTCGTCCACGGAAAGCGTATGCCCGGTCTTGGCGACCGATGCCAGGATTTCGCCGATCTCCCCGAGATTCTTATCCATGGCGCGCCGCAGGTCGACGGCGTTGCTGGCTTTGCCGATCAGGTCGCAGTAGGCGATCGCCAGGCCAGAGAGGTTGGCGGAGCGGCCGCAGCGATCGATCTGGCGGCGGGAAAGGTCCAGGAACGGACCGTGGGTGCAATTCTTTTCAACGGCGGCCGTCGGGGCTTCCACCGGGGGCGCCGGAGCGGGAAGCTCCTTCGGCGGCGGCGCGGGGGTTTCCTTTGCCGGCTCCGGCCGCGCAACGGGCGCCGGACGGGGAGGCGGCGGCTTCGGCGTTGCGACGACCGGGGCCGGCGACTCCGGCGACTCCGGCGGCGACGGCTTCGAGAACAACGCGACGAGGAGGACGATGAGGCAGGACGCCGCGACGCTCCCGACGGCGACCCAGCGCCAGGGAACCCTGCGGGCGGGAACGCTTCGAGCCGGCGCCGCTACGGGAGGCGGGGGCGTCGCCCGCTTGGCCGGCGCGGGCGCTTGCGGCGGCGCCTGCTTGGGCGCGGGCCGAGCGGCGTTCGCCGGTCGGGGCTTCCGGATCTGCTCGATCGCGCGCTCGAGGTCGACGCGGAGCTCAGCGGCGCTCGGGTACCGATCCTTCGGATTCTTGGCGAGCAGCGTCTTGGCGATGGCGGCCACGAGGGGCGGGACCGACGGGACTTTGCTCTTCAGGTCCGGAGCAGCCTCCCGGAGCTGCTTCACGAGGATCGAGCTGGCGTTGCTTCCATCGAAGGGCGGCGCGCCGGCAACGCCCTCGAAAAGAATGACGCCGAGCGCATAGAGGTCCGAACGGCCGTCGACGCTCCGTTCATCCACGTGTTCCGGCGAGACGTAGTGGGGGCTGCCGACGAACATGCCGCTCTGCGTGAGCTTGAGGGAATCCTGGGTCTCGATGGCCAGGCCGAAGTCTCCGATCTTCGCGCTGCCGTCCCGGCTGATGAAGATATTGGCGGGCTTGAGGTCGCGATGGACGAGTCCCGCCTCGTGGATCTTCTGGAGCCCGTTGCAGACGTCGGAGAGGACCCGGAGGAACCAGATCAGGTCCGCGCCCTTGCCGTCCTTCAGGTGCGCGGCGAGCGTGGACCCGTCGACGAATTCGAGGGTCAGGAAGAGGAGCCCGCCCTCGCTTCCGAAGTCGTACACGTGGACGATGTTGGGATGGTTGAGCGACGCGAGGAGCCGGGCCTCGCGCTCGAAGCGCGGGCCGAGTTCGGCGGTGGAGGCGAAGCGAGGCCAGAGCAGCTTGAGGGCAACGTCCCGCTCCAGGCTGATCTGGCGCGCCCGGTGGACGACGCCCATCCCCCCCTTCCCCAGCACCTGGTCGACGCGAAGCCCGCGGAAGATCGTTCCCGGCGCAAGGGGGATGCTGAGCGGTGGCGAGCTGGGCGGCTCCTCTCCGGGAGCGAAGGCGATGGTCTGGCCGCGCTCCGCGAGGCAGTTCGGGCACGCCACGGCGGTCGTCGCCCCGGCCTTCCCTGGCTGGCAGGGCTCCCCGCAAATGGTGCAGGGGCGGGAGTCACTCAAAGCCGAACCCTCCTCGCGCTGGCGCGTCCAAGCATATCGGAATCCGCGAGGGGAGGACAGCCCTTTTTTATGCACGCCGCACCCATTATGGGCGGCAGCATGGGTCAACCTCGATTGCCGAACGGAAGCCGTGGGCGTCCCCGCTTAGAACTTATTGCCCTTCGTCGAGGTCTTGATCCGCACCAGGTACTGGTCGGCGGTGATGAAGAGCGTGCTGCCATCCTCGCCCCAGGCGCAGTTTGAGGTCGCCTCGCCCGTCGCCAGGGTGCCGAGATGCGTGCCGTCCGGGGCGAAGACCAGGACGCCGCCGGGACCCGTCGCGAAGAGGTTGCCGTTCACGTCGACCTTCATGCCGTCGGGCAGCCCCTTCACCTTGCCCACGTCCTTCGTGAAGTCGGCGAAGATCTTGCCGGCGCCGAGCGTGCCGTCCGCCTTCACCGAGTAGGCCCACCACACGGCCTTGTCGGGGTCCGAGCTCGCCACGTAGAGCGTCTTCTCGTCCGGCGAGAACGCGATCCCGTTGGGCCGCGTGACCTCCTTCGTCAGCACGGTGAGCTTGCCGTCGGTCCCGAGCCGGTAGACGCCCTGGAAGTCGAGCTCCTTGGTCGGGTCCTCCATGCGCTGCACCAGGCCGTAAGGCGGGTCGGTGAAATAGAGCGCGCCGCTGGAGTGGTAGCAGGCGTCGTTCGGGCTGTTGAGTTTCTTGCCCTCATGCTTGTCGGCGAGGGTCGCGAACTTAGGCGCCGGCGACGACAACGGGGCGTCCATGCGGGCGACGCGGCGGTCGCCGTGCTGGCAGAGGACGAGGTGGCCCTTGGGGTCCAGGACGAGGCCGTTCGAGCCCGGCTCCGGCCGGAGGTCCTTGGGGCCCGTCAGGCCGGAGGGCTTGAGGTAGATCGTGACCCCGTCGCCGTCCTTCCACTTCAGGACCTTGTTGGGCGGGATGCAGGAGAACAGGAGATAGCCGCCGTCCTTGATCCAGAGCGGCCCCTCGGTCCACTCGAAGCCGCCGGCCAGCACCTCCATCTCGGCGCCGGGCGGGATCAGCTTATCGAAGCGCGGGTCCTTGCGGAGGATGCTCCCCAGCGTCTTGTGCATGCCGCCGCCGTTCGACGGGCAGCTGCATCCAACAATCAGGGCCAGCGTGGACAGAACGGCGGCGATGCGGGTGTTCATGGTCTTTTCTCTCCCTCGTGAGCGCGCTTACTATAACGGAACACCCGGAATTCGTCCCGATTTGGGGCATGGCCAAAAACGAACTGGACGCTTTTGTCCCATCCACAATGGGGCAAGAAGCGTCCAGGATGGTTCTGGTCAGGATTCCTACGCGTATTCGAAGGGTTTCCGCAGCTCGCGCCACGGCTTGTCGTTGTAGCAGTCGATCAGGAACGGGCCCTTCGCGACCGCCGGCGAGAGGATCGCCAGGAACGTGACCGGCTTCGTCGACGAGTTGTAGATGCCGTGGACGGTCTTCTTGGGGATGAACGCCGTCTCGCCGACGCCCAGAATCTGCCGCTTCTGGCCGACCCACTGCTCGCCCTTCCCGTCGAGGATGTAGATCACCTCCTCGCGGGCCGGATGATAGTGGAACTGGTGGCCCCGGCCGGGCGGCATCGTCACCCGCACCACGATCAGGTTCTTGGTGCCGGTCAGCTCGGGCTTGCAGCACCAGTCGTGCATGCCCCAGTGGGCTTCCGTGACCTCGCAGTCCTGCTTGGTGATGAAGTGCAGGAACTCCTTCTTGTCCTTCTCCAGCGTCGGGCTCATCGGGCGACCACCTTTCCTTTCCTGGGAGTCCCGTTGGTCTTGCCCGCCGCGACCTTCCCCGCGGGCAGGCGGATCGACTTGAAGCGGCGGATCTGCTCGGCGATCGCGCGCTCCGCCGGCAGCCGCTCCACCGAGCTCGCGCCGTAGAAGCCGTCGACCCCCTTGCAGTTCGTGATGATGTACTCGGCGTCGGGCGGCTCCGCGATCGGGCCGCCGTGGCAGATCACGATGATCTCCTCGCGCACCGAGCGGCAGGCGTCGGCGATCTCATTGATCCGCTTCACGCAGTCGTCCAGCGTCTTGGAGGACTTCGCCCCGATGGTCCCGCCGGTCGTGACGCCCATGTGGGCCACGATGATGTCCGCGCCGGCCTCGGCCATGCGCCGCGCCTCGTCCGTGTTGAACACGTACGGCGTCGTCAGCAGGTCCATCTCATGGGCAAGGCGGACGATGTCCACCTCGAGGTTGTAGCTCATCCCCGTCTCCTCGAGGCTCTGGCGCATGTCGCCGCTCCAGAGGCCGACGGTCGGGAAGTTCTGGATGCCCGCGAAGCCCAGGCGGCGCAGGTCCTCCAGCAGGAGCTTCGGGATCATGAAGGGGTCCGTGCCGCAGACGCCCGCCAGGACCGGCGTGCGCTTCACCACCGGGAGGATCTCGTAGGCCATCTCCTTCACGATCTGGTTGGCGTTGCCGTAGGGCATGAGGCCCGACGACGAGCCGCGGCCCGCCATGCGGTAGCGGCCGGAGTTGTAGACGATCAGGAGGTCGATGCCGCCCGCCTCCTCGCTGAGGGCCGAAAGGCCCGTCCCCGCGCCGCCGCCGATGATCGGCTCGCCGGCCGCGATCTTCTCCCGGAACCGCTTCAGGATCGCCTGTCTCGAATTGTCCACCTTCACGGGGTCTCCTCTCACTTTCTAGTCGTTTTCATGAGATCCAACAGCTTCCGGACCGCCGCGTCGGCAAAGTCCGGGTCATTGATGTGGGAATCCATCTCGACGATCTCGACGCCCTTCGCGTGCTCGCGGATGGCCGCGTAGAGCGCCTGGCGGGCCTCGGGATCGTCGAAGGGCTGGCCCGCGGCGTCGATCGCCGAAAGGCCTTTCTTCGGGAGCAGGATCGACGCCGGTCCCTTCGCGGCCGCGACCTTCTTCCCCAGGTCCGCGCCGATGCGCGCATTCTCCTCAGGCGTGGTCCGCATGAGCGTGACCACGGGGTTGTGCTGGTAGAACTTCCGCGACTTGTACTTCGCGGGCACCGTGTCCGGGGCGTAGAAGTTGACCATGTCGATCGCGCCCACCGACACGACCTGCGGCACGCCGGCCTTCCCGGCCGCGGTCAGCCGCTCCGGGCCCGCCGTCAGGAAGCCGCCGCAAAGCTCGTCGGCCAGCTCCGTGGTGGTCAGGTCGAGGACCCCGACGACGAGCCCCTCGGCGATCAAAGTCTCCATGGCCTGGCCGCCGTTGCCCGTGGCGTGGAAGATGAGCGTTTCGTAGCCCGCCTTCTCGAGCTGCTCCTTCGCCCGCATGACGCACTTCGTGGTGACCCCGAACATCGTGATCGCGACGAGCGGCTTGTCGTCGGCCGCGACGGACGTCGAGGGAAGCCAGACCATGCCCGCCACCGCGCGGGCGGCGTTCGTCAGGATCGGCCGGCTGATGCGGTTGATCCCCAGGATGTCGACGATGGAGTTCACCATCATGATGTCCTTGTCGCCGACGAACTGCCGCACCATGCCGGACGCCAGGGTGCTGACCATGACCTTGGGAACTCCGATGGGGAGCGCCCGCATGGCGGAGGTCCCGATGATGGTGCCCGCCGAGCCGCCGAGGCCCAGCACGCCGCCCACCTCGCCGCGGCCATGGAGGTCGAGCAGCAGCGCGGTCGCGCCCTTCGCGGCGGCCTTCACGGCCTCTCCACGGTCGTTCTTCTCGCGCATCTCCGCGAGCGTGGTCCCGGCGAGCCGGAAGACCTCCTGCCGCGAGATGTCCGCCGGGACCGCGGGCGTGCCGATGCAGCCCGTGTCGACGATCTTCGCCGGGACGTTCAGGGCGGCGAGCTGATCGCGCACGAAGGCGGCTTCGACGCCCTTCGTATCCAGCGTGGCCAGGACGTAAACGGTTTTCATGTTGTGTGGGGCGAGAATAGAGAATAGAGAATAGAAGCGGCCCGAGCGTACTCTCTATTCTTCATTCTCTATTCTCCCGTTCAGGCGCCGAAGGCGCCTGAACGACGGTCCTCATTTCTTGGCAGCCCAGGCGGCGGCGTTCTGGAGGAGCTTCTTGTACGCCTCGTGCTCGTGGGCCGCGCCGTCGTGGCCCAGCGTGATGCAGGCGATCCGACCCTTCGGGTGCTTCACGGTCCAGACGACCGGATACTCTTTGCCGCTCTCGAGCGACTTGCCCTTCGCCAGGATCTGGATCTCGGGGCCTTCGGGGTCCTGCACGAACTGGTAGAGCTCGTCCTTCACCCGGAAGGTCTTCGAGACGCCCGCCGTGATCGGGCTCACCTCGTCGCTCACGGTGACCTCGAACTCCTGGTACTTCTCGTGACCACGCGAGCCGCCGCCCACGAGCTGCCTGTTGTACTCGGGCCAGTCCTTCCAGTTGTACCAGCAGGCCGGGTGGACCAGCAGCAGGCCCTTCCCCGCCTCGACCAGGTCGAAGATCCCTTTGCGAGCCGCCGCGTCGGCGATCGGCTGGTTGTTGGAGAGGTAGAGCACCTGGACCTCGGGCAGCGCCGCCGCGATCTGGCCGGGGTTGGAGGTGTAGGCCGCGCCGAGCAGGCCGGCGTCCGCCTTGTTGAACCACTTCTCGAAGTCGTGGCTCGACCCGCCGCCCACCACGAGGATCTTGCTGGACGGGATCTCGAGCTTCGACGGGGCGGGCGCCGGCGCCTGCCCCTTCTCCTGCCCACCGCCGCCGACCTCGGCCGTGATGGCCAGGAACGTGGGGGTCATGTTGTTGTCATAGCTCTCCAGCGTGAGGTGGTGGATCGCCTCGCGCCGCCCCGGTTTCATCGTGAACCAGCGCAGCTGGCCCCGGCCGGGCTCCAGGAGGCCGTCGACGAACTTCGAGCCCGGGACATCGACGCGCTTGATCCAGTCCGAGAACTCCACGCCGTCGTAGAGCTGCTGGGTCTCGGTCTTGCCGTCGCTGTAGTGGTAGGTCACCTTGACGATTGCCTTGCCCTTCTTGCTGCCGTCCAGCGTGCCCCAGGCGGCGATCCCGCCGAGCACGTGGAGCTTGTCGCAGGCGAAGCCCATCGGGACGTCGACCGTCTGCGGCAGGCTCGTCTTGCAGTACCAGTCGGGGTTGCTGCCGCCCTTGAGGACGATGGCGTTGTTGCCGTTGAGGCTCTTCGCGGGGTCCATCACCTGGAACGGGATGGTCTCGACCGTTTGGATCCCGAACTTCTTCAGGCGGAGGTTGTTCGGCTCCCGCTGGGGGTCATAGAGGCCCTTCACGCTGCTGGCCGTGAAGGCCGTCTGCAGGTCGACCACCCGGAAGTTGCCCGCCTCGGAGACCAGGAAGGTCAGGATGTCGCGGATCGCGTCGGCGCCCAGGCTTTCCAGCCCTTCGGGCATCAGCGAGAGGCCCGTCGAGACCATCGCGTCGATGTCGCTGCGACGGATCTCGCGGTCGCCTTCGTTGTTCTTCAGGACGACCAGGTCCCTCGTCTCCTTCGCCACGAGGCCGTTGAAGACTTCGCCGTTCTTCAGCCGGACGTTGAAGGAGACGTAGTTGGTCTCCACCTGGCGGTTGGGGTCGATGATGTTCACGAGCAGCTCGTGCTTGCCGTGGACGCCCATGCCCGTGAGGTCGGGGGCGATGGAGCGGCCCTCGCCTTTGTAGCCGTGACACTTCAGGCAGTTCTCGGTGAAGATCTGCTTCCCCTTGGCGGCGTCGCCCGCCTTGCTGACGGCCGGGAAGAGCGACTCGATGATCGAGTCCTTCGCCTTGTTCTGGGTGCCCAGGATGGCGTCGAGAACCTCGGCCGCCTTCTTGGCGACCGCCTTGTCGGGATGGGTGCGGAGACGGAAGATGGCGCTCACGCCCAGGTCGTTCGGCTTGATGCGCTTCGCCTCGAGCTCCTCGATCAGGAAGGCCGTCCACGAGGGCCGCTTGAAGACCTGAGAGACGACCAGGTCGCGCAGCGCGGCCGAGAGGCGCGGGTAGGCGCCGACGAGCGCGGCGGCCGCGGAGGTATCGGAGGTCTCGCCCAGCGTGAGGACCACGCTCCGCTGGAGGTCCGCGGACAGCGAGGGCTGCAGCAGCGCGGCGCCGGCCTTGATGGCGTCCGACCGCAGCGCCGGGAACGTGAGCAGCGAGGAAAGCGCCAGCATCCGCGCCTCCTCGGACTTGGCGGTGTCGGAGACCGTCGCGAGCATCGACTTGGTGACCGGCTCCAGGACCTTGGCCATCGAGTCGTCCTTCACCCAGCGGGCCGCGAAGGGTAGCGTCGCGCTGACGATCGCGTCGTCGCCCGAGCCGATCAGGGCCTCGAGGGCGCCCCGGATCTCGGCCGTCATGGCGGGCGCGACGTCCGGCTTCAGGGCCTTGGAGAGGTTGACCAGGACCGTCTTCTTGAGGGGATTCGCGGAGGCCGGCTTGGCGGCGACCCGCACGACGGCCTGGGCCGCCAGCGCGGCATCCTGCTTGTTGCCCACGATGGACGCCAGTTCCTCGACAAGCGAGGCGTCGTTCACGTCGATGGCGGCCAGGAGGGATTCGAGCGGCGACGCGGCGAGCGCGCCGACCACCGCCGACTTCGACCACGGATCCTGCAGGCGCGCATTGAGGCCGATGAGGGCCGCCGCGGCGTTCGGCGATCCGGGGAAGGCGCTCAACGCGATGATCTTCTCGAGCCGCGCGCGCGGGTCGGCGTCGTCGAGCTTCGACAGCAGCGTGCTCTGAAGGAGCTCGCCCTTCGCCACGCTGCCCGCGACCCGGGCCGCGTTCTTCCGCACGCCGGCGTCGGCGTCGTTCAGGCCGGTCAGCACGTCGGCCTCGCTGATCGCGCCGAGGCGCTGCAGCGTCCAGAGCGCGAGGACCTTCGTCTCGGGCTTCGAGGTCGACTTCAGCAGGGCCGCGACCTCGGCGCCGCCCTTCCCCTGTTCGACCAGCAGGCGCTGCGCCGTCAGGCGGGCCCAGCGGTTCGGGTGCTCCAGGGCCGCCACGAGGCCCGGGACGGAGCTGAAGTCAGGCGCGGCCATCGGGGCCGGCTGCTGGTGCTGGAGGCGCCAGACGCGGCCGTGCAGGTGGTCGCGGTCCGGCCGCACCGCCGCGTTGAAGGGGCCGTGCTTGGGGCCGCGCGTGTCGTTGTGGACGACCGCCTGGTTGTAGAAGTCGGCGATATAGAGGGAGCCGTCGGGCGCGATCTGGGTGTCGACCGGGCGGAACCAGAGATCCGTGCCCGAGACGAACTCCTCGGCGTGGACCTTCGTGCCCTTGAAGGTCACGCCGTCGGGGAGGATGCGGTCCTGGTGGACCAGGTTGATCGTGCACTCGCAGACGAAGTGGACGTTGCGGTACTCGGCGGGCCAGGCGCCGCCGTCGTAGAGGGTGCTGCCGGACGCGGCCGTGAAGCCGCCGACGCAGTCGATCTGGAGGTAGGGCTGCAGCGTGTGCTTCAGGATGGGGTTGGAGTCGCGGTGGTCGTTGATCTGCTTCCAGCTCTCGGTCTTGGCGACGCGGCCCCGCGCGAGCACCGAGTCGGGCACGATGACGTGGCGCAGGTGGGACTCGTTGGCCATCGTGAAGAAGAGCTCGCCGTCCCACGCGAAGTCCATGCCCCAGGTGTTGGCCCCGTAGGCGCAGTAGGTCTCCATCGCGCTGCCGTCGGGCTTGAAGCGGAAGATGCCGTTGGGGATCTTGCCGAAGTCGACGCCCTTGGCGTTCGTGACGTGGGTCGAGCCGCCGCCGCTGTAGCCCTGGGTGGCGTAGATCCAGCCGTCGAGGCCCCAGCGCAGGTTGCTCGCGACCGCGTGGGTGTCGCCGAAGCCGAAGCCCGTGAAGAGCGACTCTCTGGCGTCCGCGACCCCGTCCCCGTCGGTGTCGCGCAGCCAGACGAGTTCCCCCGCCTGCTGGGCGATCACGCCGTCCTTGTAGAAGACGAAGCTCGTGACGAGGTCGAGCTGGTCGTAGAAGACCTTCTTCTTCCCGTTCTCATAATAGACGATGCTGTCGTAGGGCTTCGTCTGCCAGGTGGCCGCGCGGTTGGGGTACTGGGGCGTCTGGGCGACCCAGAGTCGGCCCTTCGCGTCCCAGGCCATCGAGATGGGCTTGACCACGTCGGGCTCGGCCAGCACGAGGTTGAGCTCGAAGTCCTTCTCGATCGTGATCTTCTCGCGCGAGTCGGAAGGCCGGGTGGGGCCGCCGACGGGATAGCGCAGCGTCGCGAGCTCCTCCTTCGAGACCAGGGTGTCGACCTCGCGCTTCCCCGCCCAGGCGATGCCCCGCAGGAGCAGCGCGCGGTAGTGCGGGAGGCTGAAGGACGCGTACTGGTGGCCCTGGATGTTCACGAAGGCGCGGTAGTTGTCCTTCTCGTAGACCCACATCTGGGGCGTGATCTCGTGCGGCGTCCGGAAGGCCGTCGCGAGGACCTTCGCCTCGGGCATGAGGTGGAGGTCCCAGTAGATCTCGTCGTCCATCATGAAGTTGGCCATGCCCCGGGTGATCTCGTGCGGGTAGTCCTGCACGTAGATGCCCAGCGTGCCGTGGAGGAACTTCGACTTCCCGTGCTCCCAGGCGCCGCCGATGACGGTCTTGAACCACTGGGGGTCCTTGCCGCACACGGAGTCGTGGATCGCGACGATGCCGCCGCCGCGCTTCGTGAAGGCCTCGAGGTTGACGCGGTCTTCGGGCGCGACCGTGCCGCCCTCGGCGGCGAAGAGGACCAGCACATCGGTCTTCTCGAGCTGCTCGGCCGTCGGGAACTGCATGGCGCCGTCGACGACCGCGCCGCGCGCCTTGAGGAGCTCGCTCCAATCCTTCAGGAAGGCAGGATGGTCGTGCTCGCCGGGCCCGTGGGTCTTGACGCCCGCGCGGATGAAGATGCGCAGCGGCGCATCCTTCTTGTCTTGGGCCGGCGCGCCGCTGCAGGAAAGGATCATCGCGGCGACGACCGAGAAGAGCGACCACGGTTTCATGTGTAACCCCCAGCCAATGTGGCCAAAACCGTCCAGGTTGGTTTTGACTGACGCAGACCCTGTGCCACCGCAATGATAGCCCACGATTTAATTTGTTGGTGGGAAACAACTTAGAGGCGAGTCGGGTGTTATAATTGATGCGCACTGTAACCGGTGACGAATAGGTGTAACCTTGGTATCCGTTTCCCCATGGTAACCAATGCTTTGACCGAGATCCTGAAGGGCCGCCGCCACCTCATCGGGGCGGCCGTGGGCTCGGGCATGACCGCGTCCGCCGCCGAAGAGGGCGGCGTGGACCTCCTCATGGTCCTCAACGCGAGCTATTTCCGGCTCCATGGGACCAGCTCCGCCGCGGCCCTGATGCCCTACGCCAACGCCAACGCGCTCTCCTGGGAGACGGCGGTCCACCACGTCCTTCCGCGCATCAGCCGCACCCCGGTCTTCGTCGGCACCTGCGCCCAGGACCCCTCGCTCGACCTCAACGCCCACCTGGACCGGGTGAAGGAGTACGGGCTGGCCGGGATCGTCAACTTCCCGAGCGTGAGCTTCCACGACGGCCGCTTCCGCGACGCGCTCGAGGAGGCGGACCTGGGCATCGAGCGGGAGGCCGAGATGCTCCGCCGGGCGAAGGCCCGGGGCCTCCTCACGATCGGGTTCTGCCTCCGCCCCGCCGACGCCCGGGTCCTCGCGAAGGCCGGCGTGGACATCCTCTGCCTGAACCTGGGAATCGCGGAGTGGCGCACGATCGACGTGGCCGAGCACCAGGCCGCACTGGACCGGGCGATCGAGTCGATCACCTCCATGATGGACGCCGCGAAGGCGGCCGCGCCGAACCCCTACTGCGTGATCTTCGGCGGACCCGTGCTGCTCCCGCAGGACACCGCGCAGGTGTACCAGCGGACCGAGGCGCTCGGCTACCTCGGCGGCAGCGCGGTCGAGCGCTTCCCCACCGCGGCCGCCGTGACCCAGACGGTGCGGGAGTTCAAGCACGTCACGAAGGCCGGGAAGAAGATGAACCGGCTCGGCGCCCTCATCGGCACGAGCCCCTCGATGCAGCAGGTCTTCGAGACGATCCGCTCGGTAGCCGCCTCCGACGCGGCGGTGCTGATCACCGGCGAGAGCGGCACCGGCAAGGAGCTCGCGGCCCGCGAGATCCACCGCCTCAGCCACCTCCACGCCAAGCCGCTCGTGAGCTGGAACTGCGGCGCCATGACCGAGAGCCTCGCCATGTCCGAGCTCTTCGGCCACGAGCGCGGCGCCTTCACGGGAGCCACCCGCGCCCACGCGGGCAAGTTCGAGCTCGCCGACGGCGGCACGCTCTTCATGGACGAAGTCACCGACCTGCCCATGACGGTGCAGGCGAGCCTCCTCCGCGTGCTCCAGGAAAAGGAGATCGTCCGCGTGGGCGGCGAGAAGTCGATCGGCGTGACAGTCCGCCTCGTCGCGGCGTCGAACAAGGACTTCCGCGAGCTGATCCCGGCCGGCCGCTTCCGCCTCGACCTCTACTACCGCCTCAGCACCGTCGTGCTGCGCATGCCGCCGCTGCGCGAGCGCCAGGAGGACATCCCCTACCTGGTCTGGGAGCTCGCCCAGGAGTTCAGCCAGAAGTACGGCGTCCCCGTCCCCCGGATCCCCGACTCGGTCCTGAGCGCCATGGCCCGGCACGCCTGGCCCGGCAACATCCGCGAGCTGCGCAACGTGGTCGAGCGCGTCTTCCTGCTGGGCCGCGGCAAGTCGTTCTCGCGCGCCTGGTTCGAGGAGATGTTCGCGGCGGACCGCGCCGTCGACGAGAAGCTCGCGCCGCCGCCCTCGGCCCCGCTCACCCTCGCGGCTCGCCGCGAGAAGCTCGAGGAGTCGATGGAGCGCCATCGCGGCAACAAGACCGCCGTCGCCCGCGAGCTCGGCGTCACCCGCAAGACCATCCACAAGTGGCTGAAGCAGTAACCGAAGCCTACTTCAGCAGCGTCCACTCCCGCTTGAGGGCGACATCGTCGGGCCAGTCCTCCACGGGCTCTCCCCGGGTGTCCTTCCAGAGGATCGACGTGGACTCGTTGATGATCAGGGTGCGAGCCCCCGTGACCCCGTACTCCGCCGGGTAGGCGACGAATCCGAAGCGGTTCCGGTTGAACGTTTTCGGCCCACCCGCCCCGGTCGTGTCGAGCGCATACTCCTGGGGTGCCGGCGCGGAGCGGTCCTTCCGCAAGGCCCGGTACCAGTACCCGTGCCGCGGGAGCGGCGGCGCGGGCGTCGCGCCGCTCTCGCGCGGAAGCGGCCTCGCGTCGGCGGTCGCCAGCGTGACGCCGATCATCTTGATCGCGAAACGCTCGCCTTTGGGGGTCAGGAGATAGAGGCCGGCGACGTCGCCGGTCCAGAAGTCGTTGACGCCGTTCCCGTCGCGGTCGCTCGCCCGGAAGTCGGCCTCGGCGGCCGCGATGATCTTCAGGGCGCTCGCCGCGAGTTCCTCATTCCCACGAAGGTCCTCCGGGCGCACGTCCTCGGACAGCAGCAGGAACCCGAGCGAGCCCAGCTGCGACGGCCAGGCCGGCTCGGGCTTCGGCAGCCCCTTGCGCAGCGTCTGCAGGCGGTAGATGACTTCGGTGTCGGTCTCGCCCTTCAGGCGCTCCTCCAGCATCGAGAGGATGCCCGCGCCCCACTCCCGCAGCTCCGCCTGGGAGCGCACGCGCACGTCGAAGTCGTCGTCCCCCAGGCGGCCCAGGAGGGTGGCGACCGTGGCGCGGTCCGCCTGGCGGACCCGGGGCTGCGCGATCTCGTCGAGACGCCGCTGCTCCACCTCGGTCAACTGCGACCCCTGGAGCGCCGCGTTCGGATCCGTCGCCTCGATCCGGATCAGCCGATCCGTGACGAGCATCCGGAAGCGCGGATCCTTCGGAGCGGCGGGCAGCCAGCCTCCCTCGGGCCAGACCCGCATCCACGCTTCCCGCTCCGTCAGCTGCTTCTCCTGGCGAGGGAGCTCGCCGTAGGACTCCTGGTAGGCCTTCACGGCCGCCAGGCGAAGGAGACCTTCGACCCGCGCGTCGAAATGCGCGGCCAGCCGCTCCGTGGGAGCGCCGATGCCGCTGCCCGTCGCGGGCACGATCGTCTCCTGCAGGTCTTCATCCTCTCCGGTCCCGCCCTCCGCGCCGTCGGCGCCCCGGCAGACGAGGGTGCAGCGGCCCCCGCGCACGAGGACCGCGAAGGGCCGCCCCCACGGATCGCGCGGCAGCCCGCCCAGCACGAAGCCGCCCCGCGGCCAGAAGAGGTCGGCGTCGAAATCCGCCGGCTTCCGGGTCAGGTCCTCCAGCGATTCCGGGGCGCGCCCCGTGAAGCGCTCGAAGAGCCGGACCGATTCCGCCAGCTGCATCATCTGGGCCCGCGCCAGGCGCTGCCGCGACTGGACGCTGAAGTCGCCGTCCGCCACGTCGTCGAGGCTCAGCGAAAGGGTCTCGGTCCAGATGAGCCGATGCAGGACCAGCTTCCGCTTCAGCGGGAGCTTGGTCTCCCGGTCCACCCAGACCCGGACGGTTCCTTCCTGCGGCAGCGCGGACAGGTGACGGGTGCGGACGGAGTACTCGAGGAGGTCCGTCAGCCGGCCGTCGATCGTCTCGGTCCCGGCGGAACGGAACGAGCCGAGCTCCAGGGGCTTCTCCAGGACGCCGCGATGGAGCTGACGGGCGTCCGCGAGCTCGAAGAGCGGGAAGAAGGAGTCGACGAACGATCGCTGCAGCGCCTCGAAGTGGGTCCGGGGGCTCAGCGTCAGGTCCTTGACGGGGAGCGTCCCCTCCAGGACTCGGGCCCGGCGGCCGTCCGACTGGAGCACGATGGAGCGGCGCTCTTCCTCGCCCAGGTCCCGCCGGACGAGGCTCAGGTCGCAGGCCCAGCGGTCCGGCCGCTTCATCTTGAGGACGCCGCGGAGGGAGCCGAAGTCCTGGTCGTCCTGGACCAGCGTCACGACGAGCTCGGCGCGCAGCGACGGCGCGCCCGCGATCCGATCGCGGATCGAGTCGTAGAGCGCCCGCGCGGCCGGGTCGTCCGGAACGGAGCCCAGCAGCAGGGCCGTGGAAAGCAGCCACCTCACCGATCACCTCGTCCCAGGGACTATACTAGATCAGACGCATGAGGAGGGCCGCTGCGCGACGTCCATTTTCCTTGACCCTTTTTCGGCGCCACGGGCATAGTAATAGCATGATGCCCATACGGAAACTGTGTTGCCTAGTATGAAACTTCGCGGACTCCTGCTCCTGGGCCTCCTGTCGGCGGGCGCCGCCGCGCAGGACGCGGCGCCGGCGCCGGTCGACTTCGTCCGCGACGTCCAGCCCCTCCTCAAGGAGCACTGCGTCGCCTGCCACGGCGAGAAGAAGCAGAAGGGGCAGCTCCGCCTCGACGCCAAGACCCTCGCGATGCGCGGGGGCGTCTCCGGCCGCTCCATCGTGCCCGGCAACGGGAAGGACAGCCGCCTCGTCACGATCCTCCTGGAGCCCAACGCGGACGACCGCATGCCCCAGAAGGCCGACCCGCTGCCGAAGGAAAAGATCGATCTGCTGAGGCTCTGGATCGACCAGGGCGCCGCCTGGCCCGACTCGGCCTCCGCGCCCGACGCCGCCCTCGAGAAGCACTGGTCCCACGTGCCGCCCGTCAAGGCCGCCCCCCCGCCGTTCCGGAACTCCTGGTGGCGCCGCAACGTCATCGACGACTTCGTCGCGGCGGGCCTCGAGGCCCAGCAGCTCAAGCCGCGGCCCGAAGCCCCCAAGGCGCTGCTCCTCCGCCGCGTCTACCTGGATCTCATCGGGCTGCCGCCCACCCGCGAGGACGTCGACGCCTTCGTCGCCGACTCCGCGCCCGACGCCTACGAGAAGATCGTCGACCGCCTCCTCGCCGATCCGCGCCACGGCGAGCGCTGGGGCCGACACTGGATGGACGTCTGGCGCTACAGCGACTGGGCGGGCTTCAACGAGGAGATCCGCGACAGCATGCGCCACATCTGGCGCTGGCGGGACTGGATCGTCGAATCGGTCAACGCCGACAAGCCCTACGACCGGATGATCCTCGAGATGCTGGCCGGCGACGAGATCGCGCCCGATGACCCCGACACGATCCGCGCCACCGGCTTCCTCGCGCGCAACTGGCAGAAGTTCAGCCGCGACGCCTGGCTCCAGAACGTCGTCGAGCACACCTCGAAGGCGTTCATCGGGACCACCATGAACTGCGCGCGCTGCCACGGCCACTTCTTCGACCCGATCACCCATCAGGAGTACTATCAGTTCCGCGCCTTCTTCGAGCCCTACCAGGTACGGACGGACGCGGTCCCGGGACAGTCGGACGTGGCGGCCGACGGCCTGCCGCGCGCCTACGACGGCGACCTCGCGGCGCCCACCTACCTCTATGTACGCGGCAACGAGAAGCAGCCCGACAAGAGCAAGGCGCTGCCCCCCGCGGTCCCCAAGTGCCTCGGAGGCCGGCCCATCAGCATCGAGCCCGTCCATCTGCCCCGCGCGGCGGTCGCGCCCGAAAAGCGCGGCTTTGTGATCCGCGACCTGCTCGTGGCCGGCGCGAAGGACATCGAGAAGGCGCGCGCCAAGGTCGAGGAGACCGTCCAGGCCGTCGAGAAGCACGAGAAGAGCCTCGCGGCAGCCGAGGACGCCAAGGTCCGCGCCGCCCTGCAGACGGCGCTCGAGGACCTGCCCCTGACCCTGATGGCGGTCCCGATCGCGGAGGCAAAGCAGGAGACCCTCAAGGCCGTCACCGAGGCCGAAGCCCTGGAGGATGCCGGCGACAAGACCTCCGCCGCGTTCCGCCAGGCGGCGACGGCGGCCCAGTCAACCCAGCGGCGCCTCGCGCTGCTCGAGGCCAGGAAGGCCCTGATCGTCGCGCAACGCGGCCTCGCGAAGGCCCGCGCGGACGAGAAGGCGAAGAAGGCGCTCGCCGAAGCGGAGAAGGCGCTCGCGAAGGCGGAGGCCGACGCCAAGCTTCCCGCGGGTCCGGACTTCGTCCGCCGCAAGCTGCCGGCCTACCCGGTCGAGAGCAGCGGGCGGCGCCTGGCGCTCGCGCGCTGGATCGCCGACACGGCCAATCCGCTCACGGCCCGCGTCGCAATGAACCACCTCTGGATGCGCCACTTCGGCAGACCGATCGTGCCGACGGTGTTCGAGTTCGGCAAGCACGGTCGCGCCCCCAGCCACCCGGCGCTCCTGGACTGGCTGGCCGTCGAGTTCATGGAGAAGAAGTGGAGCTTCAAGGCGATGCACCGCCTGATGGTGACGTCGGCCGCCTATCGGATGGACTCGATGCCCGACGCCGCCTCGCTCAAGGTCGACCCCGAGAACAAGTGGGTCTGGCGCATGAACCCCCGCCGCATGGAGGCCGAGTGCGTTCGCGACAGCGTCCTCTACCTCTGCGGGGCGCTTGACCCGTCGCGCGGCGGGCCCGACATCGACCAGACCCAGGGCCTGCAGGTCCCGCGCCGCAGCCTCTACTTCCGCCACGCCGCCGAGAAGCAGATGGGCTTCCTGACGCTCTTCGACGGCGCGAGCGTGACCGAGTGCTACGAGCGCACCGAGAGCGTCGTGCCCCAGCAGGCGCTCGCGATGGCCAACAGCGTGCTCGTCCTGGAGAAGTCGCGCCTTCTGGCGGCGTCGCTGTCCAAGGAGGCGCCGGACGCGGAGGACTTCATCGCGACGGCCTTCGAGCGGATCCTGAGCCGTCTGCCGACGACGGCGGAGCGGAAAGAATGCCTCGCCTTCCTCGGGGCCCAGAAGAACCTGCTCGCCGGGGCCGCCAAGCTCGCGCCCTTCGGGGGCGGCGTCCCCGTCAAGGTCGGGCCGTCGAGCGACCCGGCGCAGCGCGCGCGGGAGGACCTGGTGCAGGTCCTCTTCAACCACAACGACTTCGTCATGATTCGATAGGGGGAACGATGGGCATCAGCCGGCGGACCTTCCTGGCCGACACGGGCATGGGCTTCACGGGCCTCGCGCTCGGGTCGCTGCTCGCCCGCGCGGACGATGAAGCCTCCTGGCGGGCGCCCGACGGCAAGCCCCATTTCAAGCCCCGCGCCAAGAGCGTCATCTGGCTCTTCATGACCGGCGGCGTGAGCCACGTCGAGAGCTTCGACCCCAAGGCGGCGCTGAACCAGTACGCGGGCAAGTCGATCTCCGAAACCCCGTACAAGGACTCGCTCAACAATCCCGCGATCAAGGACATCCGGGAATTCATCGCGGGGCAGCACAAGGTCCAGCCCGTCCTCTACCCGCTGCAGATCGGCTACCGCAAGCGCGGCGAGAGCGGCATCGAGGTGAGCGATTGGTGGCCCAACGTGGGCGAGTGCATCGACGACCTGGCGGTGGTCCGCTCGCTCTACACGACCGACAACGACCACGGCGCCCAACTCCAGTTCCACACGGGCCGCCACGCCCTCGAGGGGCCGTTCCCCACGATCGGTTCCTGGGTCCATTACGGCCTGGGGACTCTCAACGAAAACCTCCCCCAGTTCGTCGTGATGGGCTCGCCCCTCTCGGACTGCTGCGGCGGCGTGAACGGCCACGGCGCCCACTACCTGGGGCCCGAGAACGCGGGCGTGCGCATGAACGCCGACCCCAACAACCCCCTGCCCTTCGCGTCGCCCGGCCCGGGCAAGTTCCGCGAGGAGCAGACGGCGGAGTTCGACCTGCTGGGCCGCCTCAACCGGCTCTCCGGAATCGAGTACCCCGACGACCCTGCGCTGCGGGCGCGGATCAAGTCGTACGAGCTCGCGTTCCGGATGCAGACGGCGGTGCCCGAGGTCTTCCGCTTCGACGAGGAGAGCAAGGAGACGCGCGAGCTCTACGGGATCGACCAGGCGCCGACGAAGGACTTCGGGATGCAGTGCCTGGGTGCGCGGCGGCTGATCGAGCGCGGCGTCCGCTTCGTCCAGATCTTCCACGGCTCCACGGGCGGCGCCGGCAGCTGGGACGCCCACGGCGCGATCAAGAAGAACCACACGACTATGTGCGGCCAGGCGGACAAGCCGATCGCGGGCCTGCTCAAGGACCTCAAGCGTCGCGGCCTGCTCGACGACACGCTCGTCGTCTGGGGCACCGAGTTCGGACGCACTCCGGGTGCGCAGGGCGGCGACGGCCGCGACCATCACCCCTTCGGTTTCTGCGCCTGGCTGGCGGGCGGCGGCGTGAAAGGCGGGGTCGTGCACGGCGCGACGGACGAGATCGGCTTCCACGCGGTGGAGAACCGCCACTACGTCACGGACATCCACGCGACGGTGCTGCACCAGCTCGGGTTGGACGCCCGCAAGCTCGAGGTCCCCGGCCGCAAGCGCCTGGAGATCGACTTCGGCAAGCCGATCAAGGAGATCCTCGCGTAAGGCGAAGAAACAAACCGCTTGATTCTTCGCCCTACTTCATCGCGGCCAGCTTCTGCTGGTTGACGATGATGCGGGTGGAGAGGCCGGGGTTGACCCAGATCTTCTCCTGCTGCTTCCCGACCACTACGGTGTAGCGGCCCTCGGGCAGCTCGCGCGTCTCGCCGAGTCGACCCTTCGCCACCGCCTCGCCCTTGTCGTTCAGGACTGTGTAGTCCTGCTCGCCGACCGTCGCCGCGATCACCTGCGCCGCCAGCGTCTTCGCCTTCCGGGCCGCGATGTACTGGCCGCCGCCGGCGTCCGCCATCTTCCGCAGCCGGTCCCGGATCTCCTCGTCGTCCGTGTTGAAGCCCACCACGTGGACCTTCATGCCCGGACGCGACGCCGCCAGGTCCCCCGCCGCCGGCACGGGGTCGGACTTGCGGTCCGTGTCCAGGCCGTCGATGAAGAGCACGGTCGCGATCTCGACGTCCGGGTGCACCCGCTCGAGGTCCTTTGCGGTCTGGATCAGGCTGTACGTGAGCGGGCTCCAGCCCTTCACCTGCAGCGACCCCATGTGGGTCGTCAGCTGGCGCCGGTTCACGGGGATCGGCGGCGTCACCAGCGTCGAATCGGTCTCGCAGCCGGGCTCGTTCGCCCCTTTGCGGTTGCCGAAAACGCGCAGGCCCACGACCGCGCCGTCCGGCAGCTTCTCGACCACCTTCGCGATCGTCTCCTTGGCGACGTCGAAGCGCTCCCGATTGTCCAGGTCCTGCCGCATGTACCCCGACGCATCGAGCACGACCATCAGGTTCGAGACGCCGCCGATCGACTTCATCTCGAGACGTCCCGCGCCGCCCCGCTTGCCCGCGGCCTTCAGCGCCGCCGTCCCGCGCGTCAGGAAGATCAGCGCCCGCGCGGTCCCCAGGACCGGGTCCTTGCCGTCGAGCCACGAGCCGTCCGGCTGCTGCGTTGCGGCCAGCGCTTTCGCGCCCGCCCCGTACCACTCCTCCTCGCCCAGCCGAGGCGTCGCAAGCAGGCTGCCCAGGCGCTCGACCGCGGCCAGCGTCGCGATCGTCCGGTCCGCGGGCTTGAAGAGGCGGATCGCCGAGCGCACGTCGTCGCCCTGGGCGGCGTCGAGGTCGCCCAGCGCCTGGCGGCAGAGCAGCAGCGAGACGACCGCGGACGCCGGGTCGCCCGGCTTGTCCAGTCCGACCGCCTTCAGGGCGCGCGTCCAGGTGTCCGCGGGCACGCGGTGCCCGCAGTTCTCCGCCGCCGTGAGGGCCAGGAGCGCCAGCACGCTCGTCGCCGGGTCCCCGTCGGGCGCCTTCCGCGCCGTGCCTTTCCGGACGATCTCGACGCGCCGGCGGCCCGGGTCGCCCGAGATCACGAACGCCGAGCCCTCCGAGGGCTTCTCGTCCTCGAGCCGGACCGGCGCCTCGGCGCCGTCCGCCCAGAGCCCGTTCGGCCCCTGGGTCTCGACCAGGAACTGCGCTCCTTCGGCCGTCAGTTCCTGCAGCTTCGGATCGCCCGAGACGGCCAGCGCGAGGGTCCTTGCGGCCGCGGCCGCGGGACCATGCGCCGACTGCTGCCACGCCGCGCCCTTCAGGAACTCCGCCACCTTCTCGCGCTCGACGCGACCCAGGGTCAGCGCGTAGGCCGCCCAGTAGTCCGCGTCGGTAGAAAGCTCGGTCCGGCGGCAGTGACCGGCGAGGAAGTCGAAGCCCCGCTGGATCACCTGCTCCGCGGCCGGCGCGACCAGCGGCTTGGGCTCCGGCTTCACCTCGGGTTTGGGTTCGGGTTTCGGTTCCGGCTTTGCTTCGGGTTTCACCTCGGGCTTCGGCTCGGGCTTGGGCTCCGGCTTTACTTCCGGCTTCACTTCGGGCTTCGGTTCCGGCTTCGGCTCGGGTTTAGGCTCGGGTTTCGGGGTTTCGACGGCGGCCACCACCGGCGCCGGCGCCTTGCGGACCTTGAACCACCAGACGCCCGCGGCCGCGGGCGCGCCGAGGAAGAGCAGCAGGAGCACCGCCACGAGCGGCGCCTTGGAGGCGGGCTTCGGCAACGCGGGCGGCGCGGGGGCAGGCACGACGGGAGCCACGTCCGCGGCCGCGTCCATCCGGGTCAGGATCTTCCGGAGCGCGTCGGCCACCGCGGCCGCCGAGGCGAAACGGTCCTCCTTCTTCTTGGCCATCGCCTTGAGGATGATGGCTTCCAGCTCCGCGGAGATCTCCGGATTCTTCTGCCGCGGCGGCGGCGGCGCCTCGTTGCAGACCTTCTGAAGCAGCTGAAGCGTCGTCTGCGCCGTGAACGGGTGGACGCCGCAGAAGACCGCGTACATGGTGGCGCCGAGCGAGTAGACGTCGCTCCAGGGCCCGATCTCCTCGAGCCGCCCCTCCACCTGCTCGGGCGGCATGAACGCCGGCGTGCCCATCACGGCGCCCGTCGCCGAGAGGTTGTTGTCCCCGTCGAGCGACTTCGCCAGGCCGAAGTCCATGACGTAGGGCCAGTTCTCCTTCGTCAGCATCACGTTCGCCGGCTTGATGTCGCGGTGCACGACGCCGCCCTTGTGGGCCGCGTCGATGCCCTGCGCGACCTTCACGAAGACGTCGATGCGGTCGCGGACCGAGAGCTTCGCGCCGCCCAGCGTCGTGCCGTCGATGTACTCCATCGCGAGGAAGTGCGTGAGGGGCTGGCCGGGCTGGCGGCCCGGAGCCTCGCCCACCTCGTGGACCGGCGCGATGTTGGGGTGGCTCAGCCGTGCGGCCATCTTGGCCTCGCGCTTGAAGCGCGCGACGCCGTCCGCCGACTCGCCCAGCAGGAACTTGATCGCCGCCCAGCGGCAGAGCTTCCGGTCCCAGGCCTTCCACACCTCGCCCATGCCGCCCTTCCCCAGGACCTTGACCAGGATGTACTGGTTGAGCTGGCGGTGCGGGTCGAAGACGTGGGGGCGGACTTCTTCGGGGAACTCTTCGACCGACCCCGGCGCCATGAGGGTGGCCTCGGTCGGCAGCGGCTCCTTCCGGGTTTCCACCCACGAGGTGGGCGGGTTGATGGTCTTCTTCGGCGCCGGGTCGGACGGCGGCTCCGGGACCCTGATGGTGTCGCCCATCGCTACTTCCTCTTCTCCTTCTTGGCGCCGCCGCGCGCGATCATGCCCACGATCATGGTGGCAATCAGGGCACCCACGGTGCACCAGATCACCGGGAACGAGCGGCCGCCGACGGTCAGGTGGATCCACTCGGGGAGGTCGAACCAGTGAACCATCTCGCGGCCGAGGACGGCCCCGATGAATCCAATGAAGATTGAGACGAACAAGCCGCCGAGTTTGAAACCGAGAATGCGCTGCGACAGGATTCCCAGCCCGGCGGCCAGGATGAGGCAGAGCAGGAGGCTGATGAAATCCCCGAAGTGCATGCCGGTCCCTCCCAGTGGCGAGCCTGTCGAGCCACTCGAAGACGATAGGATACCCGAGGACGAGCTCCACATCTATACTGAAGCCATGTGCCTCCTGGCGCTCTGGCTCGGAATCGACCCCAAGACCCCGCTGCTCGTCGCCGCCAACCGCGACGAATCCTATGCGCGGCCTTCGGCGCCGCCGGCGGAGCTCGACGCCGGGATCGTGGCCGGCAAGGACCTGGAGAGCGGCGGCACCTGGCTGGGCATCAACCCGCACGGCCTCTTCGTCGCGCTGACGAACCGGAAGACCCCGGCACGGGTCCCCGGGGCGGTCTCCCGCGGGCTCCTGGCCCTCGAGACCCTCCGCTGCCGCAAGCTCCCCTGCGTCGAGGGGATCGTCGAGCGGCGCGTGCGCGACCACCCGTTCGCGGGCTTCAACCTGGTGGCGGTGGTGGACGGCCAGGGCCTCTGCCTGCACTACGACGGCACGCTGCGCCGCGCGCCCTTCGGGCCGGGCGTGCACGTGGTGTCGTCGGACCGCGACCTCGACGACCCCGAGATGCCCGAGAAGAAGGTCGTGGACCGCTTCGTCGCGTCCCACCCCGGCCTGCCCGACGAGGCGTCGCTCCGGACGCTGCTCGGGTTGCACGAGGGCGAGCGGGCCGTCTGCAAGCACGGCGACGGCTTCGGCACGGTGTCGTCGACGATCGTCCTCGACCGCGGCGACGGCTTCCGCCTGATCCACGCCGACGGCCCGCCCTGCCGGACCGACTTCGTCGAGCTCCGGCGGTAAGCTTTCTTTTGGAACGCTCGGGCTTCCCCTGATAAGATTCCGTCGTGATTCTCACCCTCGTGGCGATCGCGCTCCTGCCCTTCGCTCAGGCCCAGGAAGAGAAGAAGCCGGCTCCTCCGCCGCCCGCGCAGGAAAAGAAAGAAACCCCGGACAAGAAGGATCCCCAGGACGAGAAGAAGCCCGAGGAGGAGAAGCCGGCCCCGAAGGAACCCGCCGAGGAGGATCGCTCCATCCTCGATCTGACGGGCGATCTGCGGGTCGGCGGCTGGTGGATGGGAAAGTTCGAATCCTTCATCCCGGCCGGCCGTCGCCGCATCGATTCCACGCTCCTCTTCGACGCGGGCGTCGATCTCCAGGCGGAGATCGAGGGCTGGACTCTGACCGTCGGCGGCGACTACGGCACGGGAAAGCACCTCAAGATCGCCACGGGAGCCGTGCTGTTCGGCTACAAGTTCATCCTGGACGACGAGGAGCCGATCTTCGACCTGCACGTCGGCGTCGGCCCCACCTTCGGACGCCTGGACGTCGACGTCAGCAACTTCGGGGACTTCAAGAGCGCCGTGGGCTTCGAGGCCCGCGTCGACGCCACCGCCTGGCTGAACAAGCGGATCGGGCTGGGGCTCTGGCTGGACTTCCGGCAGCTGAGCTTCGACTACAAAGAGACGGTCTTGAGCGGCGACGACAAGGCCGGCGGCGCGATGTTCGCCGTCGGCGCCTCCTTCACGCTCGGCTTCTGAGCCGGCGCCGCGCCAGCAGCATCCCCAGAAGAACCAGCGACTCGATGCCTCCCATGCCGCAGCCGCCGACCTGAATATCGGCCGTCGTGACCGGAGGAGGAGGAGGCGGCGGCGGGGGCGTCGGCACCGCGAGCGTGAAGTCGGCGACGAAATTGCCGCCGGGCGTGCCGTCCCCGGACGGGAACGTGCCGCCGAACTCGCCGTCGAGAAGGTACTCGGCGCTATCCCGGAGGGCCCCGCCCAGGGTCGCCAGGTTCTGGACCTGCGCCGGACTCAGCTCCTTGTCGAAGATCTGGATCTCGTCGAGGTAGCCGTCCAGGAATTCCACGGCGAGCGGCCCGATGCGACCGAGATGGACCGGGGCGGCGCAATTGGTCGTGTCGCCGGAGAAGGACGTCCTGGTGTCGACCAGGACGCCGTCGAGCCAGGCCTTCACCGACACGCCTTTCTTCATCGTCCCGGCGAGGTGGTGCCAGAGGCCCGTCGTCACCGTACCCCCCTTGGGCTCGGCATAGGGCACGCTGTTGCTCTGGACCATGTTGAAGGCCGCGTTGGCGTTCGGATACACCGTCAGCTCGTACTCCCAATTGTTCGACGAGCCCTTGCAGAGCAGGGGCTGCCGCGCGTTCGCCGGGATGGACGAGAACTGGATCCAGCCGGAAACGGACATCTCCCCGGTCGGCCCCACGTGGGGGCTCAGCGAATCGCTGTCCGGAACACTCACGTACTGGTCCACCCCGTTGAAGTGGAGTCCGCCGCCGATCTTGCCGGAGGCCCGGAGCGGGGAATTGATGAGCGTGCCGTCGTGGAAGTGGCCGGAGGAGTCGAACGCGACGTTGCCGCTGCTTTCGTCCATGGACCAGCGCGCGATGGGCGCGGGGTCCGCGGAGGGGCTCGTCGAGAGGAGGACGCGATAGAGGCCGTTCGAGGTCCCTCCGGGGAAGGTGATCCAGATCTGGCTTCCGACGACAAGCGGCGGCGGCGTGGGAACGACAACATCGTCCCCATTGCCCAGAATATTGTCGGGCCCTGCATAGATGAGGCGGACCGTCGAGGACGTGACGGTCACCGGATCGGCGGGACGGTTGAGCGTCAGGATGATGGTGCTGGGCGGGATGAGGAGCGTGCTCCCGGGCGCGGGAGACATCGCGGTGACCCTTCCGGCCGCCCCGATGCTGAAGCTCTGCTCCGCCGACCAGCCCGACGCCAGGTAGCCGTTGTCGATGGCCTGCACGCTCCAGTAATAGGTGCCCGGCTTCATGTTCTTCAGCGTCCATGCGAGATTCTGCTGCGCGTTGCCCCGCGCGGGGATGCGCCGCTTCCCCGTCGCCAGGTCCGCCATGGGGGCCATGATCTGTTGCCCGCCGGGCGTGGTTCCCACGCGGAGATTGTAGGTGAGCGCCGCCGCCGGCGTCTGCGCGTCGCTCGACGCGCTCCATTGGAAGGTAATGTTGTTCCCGAACGAGAAGGCCGACGGCGACCCGGGGACGCTGGGCGCCGTGTTGGCGACGCCCGTCATGTTCCGGAAGACCTTGAGGACCGACGGGCCTGCCGCAGGGACTCCGGCGAGGACGATGTCGAGCTTGCCGTCGTTGTCGTAGTCGCCCCAGTCGCAGGTGTTCTGGTTCCACACCGGGGTCAGCCCCGCGCCCGCGTCCGAGAACGTGCCGTTTCCGTTGTTCCGGTAGACGTAGGCGATCGGGTTGAGCGCGGCGTCGCCGCCGACCATGACCAGGTCGATCAGGCCGTCGTTGTCGTAATCGCCCCAGGCAAGGTGGCCCAGGCGGACGAGCGGGAGGCCCGCGTTGATCGGGACGAAGGTCCCGTTGTCGTTGCGGTAGATGTCGACCACGAAGCCGCTCGGGCCGTCGCCCGAGAGGACCAGGTCGAGGTCGCCGTCGTTGTCGAAATCCCCCCAGGCGATCGAGCAGTTGACCAGCGGCGGGAGGCCGGCGCCGATGTCGGTGAACACGCCGTTCCCGTCGTTCCGGAAGATCCGGGTGCCCACGGTCCGGCCGGTGATGGCGATGTCGAGGTCGCCGTCCCGGTCGAAGTCGCCGACGGACACTTCGCCCACGTACGTGCCCGGGAGCGTGACGGCGGGGGTGAAGACGCCGTTGCCGTCGTTGCGGTAGATCGTGGTGTAGTCGCCCGACGGCGGGTCGTAGCTCTCTCCGGTGAGGAGCAGGTCGAGGTCGCCGTCGTTGTCGTAGTCGAACCAGACCCCGTCGGCGCCTTTCAGTCCCCGGAGCGCGAGGGGGAGTTCCGCGAAGCCCGCGGCGCCGTTGTTCTTGATGATGCGGCTGCCCGTGCCGCCGCCGCTCCACCCGGTGTAGGCGAAGTCCAGGTCCCCGTCGTTGTCGAAGTCGCCCCAGATGCAGGGCCCTTCCTGCAGGCCGAGCAGTCCGACGTCGTTCGGATCCTCTGCGAAGCTGCCGCCGTTCTGCTTGTAGACGCGGATGAAGCGGCTTCCGGAAGCAGTCGAGTAGCCTTCGACGAGGAGGTCGAGGAGTCCGTCGTTGTTGTAGTCGCCCCAGCGGACCTCCGAGGCCTCGACGCCGGCGAGGCCGACGCTGACTTCGGCAAAGGGAGGGACGCTCGCGGGACGGGCCGCGAGAATGCTGACGAAAAGCAGACCCAGGAGAATTCTGAGGGACGTCACTCCGCTCGAGTCTAATTCCCTTTGGAATCCACCTCAAGGGGTTTGCATAATCACCGGATGACCTGCGTCGCGTGGCTCGCCGCCTTCGCCCTGGCCCAGGCCGGTCCGGTCGGCTACTGGAAGGGAGACGACGGCGCGGCCCCGACGGTCGCGACCGACTCCTCGGGCAACGGCCACCACGGCACCTACGTCAACGGGGCGACCACGTCCCCCCTCGTGCCCGGCACGCAGTTCACGGACTCCCGCAGCATGATCTTCGACGGCGTGAACGATTATGTCGACGTGCCGACGTTCTCGTGGCCGGCGGGCGGCCCCGTGACAGTCGCGTTCTGGAACTTCGTCGCCACGGCGGACATCCAGCAGGCGAACGCGTTCTCGGTCGGCAACCAGGACAACCCCAGCCGCTTCCAGGCGCATGTGCCCTGGGAAAACCACAACATGTACTGGGACTACGGCGATTGGACCGGCAACGGCCGCGTCAGCATCAACTACGACCCCTATCTGGACAAGTGGACCCATGTCGCCCTGGTGTCGGAAGGCAACGGCGGCGCCTTCATGGGCATCTACCTCGACGGCGCGCTGGTCGCCTCCTCGAACGTCTCGGACGGACCCGACGTCCCCCTGAGCGGACTGACCATCGGCTACTGGGCCATGTTCAACAATCGCCACAAAGGCAAGATCGACGACTTCCGCATCTACAACCGCGTCCTCACGAGCGCCCAGGTCCTGTACCTCGCCGTCGGGTTTACGGAGCCCTCGGCGCCCACCCTGACCGCAGCGGCTGCGACCGGAGGGATTCAGCTGAACTGGACGAGCGTCTCGGGGGCCGGCTTCTACGACGTGAAGCGGTCGCAGACTTCGGGAGGCCCGTACCTGACGCTGGCTACCCTGGCGGGAGGCAATGCGTATTTCGATTCCACTCCGACGCCGACACAGACGTACTACTACGTCGTCGCGGCGATCGGCGTCAGCCAGGGCCCCAACTCGAATGAGCAGGCGGCCGCCGCGCCGGGACAGGCTTCGCCGGTCGACATCGTGGTCTCGGGCTGCGGCGCCCTCGGCATCGAGGGCTTCCTGCTGCTCGCCGGGCTCGGCCTCGTCGGTCGCCGCTCCCGCAGGCCCTCGCCGGACTCTCTAGCACCCGGGCCCTGAAATACCTATACTCCGCGCGTGATTAGAGACAACGACCGGCGCACCTGCAGCGCCTGCAACGGCCAGCTGGACTCCGCCGAAGGCGTCGAGCTCTGGGGATCCTGGTTCTGTTCGAAGTGCTTCGTGGGGCAGGCGACGGACTTCGGCCGCGAGCTCAAGCCCGAGGAACTCGCCCGCCTCCGCCGGCTCGGACGGGAGCTCTCGGGCTTCCTGCCGCCCGACCTCCTCGAGATGATCCTGATCGGCTTCTACAAGCGGGCCTCGGGCTCGAAGAAGCCGCCCGACAAGCTCGAACTCTCCCGCGCCGTCGGCGAGCTGCAGCGCGTCACCGCGACCGCCTGCTTCCGGCAGATCCTGAACCTGCTCAAGACCTGGGAGGACATGTTCGGGAAGTTCGTCACCGAGCAGGAGAACGACATCCGGGAGAAGGTGCGCCGGCTCACCGACCTCGAGGGGACCTAGCGCCGGACGGATTCGATCTTCAGGGCGTCGATCTGGATTTCGTAGTCGACGGGGCCCCCTTCGGATCCGGGTTCCCAGCCGATCGACTTGATCCGTTCGAACCCGTTCATGATGGTGCGCTGCTTCGCCTTGGCGTTCTCGGTCTTGAAGTCCGACAGCTTGTAGCTGTAGAGCTTCCACTCGTTGCCGATCGAGATGGTCGGCGCCGAGTAGGTGATCGAGTCTTCGTCGGGGACCTGCAGCGACAGCCACGTGTGCACGACCGCGACGGGCCCCTTCTTCAGCGAGCGGGCCCAGAACGACACGGTCTCGGCCTTCCAGGTGACGCCCGAGATGGGATAGGCGGCCCAGGAGCGCGCCTGCGGGAACGTCAGCCGCGCGGCGCGGCGGCCCGAATACGCATCGGTCCCGTTTTCGCCCTTGGCTCCGCCGTGGGTATTCCAGGGGCCCGGATAGTCCTCGAACTCGACCTGGACCAGCAGCCCTTCCGGAACGCCCTGTCCCGACTCGCAGACCGTCTTGTACTGACGCAGCACGCGCTCGTTCAGCTTCGCCGACGGGGTGTCCGCCAGCTCGCCCAGGAGCCGGGCGATGCCGTCGAGCGCGGTGTCGTAGTTCTGGGCCTTCACGTCCTTCTGCACCGCGCTCCAGACCTTCTTGGCCTCGTCCTCCCGCTCCTTCGCCTTGCGGCGGCCGGCGTCGGCGATCTTCGTCTCGACTTCGGTCTTCTTGCTCTCGCAGAACTTCGTGTGGGCCTGGCTGCGCTGGAAGGACTTCAGGACCTCGACCGCGTCGTCGTAGCGCTTGGCGGAGATGTAGTTGTCGTGGCTCTGGGTGGCGGCGGCCCAGGCCTGCTTGGCCTGGTCCTCCGTCTGCTTGGCCATGCCCGCGCTCATCTGCTCGGCCAGGTTGCGGATCCGGGCCGCGTTCGCGCGGTACTCGTCCGTGTTCTGCCGCTTCTCGATCTCGGCCAGCAGCCGCTGCGACTCCGCGAAGTCGAGCTTCACGTAGGCTGCGAAGGCGCCGGCGATCAGGCTGCCGGTCTCCAGCTCGGCGTTCGCCCTTCCCAGGAGGACCTGGTTCTCGGACCTCCGCCGCGACGCGGTCTGGGTGTCCGAGAATCGCTGCTCCAGCTCCTGGATCTTCTGCCGCAGTTCGGTCCAGGTGGATGCCGCCTGGGCCGAGCGGACCTGGGCCTGCAGGGCCTCGGCGTCCATCTCCCGCCGGCAGCGGGACAGCTCGCCCGAGAATTCGGCCTCCCCCAGGACCTGGAAGCGGCCGTAGGCCTCCATCCAGCGGCCCTCCTGCAAGTCGCGGCGCGCGTCCGCGACCTGGCGCTTGCGCGTCTCGGCCTGGCGCTGGAGCTTCGACTCGCACTCGCCGATCATCTTGCCGATCGTGGTGCTGCGGTCCTTCGTGAACTGCAGCGAGGAGAACTCGGTGTGGAGGCTCTCCAGGGCCTCGTGGGCGTCGCCCCAGCGCTCCGTCCCCATGGCCTGCTCGGCCTTCTCGAAGAGCTGGCTGGCCTTGCGCAGCTTGGCCGGGTCGTCCAGGGTCTTCTCGGGCGCCTTCGGCTCGACGGCCCGGACGATCGTCTGCGGCTGGGTCGTCGGGGGCGCCTTGGCCGTGTTCTTCGCCTCCGGCGGGCGCGAGGCCAGCGCGTAGCCGACGACGGCGAGCAGCGCGACCGCGGCCCCGACGGCCACGGGCAGGCTGATCGGCCGCTTCTTGATCTTTTCGATGCGCGCCGTGGAGGGCGCCTTCGGCGCGGGGTGCCGGGCCGCGTACGCGCGCGCCTGGCGGGCGCCGTCGCCCGACTCCACGGTGCGGAGGTCCTCCGCCAGGTCCTGCGGCGTCTGGTAGCGCTCGGCGCGGTTCTTGGCCATGAGCTTGTGGACGATGTGCGCGAAGTCCTCGCTGATCTTGGGCGCGTGCTTGCGGACGTCGGGCACGGCCTGCTTGAGGTGCATGCTCATGGTTTCGGCGGCGCTCTGCCCCTCGAAGGGGTAGCGCTGCGAGACCAGGTAGAAGAGCGTCGCGCCGAGCGAGTAGAGGTCGGCCCGGATGTCGATGTCCTTCTCGCCCCGGATCTGTTCCGGGGACATGAAGTACGGGGTGCCGACCGTAAGGCCTTCCTGGGTGAGGGACTGGTCGCTGGAGGCGGTCGACTTGGCCAGCCCCAGGTCGCAGAGCTTCACCGTCATGTCGGCGGTGAGGAGGATGTTCTCGGGCTTGATGTCCCGGTGGACCATCTTGTGCTGGTGGATGTGGTCGAGCACGTCGGCCATCTGGAGCGCGATGCGGAGGGCGGTCTTCTCGTCGATGGGGCCGCCGGCGTTCACGGTCTCGCGGGCGCTCTTGCCGACGACGTACTCCATGACGAAGTAGTAGTAGCCGCCGGCCGCGCCGGCGTCGATGGCGGCGATGAGGTTCTTGTGGTTGAGGGTGCCGGCGGCCTGGGCCTCGGCGAGGAAGCGGGCCACGAAGGTCGGGTCCTTGCTGGCGTGGGGCGCCATGATCTTGATGGCGACGGTGCGGTTGACGCTGCCCTGCATGGCCTTGTAGACGGTGCCCATGCCGCCCTGCCCGATCTTGGACAGGAGGGAGTAGCCGGGGATGGGGCTGACCTGGACGCCGATTTTCTTGAGGATCTGGGAGTGCTGCTGGGCCGTCAGGAGGCCCTTTTTCATCATGATTTCGCCGAGCGGCTCGTCCACGCCCATCTCGCGCATCTTGCGCTGGACGGCGCTGCAGTCCTGGAGCGCCGCCTCGGTGGCGAAGCCCAGACTGACGGCAGCCTGACCGAACGTCATCGACCCCATGGCACTCCCGCAGCTCCCTACCGGGCCGCCCTCCCTCCCTCCTCCGCGGCCCCATGATTTATACCCCGGGATTGCCGTAAGGGAATGCCAAATTGAATTCCCGATCGCTCCGGACTCCGATTTTCCTTTCAACGGCCCATTGAAAATGCGCCGATCGTGTGGCACTCTTTGTCGGGAGATCACGGGGAGGGTTAACCTCGCACCCATGGACGAAGAACTTCGCATCCTGCTGCTCGACGACACCTCCGACGGCCAAGCCCTCGTCGTCAAGGCCCTCCAGGCCGAGAAGCTGGACTGCTCGCCCCGCTGCGTCAGCAGCACCCAGGCCTTCATGCAGGAGCTCGAAACCTTCAAGCCCGACCTCATCCTGTCGGACTCCCAGGTCGCCGGCTACAACGGGTACTCCGCCCTCTCCTTCGCCAAGGAGAAGTTCCCCGACGTCCCCTTCCTCTACCTTTCGGAGACCAACGACGCCGCGGCCGCCGTCGAAGCCCTTCGTGCCGGCGCCGCCGATTACATCACCAAGGACAAGATCGGCCACCTCGCGGCCTCGATCCTCCGCGCCCGCAAGGAAAGCCGCGAGCGCGCCCGCAAGAAGCAGGTCGACCTCGCCATCCGCAAGACCCAGGAGAGCTACGAGCTGGCGGTCCGCGGCGCCAACGACGGCCTCTGGCACTGGGACCTGCTCACCAACCGGCTCTTCTTCTCCGCGCGCTGGAAGACGATGCTCGGGTACGAGGAGCACGAGGTCGGCGACAGCCCCGACGCGTGGTTCCGCCTCATCCACCCCGAGGACCTCGAGCGCGTCCAGACCAAGATCCGCCGCCACCTGAAGAACCTCACCCCGCACTACGAGGACGAGCACCGCATCCTGCACAAGAACGGGACCTACATCTGGACCCTCAGCCGCGGCCTCGCGGTCCGCGACGCGGCCGGCGTCGCGACCCGCATGGCCGGCTCCCAGACCAACATCTCCGACCGCAAGACGGCCGAGGAGCAGCTGGTCAAGAACGCCCTTTACGATCCCCTGACGGGACTGGCCAACCGCGCCCTCTTCGCGGAACGCCTCCGCCACGCGTCCGGCCTCGCCGCCCGCGGCGACTACCACTTCGCCGTCCTGCTCCTGGACCTCGACCGCTTCAAATTCGTCAACGACAGCCTGGGCCACGAGTTCGGCGACAAGCTCCTGATCGGCATCGCGCGGCGCCTCGAGAAGTGCCTCCGCCCCGGCGACACCGTCGCCCGCCTCGGCGGCGACGAGTTCACGATCCTCCTGCACAACATCAACCAGGCGGCCGACGCCGCGACCGTCGCGGAGCGCATCCACCGCGAGATGGCCCTGCGCTTCCAGCTGGGCGGCCACGACGTTTTCACGAGCGCGAGCATCGGGATCGCGCTGAGCATGCCCGAGTACTCGGGCTGCAAGGGCGACATGCTCCGGGACGCCGACATCGCCATGTACCGCGCCAAGGGCCTGGGCCGCTCCCGCTTCGCGGTCTTCAACCAGGAAATGCACGCCCAGGCGGCGGCCTCCCTCGAGCTCGAGGGCCAGCTCCGCAAGGCCCTGGGACGGCGTGAATTCGTCGTCCACTACCAGCCCATCGTGTCGCTCGAGAGCGGCAAAATCATCAGCTGCGAGGCGCTCGTCCGCTGGAAGCACCCGACGCGCGGCCTGCTCGGGCCCGGCGAGTTCATTTCCCTCGCGGAAGAGACGGGCGT
>Ga0310812_10000052_pt1 | contig 56597 bp, 110 predicted proteins | sample NN3metagenome_FD_205747 | JGI IMG/M metagenome (GOLD analysis project Ga0310812, IMG submission 205747) | Soil microbial communities from experimental microcosm in Duke University, North Carolina, United States - NN3 | ecosystem: Engineered > Artificial ecosystem > Soil microcosm >...
CGAGCCGGAAGAGGCGCCTTACCCGGAGGATTGGGAGTGAAGTGGATTTTGCGATTCCTCGTTGCGTTCCTTTTCCTAGAGTGCCTTGTGGTGTTCGTCGTGGTCCGTAGTGCTCACGCCGAAGACTGCAACCCTACCGAGCCGATCTTTTCTGACAACTTCGAGGCGCACTAGCCATGTTCATTTGGACTTTGAATGATGCCATCTTCGTAGGCTTCCTTGGTCTTATCGTAGTCTTGTTGCTTGGTGGACTCATCATCCAGAAACTTCAAGACTTCGTTCTCTGGCTGATGCCGACGAAGAAGGACGATAAGCTATGAAGCCGGATTGGGACGACGCGCCAGAATGGGCCAGCTACCTAGCAATGGATGCATCCGGCGTGTGGTATTGGCATGAAAAGGAACCGAAGCTGCTGGACCATCTTTGGCAATCGCCGATGTCTAGCCACATGTGCATAGCGCATGCCGACAGACAGGCGTGGAAACTAACCTTGGAGCGCCGCCCATGACGTGGTGCACAGGCGCCATGATCCTAGCCGGCGTGATGGGCCTAGGGGCACTCGGCGGGCTGGCAGGCATCGTTCTAGCGACAGTGAAGGGCATTCGTGAAACCGAGCGCGATCAAGAGGGCGAGTGACGCCGAACTGACGCACCGGCTGAAAGAGGTGGACGCCGAGATTGCGGCAGTCCAGAGCATCCTAGATTCCGTCCAGCGCGAGGCAAACTGGATACGGAAGGAACAGAAGCGGAGGAAAGATGAGCACGCTTGAGGTATTGGTGAGGGCGAGGAAGCTGATAGCGTCCAAGCACCATTGGGCTCGCGGCGCGTTGGCTCGTATGAAGTCGGGGAAGAAGACCGACCCGGATTCGCGAGGTGCCGTGCGCTGGTGCAGCGTAGGTGCTATTGAAAGATCGGGAGCTTCCGAGAACATCTGGTGCCAAGTGTGGGCGATCGACATGCTGACGCGCGCCATGGGAACTGCTCCGGATCACTTCAACGACCACCATACGCACGCGGAGGTTTTGGCGGCTTTCGATGTAGCCATAGAAGCGGAGAGGGGAAAATGAATACGCTGGATGTCTTGGTAAAGGCGAGGGAGCTTGTTTCGGCGCCGGAGCGGTGGACGCAGCGGAGCTTTGCCAGAAGTTCTCTAGGTAACACGGTTAAGGCGACATCAAGGCATGCTGTTTGTTGGTGTACCTTTGGGGCGCTGCAGGTATTCGGAGCGGGCGTTGAATCGAGAGCGTACCGGATGCTCAGGTCTGAGGTTGGCGGCTTTCTTGGAAAATTCAACGACACCCACACTCACGCAGAAGTCCTGGCCGCCTTCGACGCAGCGATAGAGGCAGAGAGGGCTGCGCTATGACCACCTTCCACGTTGGGCAGCGGGTGAGGATCAGGTGGTGTGAAGTCCCCGAGCTTATCGGCGGCGAAGCGATTATCGAAGCAATCGAAGCGTGGGCCGCCTTCGATCCTCCGGTATTGGAAGGGCGAGTACGTGTTGGTGAAGCGGCATACGTCCTACGACCCGATCTGTGGCGTTCTAGCACCTCTCCAATATCGGGGCACAGATTCGCATTGCGCGCCCAGCATATCGAACCCATCCTCTACGACGGCAACAAGGTGGTCGAGTGGTCGGAGTGCTTGTGGCGGCCGGAGGGGGTGAGTGCGTGAACCAGCTTAAGCCAGACAGCTTGGCAGCCATCGAGCGTGACATTCGAGTCATGGCCAGAACGCGGCACGTCGCCGAGCGGGACGCTGATGGCAGCACGCTATTCGTCATGGGTCGAATACTCCAAAGCGAACTGCTGGACCTTGAGGCGCGCATCTTCGCCATCCGCTGTGGCACGCCTAGGATGGTAAAGGCTTCGGCGGAGATGACAGCCTGCGGACTCAGCGAGCGCGAATGCCTGTCCGTTTGGGAGGCGTGCATCGGTAGCGAGTCCGTCAAGAGGGCGGCGGGATTGCCAGACGAAACGCGCATTCAGAGTACGACACACGAAGGTGTGACGGTGAAGTTCGGGCCTGCCACTTACGACCGCCTCATCCAACTTGGCAAGTCTCAGGTCGAGGCTATGTCAGAGGCGCTGTGCAGTCCTGAAGTGAAGGTTTCTCGTTCGCGCTGAACCCCACACAAATGTGTTGACTTGCGAGGTCAGCAGCGGTAAAAAGGAAGCGAGATTTAGGTGTCCGGCGCCAATCCCCAAGCTAGCCGGAAATGGCAAACTCAGCGACGTGTTTGCCAAGATCGCCGAGAGGCGAACAGCGCTGAAAGGAGCGCAGCCGGTGCACCCGACCTCCCCTGTCCGGTGGCATCTCCGCACTACGGTAAGCGGAAATTTTTGAAGGTAGGTGGTTAGACCGAAAGGTGCAGCTAGAAGTCGGCCGACTGCGTGAGGCAGCTAACTCCAACTAGCCGCCTACCTTGAAAGATTCGTGAAATCTGAATGATGCTTTCTGGCTCGCGAGCCCAACCGGGGGCGAAGCCTTGTAGCGAACCACCAGCCTCTAATGCGCATTATGCTGGACTTAGCTATAGCAAACCAGAAGGCATCATTGAGATTTCGTGGTGAATGCGGAGGCTGATCCGCGCTGCTGGGCTGCTCACAATACCGAGGTTGACAGCGAACACGAGCAATGCCGGGATCAGCGCCGGCCACCACGATCAACCAAGGAACCCGCCATGCCATTGATGGATTCGCCGAGCAAGAAAGCTTTCCAGGAGAACGTACGCCGGGAGGTAAAAGAGGCGGGAAAGCCCGTAAAACAGGCCGTTGCCATCGCGTATTCGGTCCAGCGGAAGGCGAAGAAGCAGGAGCGGAAGAGGTAAGACTCACGCCTGATCCTAAGCCTGACGTGTGTGGATGTGGAATCGTCCAGACGTGAGATGGATACGCTGGCCTCGCGCGGGGTGCGGTTGTATCTCCGGTGAGAGTCCGGCGCTTCGATTTGGGATGGGCGATACCATCCTTTTGCGGGCTTGGTCTAGTGGCTGGGTCTTGGGCCTCCAACCCAATGAGACGTGTTCGATTCACGTAGTCCGCTCCACGAACCGTGACGCAGCTGGTGTGGCGAACGGGCCTTCACCCCGTTGAGATGGGATCGAAACCCATACGGTTCTCCAATTCACTAGCCCGGTAGCTTAACTGGTAGAGCATCGGACTTTGACTCCGAGCGAGGTAGGTTCAAGTCCTCCCCGGGTTGCCACACAAGGGCCGCCTGTCCCTAACAGGTCGGATAAGCCGTGAGTGCCGCCCTTCTGGCCTAGGGAAACCACGAGCAGCCAAGGCGGGGATTACTCTCGTAGAGAGCCCGCAATGTACTGCGTAGACCTTTGCTCCGTGACTTGGCGTGTTGCGACTAGGAATCAGGTGGTCTTGGTACACTGTGCCAGTCCGGTTCGAGTCCGGAAGGAAAAGGCGGGTTCGATCCCCGCGCCTAGTCTTCCCTTCACTTCGGAGACACCAATGCGCCGCACTCTGCTGGTCCTGTTTGCCGTACTGCTCACCGTTCTGTCCTCTGTCGCCGCCTGTACCACGCCGGTCCTGCTCACCACAAGCACGGGCGTTTGCACGTTCAACGCGGACACCTACTCGACTTCTCCGGGCCTGAGCGCCAAGGGCTCATTCGGAGTCGGCTGCCCAGGCTACGTGCCTCCCGTAGACCCTCCGGTGAATCCGCCCGGCACCTGTACGCCGCCCTATCCGTCCCGACAGCAAACGACCAACGCACGCTCCAGTGCAGCCAAACCGGGCGGGTCGGGGCTCTTGACGGCCGATCAGGTCTTCAATATCGACTACACGAAACCGCCGACTCCGTTCCCGTGGGTAGGCAACCGCTCCCCGACCTTTGCGGTGAACGCGAATCAGTATCTGGCCCTGCCGATCAACGTGCTAGCTAATACTCCTCAGCGAGCCGCAGGACGCTTCGGGTTCTTCGACACGAACTATGGCGGCTCGGGCAACTTCCCGGCCGGCAATGGCTCAATCTATTCGATTTCTACGTGTCCCGGTGACTTCAATGTCGCTCCGGCGTGTAAGAAGCAGTGGACGGGTCAGGACGGGGATTACATCGTGTGGGCCATGCCGGAGGAGCCGGACCCAACCCATGCCCTATGCCACCTCCAACGCGGTACGGTGTACTATCTGAACGTCGTGAACGGCACGCTGGCAAAGCCGGGAACGAGCACGTGTAGCGGTTCGACCTGCGCCCACTCGATTGCGTACTTCAAGGACCAATGACCGACAACGAAATCTGGCTCCTTATCACATGCTGCTCGCTGGTCGTTACAGGGCTGGCGGGCATCATCGTTTATAGGAGGGAGAGAAAGCGGTGAGCGCGCGCCAGATTGCCCCCTTCGTTCGGGACAAGATCAAAGCTTGGGAAGGCTTGCGACTCAAAGCCTATCAGGACGATGCGGGCGTCTGGACGGTGGGTTTCGGAAGAACTTCGCACGTCTCACCGAACCAGGTGATAACTGAAGCCGAGGCGGAAATCTTTCTCTCGATGGACCTATTGCCCTGCGAAACCGCCGTAACGAACCTTGTAACGGTTCCGCTGACGGACGGCCAGTTCGGGGCGCTGGTGAGCTTCGCGTTCAACCTGGGCGTTCCTGCGCTGTCTGGCAGTACCTTGCTCAAGATGGTCAATCAAGGTCGGTATGCTGACGCGCCGGCTCAATTCATGCGCTGGAACAAGCTGCGCGACCCGAAGACGAAAGAGCTAGTCGTGAGCCAAGGACTCACCAATCGGCGTCAGGCCGAGTGCGAGATGTGGAATGCTGCCTGACTGGCTCACCCGCGAGACGGCGATGCTGCTGATGTTGGCGGCAGAAATCATCGCCGCTGCGGTGTGGCTCATCTGGACGTCTCGCAAGCCCGGTTCCCTGATTAACCTGAGCGACGTACTGACCGGGGACAATGGCCGCCTGAGCGCGCCGAAGTGTACAGAAATCGCCGCTTTCTTTACATGCTCGTGGGCATTTGTATATCTCTTTGCCACGGGGCATGGCAGTTTCGAGGGCCTGAGCGGTTTTGGACTGATTTGGGCTGCCCGCGGCGCTGCGAACAAGATCATCAACAACACGACCGAAACTCCGACCAAGACTGAGGGAAACCCCGATGGCACCTGAAACGTGGCTATGGGGTCTCGTCTCCGGCCTCCTCTTCCTGCTGGTCGGACACCAGCACCAACGCACCACCCGAGCGGAGGACGCTATTGGTCAGTTGCGCGTGCATATCGCTGAAAAGTATACTCCAACCGAAGACCTCGCAGCCCTGACCGCTGCGCTGAATGACGTCCGCAAAGAGCTGGCCGAGTTTCGGAGGGAGTTCCACAATGCACAACTTGCCTGGGCAGGAATGTTCGGCGGAAAGCCAACAAGGGGCTGACCCAGTGGCAGCCTTGACGAAAGAATTGCAGGAAACCTCGCAGGCGTTGCGAGAGGGAGCATTTAGCCCGCAGGCGACGATCAGGGTAGACGCGGGCGGGATGGGCGTTCTGATCGGAGCGGTAGCCGCTTCCGCCTGTCTCGTGATGCTGGCGGTACTCATCGTCATCGTGATCTGGCTTAACGGGCAACTGGTCACGGTCCAGCAGCAATTCACCGACCTCAAGAACAAAGACAGCATCCACGACGCCTATATCCAGCAACACGACATGCGGCTCAGCAAGGTAGAGGGCAAGAAGTGACCGATTCGACCCGACAGGATTTGCGGCAGGTGCTGGTGACGCTCGGAGCGGCCGGCATCATCGGCGCGATTGTGAGCTATGGGACGATCCGTTCCGTGGAATCGCAAATCGACGCATTGAATCGCAATCTGGACAGCGCGGACAAGCAGCGCCACGTGGACCAGGAAGCGATCTACAACGCCATCAAGCAGGTGGATTCCAACAGCGCCTCTCGCCGAACCGAGACGCGAGAAGAGCTTTACAATGCCATCAGCCGCTTGCAGACCGAAGTGAGCGACATCCGAACCGAACTCAGGAGCAAGCAGAAATGAGCGCCGCCGCCGTTATCATCATTATCACCCCGCGTCCCGCCCGAATGGTCAATGGAGTCATGGACGAACAGACGACCGACCATCGCAAGATCAGTGTTTCGGGTCTGTATGCCGATCCGACCAATGGCGAAGTTGCTGCCGCTTTGCAGGAAGCGCTGGATACATTCGCAGAACTAGACCCGGACGAGGCTTGGAGCGGGAGCTAATCATGAACGCAGTCACCAAAATCTGAGAGGACATCATGAAAGTCATCGTTAGAGGCAACCCCGTGAAGGGATCGAAGTCGAAAGGTGGAATCACCCGCAGCGGCGAAGGTGGTGGCATCAGCACCGAAACGGTCATCGTGAAGATGGCTGTAACCAAGCTGGGCCGGCGCAAAGGCACTTCAGACGTTACGAAGATGATTTCGGACGGATTTGAGAGATTTTGACCTATGGCACTCCTCGCAATCCTCAAAGCTGGCTGGACGCTGGTCTTCGGTTTCCTCAAGGGACTGAGCCCGCAGGCGTGGAGGGTGATCGGGATTGTCGTGGGGCTGCTGCTGGTGGTCTGGTACATCGAGCACTGGGGCTACAACCGGGCGGTCGAGAAGATCGGCGAGCAGGTTAAAACCCTGGAGGCCAAAGTTAAAACGGTTGAAACCGAGCGCGACGACGCCCTAGGGGCAAACAAAACCAACCAGTCCACTATTGCCGCACTCCAAGGATCGGTAGCCCAGTGCGAAGCCGGACGGATTGCCGACCAAACCTTGCAGGCGAAGGCCATGGCGGAACGCAACAAGGCGACGGTAGCGGCTCAGGCGCAGTTTGCGAAGGCCAAGGCGGATTTGGACGCGCTCACCAAGGGACGCTGTAGCAACTCGGTAAAACTTCCCGTTTGTGGAGCGACGCAATGAGCGACCAGTTTGCAGACAATTCGCATGTTTGGGTAAACACCCCGCTTGGCAAGTTTTGGGGCAAAGTCATTCGGCCGGCCCCCAACACCACACCGCAAGTCTACGATGTGTTCTGGCAGGCCAATAGCTGGGTGGTTTCGGGCGTGCAGGCGAAAGACATGCAGCACTTCCCAATCAGGGCGGAAGCATCATGAAGCTTTGGGCATTGCTGGTGTTCGTGCCGTTGGCCGGCTGCACTCCTCCGGCACCCATAGTCCGCACCGAAACGGTCGAAGTGACCAAGTACGTCAAGCAGCCCGTGGACCCTGCGCTTACGGCGCCAATCGTGGTGACCGAGCCGACCCCTTCGTGCCACGACGGAACAACCGTCGTTTTCTGCGCCCCTGAGCTAATTTTGGCTCGCTTGATGTGGAAAGCTGCGGTACAATCGTGTAACGATGACCGCAAGGCAATTAGGGACGGACAGGACAATGCCCCGTAGCATCCGCGATTTCCTGATGCAGAACTCCTCGATTGGCGACTTCTCGCGTGGCCGAGCGGGCGCTGGCGCGGCGGGGATACTTGGGAGTGCCCTAGGCGGCCCGCTGCTGGGCTATGCGGCCCGCGGGATTGCGAACAAGCTGTACGACCGTAGCGACAGGCGGAACCACGTAGCGGACAGCCCGATGCCTCAGACGCAGGACAATAACGCGGCACTGGCTATGGGCATGACGGACTGGGGCAATCCGGGTCCTTCGAACTATTCCAACCAGCCCAGCAACGCCTTCCAAGGATCGCAGGCTGGTGCGTCGGGCGACCAGGAAAACAGTTTCGTCATCAACAAGGATGCCTCCGGTGCGGTTCCGGATTACCTCGGGAACGCCCCGCAGCCCCTCATGAGCCCGCGCAACTACGGCAACGGGGCCAGTCAGGGCGGAGGCATCGGATTCGGCTGGCAGAGCGCTCAGAGCCCGTTCGATCAAGGGATGCTCATGGACAGCCTAGGCTTCGCCGGAACGACCGGCACCGGCCCTGAGGATCAGGCAGCGATGTGGTTGAGGAAGTTGGTGAAATGACAAACCTAGTGAATGCAAACAAGCTCGCCGACTTCTACGGCAGTCGTGGTCCTTCCGCCGTTCCTCAGGCTGAGTGGCGGCAACAGGTTGAGGTTGCCCTACGGAAGCTCGGGTACAGCGATGAAGACGTAGAGCTTGCGGATGCCGAGTTGCTGTCCATGGTCACCACAGGCGCTCAAGGATGGGAGGCTCACGGGTTCGCAAGGCCCGGAGTGGGCAGCGTTTGGGTAGGTGGTGAATTCACCCCTGAACTGGCGAACTCCCCATGACCGACAAACTCCCCAGCAAGTACCAGATTGGCGACCGGGTGACCCATAGCGACCCAAGCTGGTCGAACCCCGGCGTCCCAGCAACGATTCACTCGGTCACCCTCCGAGACACTGGCGACACGGCTTATGGGCTAAGGTACGACCGACCCAGCGAATCGGGCGTCATTTCAACCGACCGGATTGAAGAGGCGTATCTGATCAGGTACGAGGAGGAGGCATGACCTTCACCATCCATTGGGTCGCCATTCCCTTTCTGGTCGTCCTCTTGGCGGTGATCCTCGCGGGTTTCTGTGACCGCAGCTCAGGGAACGTAAACCCTTGGATCGGCGGTGGTATCATTGGCTGCGGCCTGTTGATGGCTATCGCCTTCGTGGCAGGGCATCTGGCATGAGCAGCGAAAATCTGTTGTGCAAGTACACTCCGTCTGAAAAGGACTCGGCCTTTGTCGCTTTCAATTGGGGCCTAGACGGACCAATCCGGTATTTGCCGGCAGGGCATTGGTGCGTAGTCCCACCCAATGTGAAAGATTCGGTGAAAAGCTTTCTTGGCAGGGGCGGCTACTGGCCGGAATTTGCGACTCGGTTCGAGTTCAAGGAAGGCCCATGAACACCATGGCTCAAGCCCAGTCCATCGCGCAGACCATCATCGACGGCCTGGACAAGAACATCCGGGTGTCGATTGATGGCCGGGAACTCACCGCGGAAGGCGCCGGCATCAAGGTCCAGGCCAAGACGGTCACGGAACTGAACAAGGCCGTGGCTCGGGCAGTGATTGAGCGGGACGGTCCGCAAGAGGCAAGTAGCGGTGAGGGTGCAGCGTAATGGCAGGCGGTCGCCCCAGTGAGTACAAGCCTGAGTATTGCGACCAGCTAGAAGCGCTTGGGCGTAGCGGGCTCAGCTTGACTCAGATGGCCGCTCACTTCGGCGTCTCGAAGCAAACCTTCTACACGTGGCGTGATTCCCACCCGGAGTTTCTGGACGCATTGCAGGAATCGCTCACTTATGCCCAGGCTCACTGGGAAGAGATGCACTACAAAGGCGCCCGCGGCGACCTTCCGGTGAACGCCGCGGTGCTCAACAAGGCCATGTCTGCCCGGTTCCGGGACGAGTACACGGAGCGCCAGCAGACCGAACTGACCGGTCGAGACGGCAAGCCCCTTGAGATTGCCCACACCTCGATCCCCGACGCGGACTTGGACGAGCGGATCAAGGCGCTATTGAAGACGGCGGCGGTTGTGCCGTGAACCCGACTGGCTTTGTGCTCCACGTCTACACGCATCCCCACGATCCGACCACGTCATTCGTCGTGGCTGTCGTGAAGGGCCAGCAGTGCAGGCATTACTACTATGCCGGTGAATTGCTCGCCAAGGATGTCGGCTTCGAAGAGATTCGAGAGAGGAACCCTGACGCTTGCCGCCAATGGGATGAAATGACTAAATTCGTGCTGGACTTCAACGCTTGAACATCCAAACCACGCTCAAGCGAGCAATCCGAAAGGCGATGGACCGTGAGAAGCTGGGCCGGCATGCGTTTGCGGTCAGGCTCGGAGTGGCCGACCAGGAAGTGACCCGGATACTGGACGAGGGGCACAATACGCGGCTGGAGAGGTTGGAGCAGGCGGCTGCGGAGCTTGGGCTTACGATAAGGGTCGAAGTGACATGAGCACCGAAGAGTTCTTCTCGCCTCGACCTGACCTCATCTTCCAAGCCATCCCCCGCCCCAGCTCCGTAGGCGAGTTCATCGAGTTCGCCACGGGCCGGGAGGCGCTGAAACTGGTGGGCGACCTGAGGCTGTCGCAGGCGGTGAGCCGGGCGCTGTATGATGGGAGCGTGATGTGGTGGGCCGACCCGAACAAAGCTATCCAAGTGTGGGTTACTCATGGCATTCACATTTGACCGTACCGGCCCGGCCGACCGAACCGTAACACCTCTCGTGTCCTAGTAGACCAAGTGGGGTGTAGGCAACAACATCGAGGAAATCGAAATGGCAACCACCTGGAAAGCACGGCACCAAGCGCTGAACAAGGCATTCACCACCTTTCAGCAGAATGCGTTGAACCTGGCGATGGTCAAGCACATGACTGCACGCCTGACCGCCACCAACACGGCTACCCAGTCCAGCACGACACTAGCGGCGGTATCCAGCGACCTGTGGCTTGATGACTATCAGGCCAATTCGGCCCAAGTTCTGACGGGCGCGCTCACCCTTTCCATCGCTAACGCGGCGCACAACATCAAATTCGATCTGGCCGGCGGAACGATGACAGCAGCTTCGGTGTCGGGATTCGCCCGGTTCTCGCTGGCCAACGGAACTGCACTCTTGGTCCCGATCACGGCCCTCAATACGAGCATCGACGGCTCGACCACGAATGCGTGGATTGCCATTGAGTTCAATGTGCTCATCGTGACGGCGACGCCCGGCTCACTGATTCCCCAGTTCGCTCAATCTGCTTCTGGTGCAACGAACTCGTCCATCACGGGCGGGTATCTGCGCTCCGTTAACCTTAACTGATCCACGGGCGTACAATGCCTGAAACCGAGAGGTGACCGACGTTGTACGCCATTTACCCCCGCACGCCCGTTCTTGATATTGCCCAGTCGCCTGCGTTCGCCACGACCAACGCGGTGGCTTTCGATCCAGCCTCAACGTTCGGGGCGAGCGACAAGGGCGTCATCTTCGACCTCGTAGGCACGACGAACATCGCCCAGAACACGGCGGGGACAACGCCTGTGACTGCCGCAGGCCAGCCGATTGCTTACGCGAAAGACCTGGGTCCGATGGGCCGTAACGCCACTCAGGCCACAGCGGCCAACCAGTTCGTCTACCGAGGCGCCCCGAGAACGCTTGGCTCTGAAGTGGTCTCCAATGGTCGCTTCGCCTCAGATACCGTGTGGACCAAGGGCACGGGCTGGGTCATTGCGACAGGAGTTGCTACGAAGGTTGCAGGCGTGGCTTCCACGCTGTCCCAAGCGATCAGCCTGTCTCCGGGTTACTACCAGCTCATCTATCTCCTGACCCGCACGGCGGGAACCTGTGTGCCTCAGTTCACGGGCGGAACGACTGTCGCGGGCAACTCTCGAGCCATCGGCGGCAGCTACATCGAAATCCTGCTGGCGGTCTCAGGGAATACGACACTGGAGTTCTCCGCTGACTCGTCCTTTGCCGGCACGGTCTCAAACGTCACGATGGCTCCGATCACGGCGTTCTCGACGCCTTGTGCCTGGACGGTCGGCTCCCCGCAACAGTTGGCGACCGCAGCCATTGACGGTACCGCGTTCGACAAGGTGACCCTAGCTGTTCTGACGGAAGTGGATCAGGTCACGGCAAACCGGGTGTACTTCGCCTACGGTAACTACGCTACGACGGTTGGCTCGATCTGGGCAGGACAGGAAACCCCTCCGGCCGGCTACCTCAAGGGAGCTTCCGCGGCCCCCAAGCTGGTACTGCCCACGAGCAACACGGAAGGCCCGGTGGCGAATAGTCCGATGTGCTTCTACGACTACTACGAATTCGACCTGGCGGGAGCGACGGTTGCCGACGAAATCAAGATTTACGAGCGTGGCGTGTCGGTGACGGGTACGGCTACTGGCTCTCCTGCCGGTGGAGGAACCTTCGTCAACGGCACCGTCCTTTTGGGGCGCGCGAACTGGAAGGGCCTCTTCAAGCGCGTGTACATGCGGGTGAGTAGCACGGTTCTGACGGCCGACCAGAAGGCGAACATCGACAGGTGGATGACCCGCGACCACTTGATGACCGCGTGCATCGGTGACTCGACCATTGCGCCGGCCAGCACCGCTGTGCTGCGCCCGAACGCCAGCTCTGTATCGGCTCTCGTGGGTGGGCTCATCTGCAACAGGGCCGACATTGCGACCAGCGGCCACAAGATCGCGGACCAGTTGACCCTGTGGTCCTCGCTTCCTGGAAAATCTGCATTGCAGTGTGTCATCGTGCAGATTGGTTTGAACGACATCAAGACGCGGATCGGTGGGAATACGGCTACGACAGCCCAGGTCCTGGCCGATCTTCAATCCCTGATCGGTACGGTTCGGGCTGACATCCCCTCGACGGCGAAGATTTACGTCTCGGGACTCACTCCGTGTAAAGTCTGGCTGGATGCAGCAACCAATCCGAGTGCGGCTTACCAAGGCTGGCTGGACATCAACGACGCTATCGCAGGGAACGGTGGTTCGCCGATCACCGGAGTAGACGGGCGCATCACCTCCCACGTAGCAGCCCTGAACGACGGTGGCGGAAACCTCAAAGCGATTTACGACTACAACGCTGACGGCGTGCACGAGTCCAACGAGGCGCGGTTCATCATCGCGATGGCTTGGCGTACGGCGCTAGAGGCGGGTGGGTTGCTGACGTGAGGAACGTAATGGAAGAACTGATGCCTCGCGATCAGGTTGATGACGGATCGGAGTTGTGGATTTGCCAAGGCTTCCCGCGCTGCGAACTGCAAGGCGATGCGGCATTGCAGGCGCAAAACGATAACTGCGTCTGGTGCACGGTGAAGGTGATGCGGGACGGGGTGTGGATTCCGAAAGCGGCGCCAGTGGAGGCATGAGTGTGACCAGCTACGAAATGATGAATCTTCGCGCCACTGGGTGGACTCACCTTGGCATTGACAGCAATGGCGTAGAACGTCTAGCCATGGTCTCGGGTGATGCGGTGCAATTGGCCCACATCAAAACTGGCTGGCTTGGTCCAGACCATCCGGGAGCTGTTGCACTTTGGATGGATGCAATCGTTAAGTGTCGGTCGTTCAACACCGATGCGGCCGTGGTCGAATAAGGATTCAATGACCGACATCATCGCCGCCAAGCGCGAACTGGTTAAGCTCCTAGAGGAGAAGGCGCGGCGTCGGCGGTTGCGGAAGTTCTTCGAGATGTTCCCCGAGGAGGGGCAGTTCAGCCGCTTCGCGTATCCGAAGCACATGGAATTCTTCGGGCTGGGATCGAAGAAACCGTATCGGGCGCTGGTCGGCGCGAATGGCTCAGGAAAATCGATTGCCGGCTCCTTCGAGACGACAGCCCATCTGACCGGCAAGTACCCCGCTTGGTGGGCCGGGCACAAGTTCTCTCGGCCTATCGTGGCCTGGGCCTGCGGCGAGGATTTCAAGGCTATTCGTGAATCCCTGCAGCCTACTCTGCTCGGGAAGCGTGGCGAAGAGGGGACAGGGATGATCCCCGGCGAGTTGCTGATCGACTATAAGTATCGATCCGCGCCGGCTGATTCGCTCGACTACGTGAAGATCAAACACGTTACAGGAGGCGAATCCTATATGGTGGTCAAGTCCTACGAAGAGGGGCGCAAGTCCTTCCAGGCGTCGGACGTGGACTGGATTTGGCTCGACGAAGAACCGAAGTGGGACATCTATTCCGAGTGCATCAGCCGCTTCCGTGGTCACACCAAGGATGGGCAACTGATCCAGACGTTTACCCCCCTGTCCGGCATTACCGACGTCGTGATGGAATTCCTGCCTCAGTTCAAGGAGGAGGCCAACATGGCGGATTTCGAGACGTCAGGGCGTGCCACTGTGGTCTGCACGGTCAACGACGTAGGCCATATCGACGAGGAGGAGCGTCGCAGGAAGGCGGCCAACTACAAGCCCCACGAGCGAAACGCGCGCCTGTACGGCGATCCTACGCTGGCAGAGGGCAAGGTCTTCACGATTGACGAAGAACTATTCGTCATCGACCCGATCAAGATTCCGAACCACTACGCCAAGATTTACGGGATGGACGTCGGGGATCGGACGGCTGCGGTCTGGCTGGCGCACGACCGGGACAACGATATTGTCTACGTGACGTCCGAGCACTACATGGAAGGCCAGTTGCCGCCAGTGCATGCCGCCGCGGTGAAAGCACGGGGAGTCTGGATTCCCGGCGAGATTGATACCGCCTCCCACGCCAAGAGCCCGACAGATGGCGAAAACCTGTTCAAGATGTACAAGAACCTCGGCCTCCTGATCCGCAACGCGGACAAATCGGTCGAGTCGGGGATTTACGCCATCTTCCAACGGATGGTCGAAGGGCGCCTCAAGATTTTCTCGAACTGCCAGGGATTGTTGAGGGAAATCCGCCTATACCGGCGAGACAAGAACGGGAAGATCGTGAAAATCAGCGACGATAGACTCGATTGCCTCCGCTACGGAATCAATGGCCTATCCCGTGCTCGTCTCCAGGTCGAGCGTGACACGAAGCCAAAGATGGCCGAACAGACCTTCGGGATTTTTGGCTAGGGTTCAAAACCGCCTCTATTGTTTCCAAACTGGTTACAATGCGACAATACCCACGAGGTGAACGCATTTGGCTGGAAACAATGACCAACCGGAGATTGTAGGCGGGGCGCTTGTCACGCCAGAGGGTGCTATTCCCCTGACTCCGGACCAGATCAAGGCATTGGAACAGGCGGCCGAGCAGGCCAAAGAGGAACAGCGCCAGAAGATGCAGGCGGTGGTCCGGATGCTCCAGGGCAAGTGCGATACGGTTGTCAAGGCGAAAGCCAGCGTCGAAAAGCGGTGGGTGGACGACGAGCGCCAGTTGGAGGGTTACCCCCGATTGGTGATGACGAGTAAACAATACCCCACCGACCTCAACTCCGCGACGCAGTACCTCTGCCCTCCGACCCTGAAAGTCACCCGAGCGCGTACCGACCTGTGGGAAGCGCGCCTCGCAGACATGCTGTTCCCGGCCAACGATCAGGCTTGGGACTTGGACGTGCCGCAGAACTTCGAGCCCGGGACGGGTGATCCCGCCAAAGACGATATGGTTCGCGCTGCGGCGGAGCATTCCTGCTCGCAGATGAAGGACGTCATCAACAGCCAGCTACGCGACTGCAAGTTCGTGAAGGCTGGCCGAAACATGGTCCGGGATGCGTGTCGTAAAGGCATGGGCCTCCTGATGGGGCCGATGACCGGGCTCAAGAAGAAGCGGTTCTTCTCCCAAGAAACGGGGCAAATGTCCGTGGTGATGGTGGAAACACCCACCCCGGAGATTCGTGAGGGGAATCCATGGTTCTTCTACCCGGATATGGTTTCGTCGGTCGAGAAGGCCGAGTACGCGTTCTACCTGCACCTTCTGTCCGAGCGGGAACTGAGGGAACTGGCGGACTGCCCCGGCTTTGACCGGGAAGAAATTGCCAAACTGCTGGAGCAAGACCCTGACTTGGGCGCGGTGGGCGACAACATCCGCTACCGCAACGAGAACATGCCCAACAAGGAGGACACCTCCGACCGATATGGGGTGTGGCGCTACACCGGAAGCATCTCCTCGAAGGAGTTGAAGACGCTCCAAGCACAGTTCGGGTTCGACTGCGAGTGTGCCGAAGACATCCTGGCCCAAACCCCGTTCATGGACATCTGGTTCTGCCAAGGGTGCGTGCTCAAAGCGAAACCTCTGCCTTTGGACAAGGACTACCGCATCCCCTACTTCGTGTTCTCGCCGTTCCCGGCGGACGACTCGATGTTCGGCTACTCCCTGCCATACATGTGCCGCGATTCGGACCGCGTGGTTCAAGCGGCTTTGCAGATGTACCTGCACAACCAGTCGATGAGTTCGGGCGCGCTGATGCTCTATCGTGCCGGCTCCGTTACCCCTTTGGACGGCAAGTTCGAGTTCCGCGGTCCGAAGGTGATGGCGGTCAACGGGACACCCGAAGACATGCCGATGGACGAGGCCATGAAGGCCATCCTGATTCCGAACAACGCGCAGGAAGCGCGGGACGTTCTGGAATTGGCGATCCGGTTCATTGACCTGGAAATCAATGCCGAGCAATGGGCGACGCCCGATCCCAACACGGATACGACACAGACTGCCTCGGGCTTGGCGATGCTGATGAACGCCAAATCGATCCTGCAACGTCGCGCTGCCGCGTGCGCCGACGACGAAATCTTCATCCCGATTATTGAACGGATGGTCTGGTGGAACATGCTCTACAACGAGCGTGAGGATATTCGCGGGGACTACGAGGCGGTAGCCACGACCCAGACGATTCACCTCGTCAAAGACATCCAGGCGCAGCACATCCAGGTCTTCTGGGGCATTGCGAAAGACCCTGCGTTTCAGGGAGCGACAAAGCCCTACGGCGTCCTGAAAGCCTTCTCGATGCTGCTCGATATCCCCCGAGAAGAACTTCTGTACTCCGAGCAGGAATACACCCAGAACCAGCAGAACCAGCCGCCCGATCCGAATCTGGACCTCATTGCGGCGAAGGCGAAGCAGGCCAGTGCCACCGCCGACAACCAGGAAGCTCAAGCCCAATTGGCTCAGGCCAAGATTTCCCACGGCGATACGGCCCACAACACGCAGGCGATCAGCCGTCAGCTCGACCACAACGAGTTCTTGATGGAGCAGCAGACTCGGCAGGCTGAAGCGCAGGCCCGGTTGCAGGGCGCGCAGCTACAGGCTGAGGCACGCATGCAGGAAATCATGGCGAAGACCGGCATGTCCCGCGAGCAGATTGCGGCGGCGATCCACGAGACGAATACGAAGGCCAATACGGAGCTGACGAAGGCCGGGATGGACGCCCGTACGACGGCGGCTGAACTGGCCGTCAAGCAGCAGACCGGGAGCGGCATCTGATGATCGACCGCGGCGACAAGGTGTGGTTGGCGCTGGTTGAGGAAATCGGAAAACGCATGTCGGCCATTGAGAAAAAACTGTGTACACGGATACCGGAGGAAGAAACCACTTTCCTACGTGCCGAGTACAAAGCCTACCAAACCATCCTGCGCATGCCGGATGAGGCGGTCCCCCTGATAGCAGGTACTGATTTCGACGTATGAATACCGAAAAGACCGAGGAACAGAAGTACGAGGAGTTTATGGCGTTGTCGGAAGGCACGCCCGAAGCTGCGCCGCCTACTGAGGCTGCAGCAGCGCCTGAGCCTGCACCCAACGAAGCGCCGCCCGCTGAGGCTCCTCCCGACGAACCGTTCCCCGGTTTCAACGCGCTGCCGGACGACATCAAGGCGCAGCTTTCCGAGAAGTTACAGGCCGCTGCCAAAGCGACGGAATGGGAGAAAGAACGCCGGGAGTACGAAAACCGCCTTCGGGCACAGACACAGAACGTGGCTCCGCTGCAGCGTCAAGTAGCAGAGCTGCAGAAGCAACTGAAAACCGTACAGGAAGCCAAGCCACCGGCTATTTCCAAGGAAAAGCTGGAGGCATGGCGAGCCAATCTTCCAGAGGAATCCGAAGTCGTTCTCGGCCTCGTGAGTCCTCTCCAAGAGAAGTTGCAAACGCTGGAAGAGGAGCGCGCTCAGATGCTCCGAACCATGCAGGAATTGCAGGTACAGCAACAGAAGACGCGGGATATTGCCGCGCTGAACCAGTTCCGTCCGGATTGGCAGGAAACCCTGCCGGTGCTGGAGAAATGGATCAGTGCGCACGAAAACCCGCGTACCCGTGAACGTCTCGCACGCCAGCGCATGTCCGACAACCTGGACGATGTGCTGGACTTGTGGGACCAGTTTGGCAAGGAAGAGGAACTCTCCAAGGCATGGAGCCAACTGCAACAGCAGCAACCCACCCCCACCAAATCCAGGAAACCGGATGTAGACCCCAACCCAAGAATCAGACAGTCCTCGCCTAGCCAGCCTGTGAATGCCATGAGTCCGGAGGAGGAACGGTTTGCCAAGTTCAGCGATGACCTCGATAACGCTCGACGGTCCGCTCGACACTAACCCCACTCTCAGAGGAACACTCTCATGGCAATGCTCAATTACCAGAACTGGCCCAACAACTCGGGCAACGAACAGTATCTGGCCCTCAAGGAAGTCTTGGAGCGCGCTCCGGCCCAGGTGTGCCTGGATCAGGCGTGCGACAAGAAAACGATCCCGATGCAGTCGGGCCGTTCGATCAACCTGCGTCGCTGGACCAATCCGGCGATCAACCTGTCGCAGACCCAGGTGACGGAAGGTGTCACCCCCACCGCTCGTACCTTGGGTTACACCGACTACACCGGCCAGATGGTCCGTTACGCGGAACTGTTCTCCGTTTCCCGTTACGACTACGACCTGCATCCCTACGATGCGGTGAAGGGTTGCACGGACGTGATGGTGACCACTGTCGCTTCGGACCGTGAGCGCATCCGCTACAACGCCGCGGTCGGTGGCAACAACGTCATCTACAACTCGGCAGCCATTTCGTCCCGCGCTACCGTCAACGGCACGATCACCCTGGGCCGTATCCAGACGGCAATCCGTTCGATCCGCGCCTCGAAGGGCGACCCGTTCAACCAGGCCGAAGGCGGCCAGAACAAGGAAGGCACCTCTCCAGTGGAAGCGGCGTATTACATGTACGCCCACACCGACGCAGAACCCGATCTGCGTGCACTGCCGGGCTTCAAGACCGTCGCTGAGTACCCCTCGGGCAAGGGCATGCCGTTTGAGTTCGGTGCGATCCAGAACGTCCGCATCTTCACCACGGCGGAACTGGTGCCGTTCGCCAATGCCGGCGCGTCGTCCTCGACCCTGATTTCGACCGGTACGTCCGGTACGTCCTCGGGATCGGCTGACGTGTATCCCTTCATCATCTGCGCGAAGCACTTCCTGACCTCGATCACCCTGGAAGGCAAGGGCGCCCGTGGTTTCGGCAATGCCAAAGCGCGTGTGCTGGACGAGGCCGACAAGAGCGACCCGACGAACGAACGCATCTACATCTCGTTCGACTGGTACGACCTGTGTCTCATCACCGCTCAGGAATGGGGCTACCGCATCGAATGCGGCGTCACCCGCAACCCGTAATCCAGGAGACGACCCATGGCTACCCTCTATAGCAATCAGTACTTGTACAACCCGATCAACGCGACCTACGAATCGGTGGCCCAGTTGCCGATCCGTCGTGGTGAGACGGTCACCCTTCGTCCGACCTACACCCTGACGGCAGCGATTGGCGCCACGGATGTGATCCGCATTTGCTCCGTTCCCGCAGGAGCCAAGGTGGTGTATCTGGCGCAGACCAATCCCGACTTGGACTCGGGCACCACGGCCACGTTCGGCCTCGGTAACTCGACCTCTGCCACCGCGTTCGCTTCGGCGAGTGCGGGCATGCAGACGGCGACCACGACCGTGGTGGCTCAGTCGGCGCTGGATGTGGCGAACAACGTGTTCGTCGCGAACGACAACCTCCTGTGCACCATGTCCGCCGGCCCGACCACGGCATCGACCGGTACCATTGACTGGATCGTGCAGATTTACATGCCGTAACCCCTTGGGAGCCCTCCGGGGCTCCCTTTCTTTCGAGGAACGTATGAGCAAAGACTACAGCGAGTGGGCAGAAGCCGGGTTTTCCGGTGGCAGCAAGGAAGAGTTGCGCGAAGCGGCTCGGGACTTGGGTGTCGAACTGCCTCCGAACATCAACGAAGAGAACATCCGCAACAAGCTGCGCGCGAAGATGGGCCTGATGGCGCCGAAGGCGGAAGAGTTCGTGCCGCAGGAAGCTTCTCCGGGCGAGCGGCCGAATCTTTCTGGTAACGGCCGCTGGGGTGGGCGTCGCCATGACGTGACGCTGCAACGTCCGCAGGGTCATGAAGAGGATTACGTCGGATTCGGCTGGGAAGGGCCGCCGCTGTATATCGCCTATGGTGTCCGAACCGCTGTTCCGGAACCCCATTGGAACGCGATCCAAAACGCCAAGAAGAATTCCTTCAACGTGCTGTGCGAAGTGAACCGCCAGCAGGGCGTGTTGCGTGACGAGACGGTGCGCTCGGAACAGGCGTATCCCTACATGTACCACGGTGTCACCAAGGGCACGGAGCACCTTCCGGGATCACTCTTGGAGTGGTATCAGTGGGAAGCCAAGAAACGCGACTATTTCGCACGCACCAAGAAGGCGGCGCTGGAAGGCATTTACGCCGAGCTGTCCAGCCGCATTGCCCCGGAGAAGTGGGACAAGGAACGCCTGCGTTTTGAAGTGCTCGCCCTGCTCGGTCCGGAGTTCGAGAAGCACGGCCGTGTCGAAGAGGATGAAGCGGCGTGACCTACCTCGAAATCTGCAAGTTCGTGCACCTGATGCTGGGGATCGGCGATGCCCTCCCCGGCACGGCGCCGTCTACGGTAACGGGACAGACGGGCTTGCTGTACGAGATTACTCAGTGGGTGAACATGGCCTATGCGGACATCCAACAGGAGCAAGCCCACTGGAACTTCATGAACCAGACGGGCGTGTTCTCGACGAATACGCGGATCACGACCTACACGACACTGCAGTCCTCGTTTCCGACGCTGGATATACTCACTCCGTTTTTCGACCCGAACGGAACGCGGTACATCACGTGCCATCCGGCATTGTCCTCGACGCCGGTCAACAAGGTCTTCTATGAGGACTATTCGACGTGGAGAGGCTACCGGGACCGTGATCCCATTCCGACCGGACTCCCTGCCTATTTCACGGTGGACCCGAACAAGAGCTTTGAACTGTGGCCGTCGCCGGATGGCTCCTACACCTTCAACACCAACTACCGCAGCACGCTGGACGTGCTGACGGTGGACGGGTCGATTCCGATTTTTCCTGCTCGGTATCACACAGCAATTGGTTGGCGAGCCATCTGGTACTGGGCAATCCAGAGAGAGAACCCGAACAAACTGGAAATGGCGAAGCGCCGGTATAGCGAAGTCATGAACGAACTGCGTCAAGACCAGTTGCCGGAACTCTTCTTCAAGCAAACGCTGTACTACAGCCCCTGATGGAAAAGAACGCACAGTGGCTGACCGTGAACCTGGACGGCGGCCTGGATTTCATGTCGCCGAAGACCACGGTGAATCCGGGGTCCATGATCGACTGTCTGAACTATGAAGTAGCCATTCGGAAAGGCTACTCGATGTTCGAAGGCTACGAGCGGTTTGACGGGGGAACGAGCCCCACGTTTGCCGCCAATGTCGTGCCCACCTTTCAGGCGTTCATTGATTCGTCGGGTGTAGGGGAATTCGCGGTCAACAACTTCGCCATCGTATCGAACACCTATGGAGATTTTGCTCTAGGACTGATCGTCGATTCGGACGTCCTGTCGTTTGGTGCAACCTCCCTCGTGACGATCAAGATCGTTCTTGACGTACCGCTCATCGGGCCACTGGTTTCCTGTGTGGACGCGAACACCAGCACCTACACGCTCTACTACGTGGGATTGGAGTCGTTGGACGGAACGGTCCAAGACGTCTACAACGCGAAGTTTTCGGTCTTCGACAACATCAATTTTGGCGCTGTCCAGCCGGTTCCGGGACAAGGGCCGGTCTTGGGCCTCTTCTGGTACAAGGACTTTCTCTACGCCTGTCGAGACTACCTCTCGGCCTCGTTCGATTCGGGCACGAACAAACCGACTCTGGGGGATGAGCTGTTCCAGGGCGCCACCTACAACACGGCCACTTGGAAAGGTTACCTTGTTCGGATCGGACCCATTACAGGCGACTTCGACGGAGGTAACAACGCCGCGGGAACGATGTCGTTCTACAACACGACGGGAACGATGTCTTCTGGACTTGCGATTCGCAACCACACGCGCCTGGACGCGACCGTAGCGAACATCGTTACCGTGGGTGTCGATGCTATTGGAGCAGGCTTGTACAAGGCGGTAGGCACTCGTGGCGTCATTCCGTCTACTCAGTCCTGGCAGCATCAGGAACTCGGCTGGAATGTGGCCTTCACGAACGGGGGAACGGCAGAGTTTCAGCCGCTCAACACGGCCCTTCAGAATGCTGATATTTCGACCCTGATCCAGACGACCGATTGGAAAGTGCCGACGGCAGACGATCCGAATATCGGTAACAACCCGTGGACCACCGAACCGGTGACGTCTCCGGCTTCCTACTGGCCGCAATTGGATGACGGGGCGACTCCGGATTACGACGCGACGTACGCATGGCAAGGCGCGACGTCAGTGGCTTCTGGGTTCAAGAATACCGTCCGCGTGAAAGGCTTCAACTTCACGACGGCCGACATTCCTTCGGGGGCCTACATCACTGGCATTGAAATCGAGGTGGTGAAGAAAGCCTATCGGTCCGGTTTTTCTGCCATTACGGTAGTCGATGACAAGATGCACGTCTTGGGGCTGGGAGATGACCTGTCTCAAGGATTCGGCGACGCCGTTACTCCTTGGACGGTCACGACGGTCAAGCCTGACAACACGCCGGCCAACTGGAACACGGTGTCCTACGGTGGGAAGCAGGCACTTCTAGGTGCCTCGAACGTCACGACGGACAAGATTTACTCGTCGGACTTCGGTGTTCAATTGGGCGCGAAGCTGGTTGCGGTAACGGGAGCAGGCGGAGCCGAGGCGCATATCACTTCCGTCCGTATCCGGGTGCACTATCTTCCTCCTTCCTCGAAGATTTACTTCTGGAACGGAACCAGCGCTGTCGCGGCGAACGTAGTCGCGGCCTATGTGCAATCGGGTGCTTATTCGACGTCCAGTGCTGCGGGGCAATTGTACCTGTCAGGAGTTGGGACCGGTCGAACCATTCAAGGTGGAGAGCAGATTCGTACGTATCCGGCTAATCCGGCCCTATCCCCTGATGGGGGTGCAGCGGATGGGTCCACTTTGATTGCGAAGACCTCGACGTACGCCGAAAAGAATGTTATGGACTGGGGCGCGCTTTTGGCGGATACCTCGACCATCGACAAGCCCATCGTTTCCAAGTACCAGCACACCGTCAACAACTTCTTCGCATCGGCAGGACTCGATGCCCTGTTCATGGTGTCCGGCGGCGGTCCCTGTGCGTACTACGATGGAACGAACTTCTCTCGCATCCTAACGGGGCTGTCGATCACCGCCGAGAAACCCCGGCACGTCGAGGCATTCCAAGGACGACTCTGGCTTGCGTATTACTCGGGAAACCTGACGGCTTCGGACAGCACTTCCCCTCTGAGCTATGACGGCTCCTTGGGAGCCGGTTCGGCTGCTTTCTCTCTGGGTTTCGGCGCACCGATCACAGGACTGACGGAATTCAACGGCTACACCTTGGCGGTCTACACGGCCAATTCGGTCAAGATGGTGCAGGGCAATATCAACGATCCGACGACGGTCCCGGACCAGGGGGTTATTTCTCCCAAGATCGGTAGCAAGGAATACTGCAGTGCCTCGATGGGGCAGTTTCTGTTTGTGTCGTTCAAAGGCATCGCCTCGATTGATAGCGTACAGGCGTACGGAAACTTCAAATCCACGCCGCTTTCCGAGCACGTGTGGGATTGGCTGCGTCCGCGCCTCCAGACCTCGGCGTTTTTCGAGACGGCGAGCACGGGCATTTCCCAAGTGCTTCCGGTCAAGAACAAGGGGCAGCTTCGGTTGCTGTTCGACGACAGCTATATCCTGACAGCCACGTTCCTTAACGTCGGAGAGATTCCCCAGTTCACGATCCAGAAGTACACCGATTTGAACGGGGCAGATACCACGATGACGGTGGTGTGTGCAGGAACGGAATCCTTGGGCAGGGACCGGATTTTCGGTTCCAACGACAATGCCGATGGGTTCGTCTTCGAGCTGGACCGCGGCACTTCCTTCGACGGATGGTCGTATACCTGTTCCTTCACGCTCAACACGAATGACCTGCGGATTCCGTACCAGACCAAGTCCTGGAAGACCCTGCATCTTCATGGGCAGATGGTGGACTACACGCAGCTTTCCGTGTCCCGCTCGTCGAATTACAGCCCGATCACGAGTGCTACAATCACGTATCAGGCGGGCTCGCTGAGCACGATTGCGACGGGCCTGGTCACTCCCTTTATTTCCAAGGGGAATAGCGAGATGGCGATTGAAGGCCGGAACTTGAACCTGGAATTCACACACGACGTCACTTTCGGTGAAGACCCGCACGTCCTCCAAGCCCTGAGTATCCAGTTTATTCTGAACCGTGAGGAGAGCAACTAATGGCCTACTATCAGATTGCTCCCAGTGCGGGATACAACCCGAGCAACCAGCTCAACCCGGACTCGAACTATGAGCATCAGGACCCGCTCATGAATCCGTCCGGGGGGTTTCGTTATCGGTCGGTGACGCCCCAGGAGACGGTGCAGAATCAGCTTGGCGGGCTGATGAACTCGAACAATTTCTACCTGCGAAATGCTAGAGCCAAGGGCGCGGCTTACGCTGCGGCCCATGGAATCGGAAATTCGACCTTGGCCGCGGGGAATGCCGAAGGTGCTGCGATCAATGCCGCGCTTCCTATCGCCCAACAGGATGCTTCGACGTACTTCCAGACCCACAAGGACAACATGGATGCGGAGAATCAGGCTCTGCTAGCACAGCTTCAGGCGAACACCCAGCTTCAGGGAGCGAGCATTGGCGCTTCTGCTTCGATGTACGGAGCTGACCGTGGCCTGGACGCCGATAAGCTGAGAATAGCTGCTGCCGCCGATCAGGCAGCACAGGACCGTCAGTTCCAGCAGCAGATGGCTGGCCAGCAGCACGGCTGGAACGTGGACACCCTCAACATGCAGCACGGATTCCAGACGCAGGATGCCGCTCAGCAGAACTTGTGGAACCAGCAGCAGCAGCAGCAGGGCTACCGCAACAACATCGGCCAGACGATTGCGCAGACGATTCTCGGAAACCCGGAAATCTGGCGCGATCCTCAAGGCGCTGCGGGGTTTGCGACGAACTACAACAACCTCTTCACTTCCCTTGTCGATCAGTTGGGGCTGTGACCATGAAATATCCGAACTGGAAGAAGCAGGGCGGCTGGATCGGCATCGCAGCCATGGCTGTAGGAGCTGTCGTCCAGAACTACCAGAAGAACAAGGCCCAACAGCAAGCCAAGAAGGACACGCAGGAGCTTTCCAAGGAGGGCTTCCAGCGTCAGGCTTGGCTGGATCAGCAAACGCGCAAGTGGCAGTTGCAGGACCGCCAGAGGGCCGAAGGTGACATCGCGCAATTCCGTCCGCTGGCTCCGGCCGCCTTCCAGAATCTCCCGGTTCCGACACAAACCGACACGACGGGTCTTGCGGATTGGGACCCGAACAAGCAGGCCCCTCCGGCGATTCAGACGCCTTTGATGCAACAGAGGAATCCGGGATGAACGATCCGAATTACGTTGACCCGAACCTGTCGCCGGACACGCAGAAGTTCATTCTTGCGGCAAGGACTTTGCTCTACAAGATGGGCGACCACTTGAAGCAGGCGATCACGGGCGCTCACAATCTGGCTGACGGTGTGGCTACCCTGCTCGTGCAACTCGTCTCGAATCTGGAAAGCCGCATGGGCGAATTGCAGCCTCCGGATTTGGAGAAAGTGTTCGTGCATTTGGCAGGCCCTGTCGTGGACATTGCCAAGCGCGAAGGCGATCCCGACGCGCAGAACACCCAACAGGCCGTCACGGAGATTGTCGGAAAAGCCATGGAAATGATGGCGAACCAGGAAGGCCAAGAAGGTCAATCCGATCCCGATCAGGACCAAGGTCAGGACATGCAGCAAGGCGCTCCGCAGGGTCCGCCTCAACCGCAAGGACTAATGTACGGTGGCTGATTTCGATCCTCGTCAGCAGTTCTGGGACATGGCGTTCTGCTCCCTGTTGGGAATGAACCTGCACCCCGGGACGACACGAGACAAGTCCGAGCGCAAGACGATGCGCGAACTGGCTGACTTGGCTGACGAAGCACTGAAAGAACGAGACACGAGGTTTCCATGAGCGCGTTTAGCATGGGTTTGATGGGCGGACTGGGGGACACGTTGTCGTTCCTCGGGCAGCGCTATCTCAACGATAAGGACGAGAAGGAAAAGCAGGCCCGCGAGGACGCCAAGATGGCGCAGCAGGCCGGCTACCAGCAGCAGTTGGAGATGCTGAAAGAGAAGGCGGCTCAAGCTCACGCTGAGTTCGAGAAGAGTATTTCTCCGCCGAGCTTCCAGACGTACGAAACGACCGACGATCAGGGCCGGACTGTGAAGCGCACGGTCAAGTCCACATATGACGCAGCCAAGCACGCGCGCAACGATGAGCAAGTCGGCGAAGCGCCCGTGCCTCAGCCGGCTCCAATCATGCACAACATCATCAACGGCGACACGGAATACACGCAAGCGTACGATCCGCTGACGGGCAAGACGTCTGTCGTAGGCGCTCCCGGCAAGCGCTGGAAGGGCAACGAAGGCGTCGATGAAGAGGCGAAGGCCCGTCGTGCCGAAGACAACCAGCATGCTCTCGACCGTCGTCAGGCCATGCGCAGCATTGATGCCGAGATGAAAGAGTTCAACCGGGCCTCGAACTACGACAAGGAAAAGGCCTATCAGAAGATGGGCATTGACCCTGCGGCCAAGGATGCGGCGCAGCAATACCGCGCTGCCGTGACTGCCGACAAACTCGACTTCTACGGCCTTGATCCGGTGACGTCAAAAGGCTCGGATAGCAGTGGTGGATTGATGGGCGTGAAGGTTGGCCAGAAAGGCGGCAAGCCCGGTTCCTCGCAAGACAACCCGCTCCCCGCTACTGCCACCTCTGCTGAGCCGCCCCCGGGAACGTGGGTTAAACTCCCCGATGGTCGAGTGATCCAAATTCCCGGAGGCTGAGCGTGGCCAATTGGTGGGAGAAGTACCAAACCGAACCTTCCGGTGGTTGGTGGTCGAAGTATGACGTCTCTCCCGATCAGGTAGACGACGGCGGCTACGCTCGTGCCAAAGCGCTGCAGGCACAGCAGAACGTAACGACCGGTGACGGTGCACCAGACTTCGGCCCGCCAACTACTCCGGAACAGATGCAAGCCGCGTTTGCCGGTGCTGGCCAAGGGGTGCGGAAAACGGCGGATGCCTTGGGCCGTGAACTGCCTCGCGCTGGCGCTTCGGGCCTTGGCGGCTTGATGCAGTTCGGCGTGGATATGGCCCGCATGGCGAACACCGCTAATCCGTTTGGCCATCTCCCCTATTTGTCCGACTTCAACGAAGCGGCCGTAGAACCGATTGAGCGCAGCGCTCAGGGCGTTCGCCGAGAGGTAGCGCAGGAACGTCAGGCCGACAAGGAAGCGGGGCTCTCAACGCCGCTCAGTCGCATTGCCGGCGGTGTCGAAGAAGGACTGTTCCAACTCCCCGAGTACCTAGTTCCCGAAGGCAAGCTGGGCCGCTACGCAGGCGCTGCGGTTAAGGCGCTACCCGCGGCCACCGAAGCGGCTAAAGAACGCTACCGCACTTTGATTGAACAAGGCGTTGACCCCGAACATGCTGTCGCCTCGGCTGCCGTAACTGGCATTACTGCTGAGGCGGGCGGAATTCTACCAATGGGGCTGCCTGGAACCTTGGCGACCAGGGCAGCAACGGCTATCCCTGTTGGCGTGGCCCAAACGAACGTGTCGAGGGTCGCAGATAACCTGACGCGCGATCCTGGCGCTATTCTTCACGGCGTTGCGCAAGCTCTCCGAGAGAAAGGTTTCTCGGATGCATCCAAGTGGGTGGATGACAAGGCGGAACAGCAGAAAGTCTACCGCCCCGATTTGCAAGCTCCTTATAGCCATGAGGAGTCCATCGTTGCGGGGCTCTCTTCGGCCGGGCTTGCTGCCACACTTGGCGGCGGGCATCCAGCTGTCAACGAAGGCATTCGACTAGCCGATGAAATCATCAAGTCGGCAGGAGTCAACGAAACGCCGACAGCTGGGCCTGTGCAAACCAGTGCGGAGCCTCTTGCGACACCGCAGGAAACGCCGACTCCAAAAACGCAGGATGATTTGGTAAGCCGAATCCGTGATTTGAAAGATCGAGCAGCGAAGGTCACTGAGGACGCCTCGCGCGGATTCCCGCAGGAAGACCCGGCTCAAACTCGCATTCGGGATATTGAGGTGCAGCAGCGTCAAACCCTCAAGGACCAGTCCGAGCAGGAAATCCTGAAACAGACGGTGCAGTCCGCGCCCAACTTTTTCTCCGGTGACGTGGAACAGATGCGTGCTTCGCTGAAAGAAGCCGGGCTGCCGCAGGGCTCCGTGGTGATGAAGGACGGCTCGCCTGTCGGCCTGCGGTTCGGGAAGGCCGTTGCCGAAAAGGTGCGCCCGGTCCTTGAAAACAAAACTGTACCGGAGCAGACTGGTGTTCCCGTAGAGGAGATGCCCAATGTTCCAGATATTCCCACTAGGGTTCGCAGTGAACCTATTCCAGAGCTGGTCCCTGGAAAATCAACAGAATCAGCTAGCGTTCCTGAAGCTTCGAATGGAGCACGATCAGATGGACGAGATGCAGAGTCGAATGCAGTCCCTGACTACACCCAGCGCTTCAATGACCTCCGCTCCCGTCGAGCCTCGCTGACCGATCAGGAGAAGGCGGAACTGCTCGACCTTCATGAAACCGACCGGACTACCGCCAAGATGGCGGGCAAGCCCATCCTCGGGGTCAAGAACCGGACGGCGTACGAGGAGGCTCTGGCGGAAGGCACGTTGAAGCCGGCACAGGTCTTCACGGACGCGGACAACTTCAAGGCGGTGAACGACAAGCTGGGTCACGGGGTTGGCGACAAGGTTCTCCGTGACTTGGGTGATGCGTACAAGGAAGCGTTCGGCGAAGGTAACGTGTTCCACTTCGGCGGGGATGAGTTTGTTCCCCAAGCTGACACGCCGGAGCAAGCGCACGCCGCGATGGAGCAGGTCCGCGCCAAGATGGCAGCGAAGACCTACGTCGCCGAAGACAAGGCCGGAAACATCATCGGCCAACGTGATGGCATTGGTGTTAGCTACGGCGTTGGCAAAGACAAAGCAGAGGCAGAACTTGAACAGTACGCAGACAAAAAGCGCCGAGCCGAAGCCGGACTCCGCACCGAGCGAGCTACCGACGCTGGGCGAGTGGCTGAAGGAACTGACGGCCAACCTGAAGCCGGGCCAGCAGATCGCACGGATCAGGGTGTTGGACAAGCCCAAAAGCTAAGCCGAGGTGCTCAGTCTGGCGGAACCGTTGAGGGCGCCCGCAAAGCCGCTGAGAAGGCGTGGGGCCGTGACGCGATCCACAGGCTAACCACTCGTGGCGGTCTGGAATTCACGACCGTAGCGGACGCTGTAGCGCGCAAGCTGGGCGGTCACGAATCGCCGGAAGCGCTGGCGGACGTGAAGGGGTTCTACGACCCCAAGACCGGCAAAGCACACGTTCTGGCTGATAACCTCTCGCCCGATGAAGTCGCAGGCGTCGTATCGCACGAGGTGTTCCACGCGAACGCCGAAAAGTTCCTGGGAGACGCGCGGTTCAAGGCGCTCAAGTCCGCATTCGGCCGGCTGAAAGACCCGTCGGTGAAGGACGCTTACGCAAAGGTTCCCAAGGACACTCCCGAGGCTCACCGCGACGAGGAGGCAATGGCCTACCTGATCGAGGACGCGCCGAACCATCCCGCCTCAAAGCGCATTGTCGATCAGGCCAAGCTGTTCCTGAATCGCATGGGCGTACCGCTCAATTGGCTAAATGCCCATGACGCTGCGGTGCGGGAGATTGCGCGCCTTAACCTCAAGGACGCCTCGGAGCGCGGCCCTTCGGTGGGGCGCATGGACGATGGTACCAAGTACCAGCGCGTTTACCATGGCACGCCGCACAAGGGCATCGAAAAGGAGGGGTTTAACCTCGACAAAATCGGTACCGGAGAAGGGGCCCAAGCCTATGGGCACGGCATTTACTTCGCAGGCAACAAGGACGTAGCAGAAGGCTATAGAGAGAGGCTGTCTGATCCCAGAGTGGCGCAAGAAACCCGCAGGTTGAGGGAATACTTCCAGCCTGGGAAAATCGTCAAGGGTTACGCCGGGACACGAGACATGGTGAAGGAGTTCGTTCCTGGGAACGGCCCTTACAATTGGCATGTCAAAGTTCAGGAAGTGAACTCCGAAGGAAAGCCAGTTGGCGAGATTCGGCAGCATAGTACGCGGCCATCGGAGAGGCAGTTCAAGGACGCTGGTGTTTCGCCAGAGCATCCGGGCCTGTCGATCAACGGCATCGACATCTCTGATGCCGATTCTTTGATGACTGCTATGTCTATGCGCCTCCGGGATGATCCTGAGGACTCAGAGGCACTCGCCATGTTGTCACTTGTTCGGAATGACGGTGACAAAGCGCGGGCGAAGAAGATGATCGCCAGGGATGGTTTTGCTTACTTGCCTCGCAGCGCAGAGACAAATGCCAAGGCAATCGAGTACATCGACAAAGCGGACGTGCCTGAGAATGGGCAGCTTTACCATGCAGAGATTCCGGACGATCCGGAATTTTTGGATTGGGACAAGCCACTGAGCGAGCAAACGGGGGCGGTCAGTTCCAAGCTCCGCACGATGCGCCAAGACATGACTGGTGGCGAGTTCTACAAGGGCCTCGCAAAACATCTTGGCGGGCAGAAAGAGGCCAGTGACGCACTTCGCAAAATCGGCATTCCTGGCCTTCGGTATTTGGACGGGAACAGCCGCCGTGCGGGCGAGGGCACACACAACTACGTCATTTGGGACCAGCTCCATTTGAACAAGGACGTGACGCCGTACTACTCCAAGCGCGCCTATATGGCCAAAGACCAAACCGAGACGCCGGAGTTCAGGCGGTGGTTCGGGGATAGCAAGGTGGTGGATGAGGACGGCAAGCCGCAAGTTGTTTATCACGGCACGGATTCAAGATTCAATTCGTTTTCCGAAGAGAAGATCGGAACAGGGGCAGATTCAAGTCCTTTCGTCGGAGGCACTGGGTTTGGAGGAAAAGGGTTCTATTTTTCACCAGACAGAGATACAGCGGAGGGCTACGGAAGGCATGTGGTGCCTGTGTATCTTTCAATTAAAAATCCGTTTATTGTCCCAAAATACACAAGTGCGGCTAGCTATGCCAGCAAGATTTTGGGCAAGGAAGTCACATTAAAGACCCTGCGCGATGAGCTTTTGATTCACGGAAATGATGGGATCATAAAGGAGGACCCTTACAAAAAAGAATACATAGCGTTCCATCCAGAGCAGATCAAGAGCGCCACGAAGAATAAGGGCGCCTTCGACCCCTCCAACCCCGACATCCGTTACTCCAAGCACACGCCCGAGCAGAAGGAAGCGTTGGCTAAGGCCGGCATGCCGACTGAGCCCACGGGCGGACACCTGGAATCGCTCAAGGAAGAATTGGGCAAGCTCAAGGCTATCGCACACGGAGACGGTGCGCAGGCAGTGTTCGACCGCTTCCATGGTATCAAGATGGCCGAGGACCGCGCTCGCAACGAGATTGGCCCGATTGCGCCGGAACAGGATGGCTACCTCGCAGCTCGTCTCTCCACGGGCGCAGGATCGTCCACAGAGCACGTCATTCGCTTCGGTGGCCTCAAGTGGGAGGATGGGGTTCTGGCGCCTGACGAGAACGTAAAGGGCTTGCTGGACTCGCTGGAACCGGTACGTGGCCGAGTGAATGACTTCCTGGGCTGGATGGTCGGTAACCGTGCCGAGCGCTTGAAAGCCGAGGGTCGCGAGAACAACCTGAGCGACCAGGACATCCAAGCATTGAAATCGCTGGCCGGTCCCGATCAGGCGAAGTTCGAGCAGGCCGCCAAGGACTATGCGGCGCTCAACAAGTCGGTTCTGGACGTTGCCGAACAGGCAGGGACGATTGACCCTGTGACTCGCGCGGTCTGGGAGAACGCGGACTATGTGCCGTTCTTCCGCGACCTGGGCGACGAAAAGAGCGGGCCGGGAACGACTTCTGGCTTGTCGGGACAGCGTGGCGTCAAACAGCTCAAAGGCGGGACGTCGAAGCTGAAAGACCCGCTCGAAAACATCGTGCAGAACTTCCACTCGCTGATTGACAGCGCGATGAAGAACGAGGCGATGCGTCGCGTGATCGAGAACACGATGGACTTGGGCGTTGTCCAAGACGAGACGATGGATCATGCTCCCGCTACGATTCCGATGTCTCAGGTCAAGAAGGTCTTGAGGGATCGTGGCGTTACCGATCAGCAATTGAAATCCCTGCCTCCCGACGTTTTCGACGGAGTGCAGCGCATGCTGTCCATCGTTCCGCCGAAAGACCCAGATGTGGTTAGGGTGATGGAGGAAGGCAAGCCGAAGTATTACCGGGTTCTCGATCCGACGTTGCTTCGCGCGGTGTCTGCGTTTGCGACGCCAAAGAAAGGCGCGTTCCTGAAACTCATGTCCTTCGCGAAGATGATGTTGACGCAGGGCACGACAGCCAATCCGGCGTTCATGGTGCGTAACTGGCTCCGGGATACGGCGCACTCCTACGTCATCAACCCGCATCAGATGCTCCCCGGCATTCGCGCGGTCAAGGGCGTTCTGCAGACGGCCATGAAGGACCCGACGTATCGCCGCTTGATGGCTGCTGGAGCGCTGTTCGGTCACGGCCGCTTCGACGCGATGAACCGGGAGTTCGCCGCTAAGAACATCCGCATTGCCCTGAGGGCCAAGGGCTGGGGATCGAAGGACATCGGCGATTACATGCACTCTCTGGTCGATACACCGGCCAAGTTGTGGGAAGCATGGCACGCTGTGGGAGCCGCGGCTGAAAACGCGAACCGTATTGGCACCTACGAGTCCACTTTGCAGAACACCGGCAGCCGAGCCCAGGCCGCTTACGACGCAAAGGACTTGCTGGACTTCACGATGCGCGGCGATTCCCAGATGATTAAGTTCCTAGGGGATGTGCTGCCGTTCTACAACGCGCGCATGCAGGGCCTCTACAAGCTCTATCGAGCAGGAGCGATTCCGAGTCGCAGAATGAAAGCGATTGTGGCAATGAAGGCACTCGCGTTCATGGCTGCCTCGACGGGCTATATTGCCAACATTCTCGCGGACAAGGACAAGAAAGAGAAGTACGACGCGCTCGAGGATTGGGACAAGGACAACAACTGGCATTTCTGGGCGGATGGAAAGCACTTCCGCGTGCCGAAGCCGTTCGAGATTGGGCTGCTCTACGGTACTACTGCGGAGCACCTGTACCGCACGATGCTTGGCCAAGAAGACGCCGGAAAAGCTGTCGAGCGAATGGGTGCTAACCTCTGGACAACGCTAGAGCAGAATCCGACGCCGCAGTTGCTACGTCCGGCGCTGGACCTGTACGCCAACAAGGACTCCTTCACGGGCCGTCCTATCGAGAACCAGTCCGACGAGAACAAACTCCCGTGGGATCGGTTCGAGGAAGGTGAGCGTCCGACTTCTCCGATCATGAAGAAGCTTTCGGAAGTGACGGGTAAGACCGCTACCGCGGCAGCGCAGTCCACGTCTCCGACTGCCTCTCCGGTAGGGCTGAGCCCAAAGCAGATGGAATACCTCTGGGACCAATACACCGGGGCCTTGGGTCAGTATGCATTGGGAATGGCAGATACTCTGGTGAAGGTGGGTCAGTCCAAGGAGCCCGTGAGCGCTGGCAAGGCGGCATCCTCGATGCTGGGCTTGTCCTCTCCTCCGGGTGAGCCAGCGCAGAAAGACCTTCCCGTCTTGGGCTGGTTCGTCAAGAAGGACGACAACACCGCCTATACCCGGTATCAAACCGAACTGTTCGACGCGATGAAGTACGCTGATCAGTTGCAGGGCTCCTTGAAGTCCTACAAGGAATCGGACGACGCAGAGAAGGCCGACCAGTTCGAGCGTGACAACCAAGCGATGCTGGGACTCAAGAGCCCCTTGGGTCGCCTGCGTCAGTCGCTCGGAAAGCTGCGCAAAGAAGTGAAGGAAATCGCCAACAGCGATGATACGCCGGAAGAGAAGCGTCGCAAGATTGACGAGCTAATGCGGGAACGCAACGACCTGACCAAGGGTTTTTACTATCAGGACTTCCAACCCGCTGTGAGCCAGAAGAAGGAAGGCAAATAGCCCTATAACGATCCACTCCCTCACTGGCAACCGGTGTTCGGTGCAGTAAAATCCGAGTGCCACAGACCAGAAACCAATCGCTGGAAACGTTGGCAGCGATGTAAGACCGAAGACAACCAGCAACATCCCGACTATTCGCATAGAGGAATTATACGTGAACATCCCCGGTGCCACTCAGTACAACCCCGGCCAAGTGACGGCACCGAGTGCCGTTCAAGGCATGAGTCCGCAGATGCAGCAGCGGCTTGCGATGATCCGCCAGCTTCGCGCCCAACGTGGCCAGCAGGTTCCCGGCCGCGGGATGATGGGCCAAGTGCAGGTAGGCACACCGCCTCCGGGCTCGACGCCGATGAATCCGCCGACGAGCGCCCAGTACGCGGACATGATGGCTCGACTGAATCCGCAGGCTGGCATTCAACAGGCGCTAGGGCAGGCCCAGAACGTCCCTGTAGCCGGCGGCATGATCAACAACGGCCAAGCCTACCCTCAGATGTCCGGAACCGCCCAGGCCCCGAACATTGGACAGATGGCACGCCCTGCGGGGATGGCCCAGCCGGTCACAACGCAGGGTCCGGTGAATCGCGGCCTTCCTGTGCTTCCGAACGGACTGGCTCAGCGGATGGGGATTTTCCGCTGAGGCGATTTACCCAAGCGGGGCACGAGCAGCATTCGGTCTCGATCATTCCGGGACCAACTAGCATGCCATCCCACTCGGAGCAATAGTGCCAGCCGGCCTCGTACTCATCCCTCGCGGGAGCGGCGCCGGTCAGATTCAGGAAGGCATAGCGTTCTCGGTTCACTTCCCCTCCCGCTCTTTGGCGATGGCCGCCTCTTCGAATTCCCGGATTGCCCGTTTCTCAGGGTGCACTGCTTCATCCAAATCGCGAAATGCCAAGTCGAATTTCTCGACGTTTTCAGAATCTATGAATAGACGTCCGTCAACCAAATCCCAGGCCCTGCCCCAGAACGGAAGTACGGATTTAGCGGCTCGCTCCAACCCCGCGCACCGCTCAACCAGGGCGGCGTAGTCGGAGTGGCGGATGTAGCCATCCGATTCGCCATCGTTCACCAGGCGCATGTCGGCTTCTTCTTTCCCGCCATGACGAGGCACAACTACGCACGGCAAGAACCTCTCCACCTTCCCGCTCATTTCGCTACCGCCTCGGCCGCTCGCTTCAACATGTCCGAATACTCTGAATGAGCCGGACCGATCAAAGTTTCGATGTGGTCAAGGCGCGCCGCATCCGCGTGAGAGAATGCGGAAGTCGCGTTTTTCTTGCGCAACAACTTGGCGCGCTCGCTTTCAAGATGTTCGCGCTCATGTCTTCCAATAATCGGATTCTCGAATCTCATTTCCTCACCTCGTCAGGGTCGAGGCCGAAGCGCCGGCAGAGTTGGGCGGAGTAGGTTGAGCCGAGCGCAAACACGACGCTCACGCCTGCCCACGCTGGCTTGCCTCGTTTTCGCGTGGACACCGCATACTTCACCGCTTGTTTTAGGAGCCGGTCAACGGGGATGTCGATCCCACAGCCGCCGAAAACTTCCTCTTCCACCTTGCCGCCGGTCATGGCTTGGGGTCCGGCATCGGCTGATCCTTGAACCAGCAGAAGCGTTCGCGCGGCCACTGCACGTAGTAGTGGGCGCCAGTAGCGGCGTCGGAAACTACCGCGATGCACAGGACCGAATTGCCGGCCAGCCAGAAGAAATGTTTGACGTTCTCGTAAACGACTTGCGTCGTTGAGTCGTCGCGGTAGAGGGTTACTTTGCGCATTTCGCAGGCTCCAAAGTTTCCAACGCAGCCGCTGCCAAAACCGATATGCCGACGTTGAGGGCAATGCTTAGGCGTACCGCGGAGAGCAGCCCGATATTCACCGTTTTGCCCTGCTCTATTTCCCACACATGGGACTTGGTGAGCCCACAGGCATCAGCCAAGTCCTGTAACGACATGTCTTGCGCCTCGCGCCGCGAACGAATCAATTCTGCGAGCTTCATCACTTCCCCCTAATCGCGAGGGCTGCGGAAAGGGCGACGTCGTACTCTTGCGCTGCGTCGCGATATTCGCGCCAGCCGAGTTCTATGGCCTTCTCTCGCCAGAAGTCAGCACGTTCTTGCCAATACTTGGCTTTCGGGTTAGGGAGAATGCCGGCACCGAACTCGTGCGGATCATCCTTCGCGCCACCGGGCTCCTCGTGCGGCGTACAGGGCGGGGTGCGGCGGTTCCAGGCGGCGGCAGCCTCGGCTTCGTACTCTAGCGGAGTTTTTCGTACCGCGCCTTTGTAGACATGCGGACCTTCAACGCCGCAGGAATCGCACGCTACGAAATAAATGTCGCCCGGAGAGTGGCGGACGTGGGATACGTCGGTCACACCGCAGAACGGACACGGTTTCAGGTCAATCCCCATTGGCCGCCTCCGTGGACTCCACTACGCGACATTCCCAGCCGCCTCGGATGGCATCCAATACGACGAGTTCCGGGTGAACGTCCTCGTAATCTTCCGGTCGCTTGATCGCGACCAGCACTTCGCCGTCTTCGACTTGCACAGTCACGGTCTTCACGACTTCGCCTCCGTGGAGGGTGCGGCGGAGATGATTCGCTGAATCAGTTCGTAGTAGTAGAAATTTCCGCCGAGTGATTTGTCGCCATTTGGGGCGCGATCGTTGATGTACTTGCTGGCCGCTTCGATCATCGCTTCGTCAGGGGTGACCGGCACCAACTTCCACCCATCCACGCCAGCCGGCGGGGCGGGATTGGCAGCATAGAGTTCGACTACTTCGTACTGCGTGTAGTTGTCGCTCATCCGCAGAACGGCAGCCTGCGCAACAGAAAGGTCGCGGTACGTCGTTCTGAGAATATTCCTGCTTTCGACATTTCGCAGTCCATACATCGCAGGCTTCGCCGCCACCTCACCCCGCCCGCCATCGGCCGCGGCGAGCGCGTCAAGGTCATCGGCCCACTGCAGCACGCGGTAAGAGTCCACATCGCGATATTTCTCGCCATGTTTACTAGCTGCGGCTCGCATCTTCGCAACCACCTTCAAAACAGCATCACGATCCACGGCTGGTGTCCTTTTGTTCTGGGCGAGGGTTGCTATTGCGGAGTTCAATAAGGCGCGGATCGGATGTCTGTATCGGAATTCCGCGGTCGAATTCGGACCAATTGCGAGCCGTCTCGGCGACCGCATTCGGATGCGTCTTTTCGATCCTGCGCTTCGTTCCGCGGCCGCCTTCCCAGTTGGCCTTATGACTACGCATTTCCTCTGCCTCACCTTGTGTGCCGAAGTAAGCAAAGTCGCCATAACCGGCAATGTCTATCAACCACCAATTACGTGCCATTCGTTTCCTCCCTCGCCTCGCGGGCGGTCCAGCCGGGAACGCAGAGTTTCGTTCCAGCGGCAAGATTGATTTTTCGCGCGCAACGCTCGCAGTAATAAGCCTGCGTCGAAGTGTTGAACCACCATGCGCTATTCGGCATTTGGCATGCAGTGCGATTGCACGATCCGCCACGCTGCCCTTTATCCCTCGCCAGTTCGTCGCGGTCAGTCATGGGCGAGAACTCGGCGTCACGTCCTTGCCGACTTTCTGGCAATCCACGCATTGGAATTCTCCTTTGACGCATTTCCATCCGATTAATCGCGCCTCTTCCTTGAAGTGGAATACAGAGATAGTTGATCCCCTGACGAAGGTGCCGTAGCCAACACCCGAACAGTCCTTGCAGACCATCTCGACCCACAACTTAATTCCCATCCCCCACCTCCCCGCCCCGGGATGCTGCGATGGAAGGCGCCCGCATAGTCATCTCCCGCGCCCCAATGGCTTGGTCGATTTGCAGAATCGCCTCACCAGTCCGCGGCTCACCATCTAAAATTCCACGAGCCTCAAGCAACGCCTCGTATAGCATCGGAGCCATTTCTGCCGCCTTCAACGCCGCGAGCAGTTCGGGGCGCAATCCATCAAGTGAACCGCGCACGTCATCCAGCGGACCGAAGTTTCCGACCTCGGCGCACTGCACGGCTTCATCGAATTCGGCAATCACCCGCTCAAGGGCGGCGAGGAGGGTCATGGGCGAGACTCCGCGGTTTCTGCCCATCCGCTCTTAGACGAGATGGCCTCGTCCATCTTGGTCCCGATTCTGGCCTGCCACGAACTCTCTCTGAGAATTGGCTGATGCGAATACCAGTACCAATCGCCATCAGCGTCCATAGCCAGCCAATTCGCCCACTTCGGTGCTGTATTCCAATCAGGTTTCATACGTTTCTTCCCGGGCGGTTGGGGGAGGGGATCAAAATGGGATCGGGTCTTCGTCCGAATCGGCAGGCGGCGCTGCTTTCGGAGCAGGCTTAGGTGCGGGCTTTTGCTTCGACGCATCCGGCTTCCCACCAATCAGCGTCACATCGCCGACCCGAAGTTTCAGGTACATCTTGCCGCTCTTTTCGGCCATGCCGATTTCACCAGTGACGGCCAGCTCCTGACCCTTCACGATGTACTGCGAGAGAGAGGCGCCACGCTCACCCCACAGCGAGCAGTCGAACCACAGGGTTTGCTTGTTGTTCCCGAAACCGCTATCGACCGCGAGAGCGAATCCGAGTACCTTGGAGTTGCCAGCATCGCGCAGTTCGGCGTCTCGGCCCACTCGACCTGTTGCTGAGAAATTGTTCACGCTGCTTTCCTGTCTGAGAGAACATCGACCCATTCGGCGACGCGCTTTTCCAGCATCGCCACACGTTCTTCCATCTGCGCGAAGGTCGATTCATCGCGTTCGACTGACACAATCAGGCCGCCGGCTTTCGGGTGGTACGGAACGAAGTCCAGCCATTCCAACTGACCTGTCCAAAATGCCCAGCGACACTGCCAGCGATATTCAGCCGGAACCCACAACTTACGCTTCACCTCCATCCAGGCCCGGTGAAGGGGGCACTTCGCTTCAAGGGCGCCGCGGCCAATCAGACCATCAGGGCTCCACCCCACGTTCGGAACAGTTGCGTGCTCGACAAAGCAGACTTGCTCCACCGTGACACCCTTGGCGAACGCGTACCAATCTCGCCCTTCCGGTTCCAGTTCGTTGCCACGCTCCATGGCCTTCGACTTGTAGCCCCCCTCTGTAGGGCCGTAGACGCGCTCCCAAGCGATGTCCTGCACAAGGTCGGCTAAGCCCTTAGTGTCCAAGCCGCCCATGATTACAGCAGCCTTTGACGCGCTCCACTTGCCTGCCTTGAGCGCAAACCACTCCGGCGTTCCCTGCTCGATCCCGCGGTGAATGATCGGGCTCACGGCTTGGCTGCCTTCAACGCTTCACGCTTACGCTGGCACGCACTGCGCAGTTCCTTGGGGACCTTGTTCGCGTTACCGAAGGCATTGACCATTTCCTTTGCGCGGCCGTCTACTTCGACCTCAGAGGAACAGGCTTCGATGGCATCCAGCCATGCCTGTTGCGGGTCTTTCTTCTCGCCCGTCGCGTACGCATCATCATCCTCGCCGTAGCTGGTCAGGTTGAGCAGCGCGCCGGCCGTGTACCGCTTGCCGTAGCTCACGCTGGACGCGACAGCCTGTACCGCGTTCTTGTTGCCAGAAGGGTCCGCAGGCAGAACGATACTGGTCGATTCCCGGTGGCCCGCACGGTGCGACAGGACAGCGGTTACACCGATGCCGTTGGCGAAGTCGGTGCGGAACGACAGGGCAAATCCGTGCTTTTGCAGGACAGGCTTGATCGCCGTATTGATGTCTTCCCAAAGAGCGTACGTGTAACGCCCTGCTGCGTTTCCACGCTCGCCGATAGAGGGTAGTTCGGATTGCATGTCCGACAGCGCCGCAGCAAACGCTGTCTCAGCGCGCTTCGCCTCCATGCGCTCGTACATGGCCATCAAGCCCTGCATTTTCTCCAAGTTGACGTTCGGATCAGCCGACGCTCGCGCAATTGCCTGAATCAGGCTGGACGATTCCGGACTTTCCGGGTGAACCTGCATTGCCGTGTCAGTCACAGCCATCTCCTAGTTAACAAAAGTGTACTGCGCTATCCTCTCACATACAAGTCTCAAATCGTGATTTCTATCCAACCGATTCAACGCGGAACTTGTGCCCGCAATCGGGGCATTCGACCTTTTGCCCGGTGATCACTATTTCATTCCGACTGGCCGTGCCATCCTCGTTCATTACGAGCATCCAGCGGTCGTCCGAGTCCTCACCTTGCGCCAGGAAGCTTCCTGTCAGGCCAAAATCTGGCCATTCTTTCCGCATCTCGCGGACGATCATTGTCACGGCCTCGACCATGCCATAGTTCTTTTCCGTGCCATCGTCCCATTCGATGCCCGAGAAATCCTTGGCAAGTCGCAAGTCGATATACGAGGCGCAGTTGGAAATTCCCCACTCCTTGTGATCGCGGGCATCTTCGCCGAAGAACGTGTGCAGCTTGGCCAGCTGTTTGGCGGAGACGTCATTGACGAAGCTCAGCGTCCCTTTGAACGTAGTTGTGTATCCCATCTTCAATTCCTTCCCCGGCCTAGACCGGGAGTGTTGGGTTAGTAGGTGCCGTACGGAACGCCTTCCGCTTCGGCTCGTGCGTTCCAGCGGGCCTCTGCAGCTGCGTCGTGCAAGTCTTCGTCTGACTCGCGCACTTGTTGTCGAAGCGATACGATCACGTCAGCCGCGCTGCTCAGCAATTCCGATATTTCACGGCACGAGTCACCGGAGGCCGCATGCTTCCGCAGTTCTGTCACGATGCACATTTCGGGCTCCTTCGTCGGTTCAAGATGGGATAATTGTGAGAGAGCGGTGTTTTGGTATCGGCCTATTCCTGGCCTCCTCCCGCCACTCAATCCCGCGCTTGCAACGCGCTGAGAATTCGTGGACGCAGAAGGAAGGGTCAGCTACGCGTCGGACCATGTACCGAACAAGACGGGCCTGCTGTTTGTATTGGGTGGCGGAGATGACTTCCATTAGACCGGCTCCACATTGAATGTTCCAGCCGTCTTTTCGCCGAGAAGCGCCATGAATTCTGCCGCATCGTTCATCTGATCGATTTCTGCCATGCGTTGTGGCGATGGCTCCTTTCCATCCGGGAATGGTCCATAGTGAATCGGATTGGCATAGTATTCGATGGTCCACGTAGCACGCATGCGAATCTTCTTGCCCATCACTGCACCGCCCGCAGCGACTGCTGCTTTGAAGGTTGGTAGGGACGACGGCTGTACCGCCCTGCCTGTTGCTTTGCCTCTCCGACCGCGTAGGCGAGCGTACGCCCGTCACTGAGCAGCGAGATGGCGGTAGCCTCGCAGGCAACCGTGCGAATCTCGCTCAGGCCCAACGATTGACAATGCGACCGCACCGAAGCGCGGGCGATGGGGAAATCGGATGCGTGGACGATTTTCGTATGCATGGCGTTCTCCGGTCAGCGGTAGTTGTTGCGATCCGACCACCATTGGGCGGTCCCAGGTTTGTGGGCTTGGTCTTCGGCGTGGGAGCGGCAGGATTCGGTGAGTGAAGAATGAAATAGCGTGCAGACCAAAAATCCAGTTCCATACTCAGATTTGCATGCTAGATTCCCATGCAGCGCATCAATCTCATCCTCGGTTTCTTTCGTGCATGTGAGCGCATTTAGCAGCACCCCTTCCATGAGCGACTTGTCGGCCAGAATCTCGGCGCGGCGCTGCTTCGCCAAGAACTGAACACATTCCTCGAAGTCTTCGGGGGATTCTGTTTGCCAGTCGCTCATGACTCCCCTCCCTCGGTGGTTGGCGGGGCGGGAAATGCCGGTATCGGTATGAAGTGCGACGGCGGAAAGTAGTTGTCATCGTCGTCTTCATTCGTTTTCCAGACGCCATCAAAGCACCCCGCGTATGCATACCAGCGGGCCGGGCCTTGGTTGTATTCGAGGCCGGAAATCAGCACCTTCGTGCCGTCTATCGGCGCCTCAGCAATCGGCCTCCACTCCCGTTCCGCCTGCAGGGCGGCGATGGCGGAAAGGTGATCGTCGTATAGGCACAGGTCGCCATCACTGGTTGGCAATACCGCGGCCGTGCTTGGCGCGATCTTGATGATAGAAAGGCGCTGAATCTCGCTCACGGCTTCGCGCTCCCTTCGGACTTGGCATTCCGCTTATCGCTGTTGGACTGTATGAACCCGTCCCAATAGATGGATTCCACCATCCAGTCATAGCCACAGAATCCGGCCGTTTTTCGACGGGCTTGCCTGATCTTCGCGGTGTCGTGCTCGATTCGTGCGTCAACAGAAGCGCGCCAACCATCGCCGAACGCATAGCTATACGGGCCATCGGCAACGATCTTTTCGCACTTGGCAAGGTGAACCTTCGTGCGCCGGATCGGCATGATGATTTCGTAGACCTTTTCCTCGCCGGTCCATCGACCATTCCATGAGTTAACACCGGGCATCGACAGCGTAAAAATCAATGCGCTCATGTCGCGCTCCCTGCGAGTGCGGCGCGGTCTGCGAGCGAGCGCCTAGCATCATTCACGTCAGCCCATGCCTCCTTCGTCGAGGCGTCGCGCATCAAGTGGCCAATACACTTTCTCAATGCCCCATCCAACTCCGCAATCCGCGCATCCTTCGCGGCGGAGTCCGAACGAAGCCGAACGATCTCTTCGGCAGTGATCGGAAACCATTCCTCAAGCGAGCTATTCGACTGCCACCTGCGGCCGATTTCGGCATCAGGGCGCAGCGATTCCACTTCGGTCTGCAGAGCATCCCTCTCCGCCTCCACGCGCTCGATGTTGTTGACGGCGGCGGCAGATTCGAACCCATGCTCTACCGCTTGCCAGATACAGGACAGCGTGCCGCCAAGTTTTTCGGCAACTTTTTCCGCATCCTCTTTGCGCGCCCACTTCGGGCAGGCATTCGGATCGGTCGTCTTTGCGGCACCCAACGGGTCTTCCCGGTATCCTGCGTAGTACGTAGCAGGGAATGGGGGATGGCCATCGAATGCGGGGCGCAACTCAACCAGCCAGTAGAATTCGACGCTCGTGGCCGCTCTGGTCATGACGCTGCTCCAAAATTTTCTGTTGACTTGATCGACTCGGCCCACGCCATCGCCAGCGGATACGGCACCGCGTCGGCCAAGCCGTGCTGCAACTGGACGCAGGGGAATGGGAGTTCGGCGGCGGCCGGGTAGCCTTGCAGCCTGGCGCCACGCTTCGGACCGTAGATGCGGCCAGCCACCACGGGATAGGCCATCAGTTCATCGACGTTGCCCGCGTAGATGGGTTTTGGCGGCGTGATGTTTTTGGAATGCGTGAACCAGCGCGAACGGCTTTGGTGCGGCTTATGAAAGTGCATCGCGTTGAGGCGCGTATGCACAGCGCCAGGGATGTCTATTGGTGCCACGTTTTCAAAGACGAACCATTCCCACTTGCAGGCAGCCAGCAAGTCATTGACCAACGGCGTCAGGTCCGGGAACTTGGGGTTACGCATCGCGCGCAACTTGCTGTGCGCTTGGCACGACGGCCCGCCGATGATTCCCTCGTATTCGTGCCCCTCAACCTCTCGTGGAAGGTGCGCAAGGTCGTGGCAAACGTACGGATCGCGCCCAAGTCGCTCGGCAATGGTTCCTTCGTGCGGCATCAGCTTCGCGTACATCGCGCGCTTCTCTGCGTCGATTTCGCAACCGGCTACAATCTGGAAGCCAGCGTCGAGAAACGCGCGATCGAGCAGGCCCATCCCCGTGCAAATTGACAGGACACGGCTCACGCCGCACCTCCCACCGTCGCACCTTGGGACTTGGCAGCGCCTTCGGGATGGAGGCGGGAGATAGCGGCGCGGATTTCCTTCGCGGTCCACCATCCCGAGTAGCTGGGGCGGTCTTCTAGAACGCAGTTGTAGCGGCCGAAGTGCATGTTCTCGATCACGCGCCAAGTGCGGCCTTTGGCGTCTTTCCAGCGCGTGGAAAATGTGATCGGAGCCGGTTTCACCGCCACCACATCCACGCCCTTCGCCTCGGTGGTCATTTCGGTCTGCACTGGGTTCCCCTTGGTGGTTGACGGTGAGGGGACTGTACGCGGCTGCGGCCATCCCGTCAATACATTTCTGCGAATTATTTTACTTGACTCGTACGCAGGCACGGACGATACTGGACCCATGGACTACAGACAGATGTACCTAGACATGCGGGAACGCGGCGAGTCTTTCGGCTCGATTGCTAAAGCCACAGGCCTGATTCGTTCCACGGTTTCAACCATCCTCAGTGGGCGCACGGAGAGGCCGCAATACGATGCTTTGTCCAAGATCATCGCGCATCACAAGCGCGTGATGCGTAGGAAGATTGTCCAGAAGCGGAGTCGCAAGGCGTGAGATTTAATTGCGCTCATTGCGGTTGTGAGGCTGAGCGCACTGCCGGCCACGTCAACCGCTCGCGCAAACTGGGGTTGTCACTGTACTGCTCCATGAAGTGTTCCGGGCTCGGACGGCGCCTCAAAAATCCTCCAACGAAAGCCGAGAAGATAGCCGCAAAGGCCGCTTACGATGCTGAGTACAGGGCAAAGAATGAGGCTGCGATAAAGGCCAAGAAACAAGCCTATTTCAAGGCCACGTACGATCCCAAGAAAGCTGCTATCGAGCGCAAGAAGACGATGCCTCGTCATGTCGAATATTGCCGCCGCCCAGAGTACCGAAAGGGCAAGTCGCAGTACGACAGGAAGTATCGTGCCGTGAAACAGTTCGGCCCATTTGCCGAAGCTTTCTTGATGTTGCAATACGTAGAAGCCGAAGTGTCCAGCCGCGCGACAAACTATGAAATCCGTTACGCCAACGACACGTACAACAAAACCCAACGAAGGAAACGAGCACTATGAGTACCGAACTTACCGCCACCGCCCTCAAGAACGCCCTGTGGTCCACGCTAAACGACATCAAGGCCGGCACGATCCAGCCCGGCCCCGCGCGCCGCTGCAGCGTCACCGGTCGCAATGCGTTGACGTGGGAGCCGGCAGAGTGAGCATCCAAATTCTGCTGGGCGACTGCCGCAAAGTGATGCGTACGTTGCCCGACGCCTCGATCGACGCCGTTGTCACTGACCCGCCATACCACCTAACTACTGGGAAAAAGGGCGGAACCGGCGAGGCGTCGGTCAATCTGGAGTCGCCCTACGGCCGCGCCCGCGTGACAACAGGCTTCATGGGGATGGACTGGGATGGTGGCGATGTCGCCTTCCAGCCAGATACGTGGCGCGAAGTCCTGCGCGTTCTAAAGCCCGGCGGTTATCTGCTGGCCTTTGGCGGCTCCCGCACCTATCACCGACTCGCCTGCGCAATCGAAGACGCTGGATTTGAAATCCGCGACCAGATTATGTGGATCTATGGCAGTGGATTCCCTAAGTCGCACAACGGCCCTTGGGGCGGAACTGCTCTAAAGCCCGCGCATGAGCCAATCGTGATGGCGCGCAAGCAGTTAAATGGAACTGTCGCCGCAAACTTTGCCGCATGTGGCACCGGGGCGCTAAATATCCAGTCTTCACTGGTGGGCGGCGAGAATGGTCGCTGGCCCGCAAACGTGATCCACGATGGTAGCGACGAGGTTATCGCTGCTTTTCCAAATGCGCCGGGCCAGCAGAACTCTATCAACGGCTCTGAACCGAGCAGCAAGACGCACGGTGTCTACGGTGGATTCAAGGGCCGCGCAGCAGCCGCAAAGCGTTTGGACGAAGGCAGTGCCGCGCGCTTCTTCTACTGCGCCAAGGCAAGTAAGGCGGATCGCGAAGCGGGATGCGATGGCTTGCCAACGAAGCAGGGCGGCATGGTGTCGAACACCAGCGGGCAGCACATCACGCCGCGCGATGGTGGCGAGCCCGGCGAGCGAGCTAACCATCATCCCACCGTAAAACCCACGGAGCTGATGCGCTATCTGTGCCGCCTCGTGACGCCAGCCGGCGGCGTGGTGCTCGATCCCTTCATGGGCAGCGGCAGCACGGGCCGTGGCGCAGCACTGGATGGCCTAGGCTTCATCGGTATCGAACTTTCCGCCGAATACCACGCCATCGCCGAATCGCGCATCGCGCACGCGGTCAATCTGCGGAGTTGCGCCGAGATGATCGCTGAAGACGAAGGCCGGCAAGTGGATGCGTTCGGAGCGATGGCATGAGTCAGTCGCGCAGGCACTCCGCACTCGAAACGATCGCCAGCACCGCTGTCGGATTCGGGGTCTCATGGCTGGCAACAATCATCGTGCTGCCGTGGTTTGGTTTCGAGGTTCACGTTGGCCCGGCATTCGGCATCACCTGCATCTACACCGTCCTGTCACTGCTGCGCGGCTATGTGCTGCGGCGCATCTTCAACGGGTGGGCGGCATGAGGTCCGGCCGCTCCACTGGCACGCCCACGAAAGCCCAGGCTGCGCGCTTTGATGCCATCCGTGAGTACGGCTGCCTTGCTTGCCGATCACTGGGAATGCCCGGAGTTTCCTGTGAAATTCACCATTTGACGGTCGGCGGAAGGCATGGACAGAAACGCAGAGGGCACGATTTCACGATAGGCCTATGTGATTTTCACCATCGCGGCGTTCCGACTACGGCGCGCGATATGGGTCCGTCCTATGCTCTTGAGCCGCGAAGGTTCAGGGAGGTTTTTGGGCAGGACGATTATCTACTTGAAACGCAAAACAACCTTATCGGGGAGAACGGCTTATGAACACCGAACGCCTGCGCGAGATAAGCGACTGGCTCAAGGCGGGGGCGCCGGAGCGGGGCGGTGTAAGTAGATTCAACATGCTTCATTGGCTTGACCAAAGGTCATGTGGAACAATCTGCTGCATCGGCGGAACTGCATTGCAGTGGTATGGGAAGGGAAGGGCCAAGACCATAGGGGTTGCAAGCAAGTTGCTTGACCTGGGGTCAGGCGATGCACATGAGTTGTTTTATGCGCTAAAAGTACCCGATTCCTTGGAAAATATCACCCCCGATTGGGCAGCCCGCTGTATCGACAAACTCATCGCCACGGGCATGGTGGACTGGTTGGGGACGAGGGAAGCATGATTGACCTCAAGAAGCACGTTGAAACGTACGGCGCTTACTTCGACACTGCCGGTGCGGACGTGCTTGCGGAGCCGATGGTGGATTATCGGACGAAAGCTATCGAGCAGCTATACGAGGGTATCGAGCGCATGTACGAGGACATAGCTTCCATCGGGATTGACCCGCGATGCTACGGGTACTGCATAGATTACGAGCCGCTATGCATCAAGGCGCGCCTGATCTTCATTGGGTACGACCATTTGTTTCGGCGCAACGCCTGAGACGTACAGAGGGAGAGGGAAGTGAGAAACGAACGAACCGAAAGAAGCCGTAGCGCTATCCACGCAACCGATGAGTACAAGCGGCAGATTGATGCCCTGCATCGACTTGGGGACAAGATGATTACGTGGAATCCGGATCAGGGCGTCATCTACGACGTTTTGATCGCGGCCAGAAAGGTAGCGATGAACCGGCACACGCACAAGGCCGGCGTTGAAAATATCGACGTGTGCGGCGTATGCGGCGATGACCTCAGATCGAGTGCCCACTACCGTGTCGGTGAATCCGCCAAGACGGATATGGATGCTTTGAGAAACGCACTTTCTGCATGCCTGATGATTGAAGGAATCCCGTCGCGATGAGTAATCCTGTCGAAAATGTGAAGTGCTCACAGGCTGCTTTCGATGAAGCCATCTTGACCGCCATGGCAGCCCATTTGCTTTATCTGGAACGAGAGCTTGGCAAAAAGCCCGAATTCTTGGTGAGTATGAACGATTTGCTGGCGTTCCGTAACTCAGGGCGAAAACTGCGTTTGACGGTGGAGCAAAACCGCAATGGCAGATTCCTCGTTCTGAGGCTGCTTTCTAAGGAGGAGTCCCATGGAAACTGAAACGTTGACTGATGCGGAGCGGCTCATAGAACTAGGCTGGACGCCGCCGTGGGAGCCCATCGACACCGCCCCCAAGGATGGCCGCGAATTCATCGGCTGGGTGGATGCCGTTCGCATAGCCCTTGGAGAAGACGACGACTACCGCGAGTATGACGCGTCTCAGGCTGATTTTTGCCGCTGGATCGCTTACCCGGATGATCCTGATGGCGACCATTTTGAGAACGATACAGGCCCGATAGGCGATAAGCAGCGAATCACGCACTGGCTTCGCTTGAAGCCGCCGAGGATAGAGCCATGACCGTTGGTGAATTGATTGTAGAACTACAAAAAGTCGATCCGAATCTTCCTGTGTACATGAACGATGACAGCTCCCCGCACCTGAACTACGCGGTGGAGGTGAACGATTTTGTAGTGTACAAGGATCGAATCGTATTTTAACCGGGGGATAGATTTATGGCCGAAGACCATATCGAAAAGATTCTGCCCTTGCTTCAGAAGGCATACGAAGAATTGGATTGGATTTCATTCGATTCTGAGAATGACCCTGGCCGAGTCTTCCTGGCGCAGGATTGCCTGAAAAAGGCAATTGCCTTAATTGAATTTGGTGAAAAATGAACGCAACTGAATGTGCCTCCCTTATATCCAAAACGGATCGTTCCGTCCTGGCCGAAATTGTGCAGGCCGCCATAGCCTTGAAGGAGGAGAAAAAGATTCCCGCCGGCTGGGCACTATGCTCTGCCGACTTCAGCATGCAAGCTGCTGATGGTTCTGGTGACGGGTCCGTGACTCTTGTCAGAGCGAAGGAGCAGCGGAAGCTTTGGCATTCTCTGCCAGAACAGATTCAGGAACTTCACCCACTTCATGTGTTCGGCAGAGGTGACGCGTTCGATAACGCATTGGTTGCTGCGAACAAGCGAGCGGCCGCACTGGGGCCGCTTCCTGGTGAAGGTGGCTCGACATGAGATACGCCAATGACGCGGCGGACCTCGCGGGCGCCAAAATCTTGGGAGATTTGGCCTCAGAGCAATATGCCGCATGGATGGAAGTTCGGAAACTGGCCGTACGCGCCCACCAGATTTGCAACCTGATGCGCATCGCTTATCCGCATATCGGCGAGCTGGACGACAACGGTGCGTTGCACGAAGCAATCCACGACTTGATGCGCGTGGACTGGCCAACTGGAAAACTTCCATGAAAGGTTTCACGAGCAGCAAGCGCAATCCCACGTATAGCGCCGATCACCCGGTTGTTATTTGGAACCTTCGCTGTAAATTCGGTAACAGAGAGCCGCAGCCGTTTAGTCGGCGCTATGCCGAGGCGCACACGGCTTTCTACAAAACCAAGGGCGTGCGGGTGCGATTCTTCATCCCGCACGATCAGCGCAAGCACAGAGTCCGCGGGACATGGAAGCGGCTAGGCGGACTCGTCGGCGTGACGGTCGTATCAGGGCCTCCCGATCCGTTCGCCCAAATGGGTATCTGACCCCCCAAAATACCGCTTGACGAGGCTGGTTGGGTGCGGTTCAATGTCACGGCGCCTTACCCGGGAGTAGCTACCTGGGGACAGCCTTCCGCCCGTTGGGGTTGGCGCCACTTTAACGGGCGACTAACGGCGAAATCCCCATGACACCACTGCCAGACAAAGAACGGACCCTTGCTCACTTTTGTGAGGCGATGGCCGAGTGTGACCGCAGTCACTCCTCCGAAGACCTTGAAGCCGCGCAACGCAGGCTGAAAGAGTACGTCGATTCGTTGAGCCCGGTTGAGCAGTACCAGCTGCTGGCGGGGCCGAAGTGATGCGCCGCTGGATCAAGATCACCGTAATCTGGCTCTACATGCACGGCTACGTTCGCGCCGGGCTAGTGGCTCGGGTCTTCGCTACGTTCGACTTGCGGGGCCACTGAATGTCCGGGGACTGGATCAAAGTAGAGGTCAACCTTCCGGACAAACCGGAGGTCTGGCAGATTGCTGGAATCCTTGGGATCGATTCGGATGCTGTTGTCGGAAAGCTCATTCGCATCTGGCGGTGGTTCGATCAACACACCGAAAACGGTAACGCTGCTGGCGTTACTTTCGCGTTACTAGATCGACATGCTGGCGTTACCGGGTTTGCGGAAGCGATGGCACTTTCTGGGTGGCTGATTGAGAAGGACAGGAACCTGATCCTACCCAACTTCGACAGGCACAATGGGAAAACCGCCAAGAATCGGGCACTTACAGCAAAACGGGTGGCAGCGCACAAGGAAAAAACTAACGCCAATGGTAACGATGAGGTAACGATAGATGCGTTACCTAGAGAAGAGAAGAGAAGAGAAGAGAAGAAGAAAGAAAAAGCAAAGGCGCCGGCTTCGCCAGCCTTGTTCGATCTTCGGCCGGATTGGGTGCCCCTGGAAAGCTGGGATGGATTCGTGGAGATGCGGAAAAAGACCCGGCATGAGTTGACGCCAAGGGCCTGCAAACTAGTCCTGAACGAATTGGAGCGCTTGAGAGCCGGCGGCCATGAGCCTGGGGCGGTGCTGGACCAGTCCACGCGTAACGGCTGGCGCGATGTGTTCCCGCTGCGTTCCGACGCCAAGCCGCAGCCCAACGGGGCATACAAGCCCATGCCGGGGGAAATCTGATGTCGCAGGTCACGGCGCGCGAGATTGCGGAGCGGTTGGCTGAGCAGGCCGAGAAAGTGGCGAAGCACCTGCTGGGCAGCGAGGGGCAGCGAAAGGGCCACGAGCTTTGCTACGGCGACCTGAGCGGAAGCCCCGGCAAATCGGTTTCCATCCACCTGACCGGCAGCAAGGCGGGGCTCTGGGGCGAGTTCAACGGCGGCGAGGCGGGCGACTTGCTGGGGCTATGGCAGGCCGCTCGGAACTGCGACATTTACACCGCGATCCAGGAGGCCAAAGAGTACCTTGGGATTCGTGACGTCAAGCTAACCGGCAAGCGCCCTGAGGCGAAGGTGATCCCGCGTCCGGAAGGCGTGCGTCCGCTTGGCCCCGGCGCGATACACTGGCTGCGCGAGGAGCGCAAGCTGTCTCCCGAAGCGGTTGCTGCCTACAAGCTGGTGAGCCAAGGGACAAACGTTGTCGGGTTCCCGCTGTTGCTGCCGAACGGCGACCTTGTTGGAATGAAATTCCGCAAGCTCAACGAAGACTTTTATTGGGCGGCGACTGACGCATCCAAGGTGCTGTTCGGCTGGCACGCCATCCCCGCTGATGCTCGCCGGGTCGTGATTTGCGAAGGCGAGTTGAAAGCGCTGGCGTGGTGGGACTACGGATTCCCTGCGCTGTCGATCCCGTTCGGTGGCGGCGGGAAAGGGAAACAAGACTGGATCGAAATCGACTACGACCGGCTTGCCCGTTTCGACATCATCTACCTTGCGTTGGATCAAGATGCGGCCGGCAAGGAGGCGTCGGATGCGATTATGCAACGCCTTGGGCCAGAACGCTGCGCAGTCGTCGAACTGCCGCTGCCTGCCGAGCCTGGGGCCAAGTGCATCAATTCCTGCGTCAAGCATGGGGTGAGTCGTGCGGCAATTCAGCAGGCAGTTTTGAAGGCCAAGCCCCGGGACCCCGATGAACTGAAAAGTGCTGGCGACTACGCGGACGAGGTGGCGGCGATGTTCGCCATTCAAGGCCCGGAGTCTGGCATCCGCACGCCCTGGAAAAAGGTCGGCGATGACTTGGTGTTCCGGGCTGGTGAATTGACGGTAATCGCGGGAATCAACGGCCATGGCAAATCGCAAGCCGTGGGATTCATGGCTGCCGCTGCGATGCGCGATGGGTTCCGGGTGTGCGTCGCCTCTTTGGAGTTCAAGGTAGCAGGCTGGCTGAAACGGCTTGTGCGCCAGTTTGCTGCCCGCTCTGACGTTTCGGAGCGCTACGCAAAGGCCATCGTCCGGTGGCTCGGAGACGGCGCCCTGTGGGCTTTTGACGCGCAGGGAACGACGGATTGGAAACGCATGCTGGAAGTCTTTCGCTACGCGCGGCGTCGCTACGGCATCGAGCTATTCGTGATCGACAATCTGACTGGCTTGGGCATCGGAGAGGAAGACTACCAAGGACAGAAAGCATTGGCGCTGGCGCTGGCGAATTTCTGCCGTGACGAGGAATGCCATGTCTGGCTGGTACACCACATTCGCAAGACCAACAGCGAGCACGGCCAGCCGGACAAGATGGACATCAAGGGTTCCGGTGCGATCACGGACTTGGCCAGTACCGTTTTGACGGTGTGGCGCAACAAGGCAAAAGAAGCGAAGAAGAAAGAGGCTGACATGACCCGGCAGCCGATGGACCCGGAAGAGGCCAAGAAGCCGGACGTGCGCATCACCTGCTCCAAGCAACGCAACTACACCCGCAACGGAAACGGTGAGCCAGCCATTGCGCTTTGGTGGGACGCTGACGCTTACCACTACCTTGCGAAACAAGACCACACACCACGCCCATTACTACCACGAGGTTGGGATGATGAACCCGCAACGCAGCCTCCGTAAGTACATCCACAAGAACATCCAGCCCCTAGACGAACTACTCACCCAACTCGGAGAATTCGATGTCACCGTTGCAGGATTCGCAGACGAAAACACAGGTCGCCGGCTCCACGTCGGGACGTACGCCAAAGTCGAAAAGCGGTCGCTCGAAATCGGGCGCGTTGCTGACGTTCAACCGGTTCCCGATAGAGCGGCGGGACGATCCGCCTACGAGCGTGCCGAGCTACAGGTTCAATCTTTTGCCAAGGTGAAGAGGAGGAAGTGACCCAGCCCGTCGTCATCGGCAACGCCACGCTGTACCTGGGCGATTGCATGGACCTGCTGCCGGCAATGCAGTTCGGCGACTTCGAGTTGGCTTGCGTCGACCCGCCGTACTTCGATGGCCCCAACAAATCCGGCTACTACGGGCAAGGCTTCTCCAGCCTGGGTGTCCAGCGCGCTAAGCACTACGACAGCCTGCCAACGTGGTCAGTACCGGAGCCGGAATACTTCACCCATCTGCGCCGCGTTGCCCGCCACCAGATCATCTGGGGCGCCAATCATTTCGCCGATCGCTTCAACGCCGCCAGCCCTGGCTGGATCGTGTGGGACAAGCTCAACGGCAAGAGTTCGTTCGCCGATGCAGAGCTTGCCTATTGCTCGATGGAGGGCGCGGTCCGCGTGTTCCGCTACGTGTGGAACGGCATGCATCAGGGGCAGTACGGCGGCGACAAGTCCAAGAACGAGCCACGCATACACCCCACACAGAAACCGGTCGCACTCTACGAGTGGATCTTCGACAACTACCTTCGATCGGATTCGCGAGTACTGGATACGCACCTGGGTAGCGGCTCCAGCGCCATCGCCGCCAATCGCCGCGGCATCACCTTCGTTGGGATCGAGAAAGACCCGGCCATGTTTGAGGCCGCCTGCCGCCGCATAGAAGACGCGCAACGGCAGGGCAGAATGTTCGCGTGAAAAAGAAACCCAAGAAACCCCAGCGCCCCCGCATCTTCGCCGTGGTCCGCAAGCTCGTGGACCCGGCGACCGGCGAGGAGGTGGCGGCCTTTGTCCCGCAGACGGGCATTGACCGCAGGATTCTCCGGGATCGCAAGGTAACGAACGGCTCGGAGTGGCGACTGGAACTGTCGAAGCCGCGCAACCCGAAGTTCTTCCGGCTCGCGCATGGACTGGGGTTGCTCGTGGCTCACCAGATCGAAGCGTTCACGGGGCTGGACGGCCACGACGTTCTCAAGAAACTGCAACTGGATTCTGGCGTGTGTTGCGACTTCCGCGAGATAGACCTGGGCGAGTTGGGAAAGCACACGATCAAAGAGGCGCAATCGCTATCGTTCGACCAGATGGACGAGACAAAATTCGGTGTCTTTTGGAAAGGAATTGTGGGACACTTGTGTAACACTTACTGGCCTTCGCTGACTCCCGAGGAAGTGGAGCGGCAGGCGGAGTTGATTGGAGAGTGAGATGACGTTTGCAATAGGGCAGAAGGTTATCGCCGTTGGGCCGAGTGGGCATTCGAGACTTGGACAGGTTGGCAGAGTGGTCAACGGCCGCGTCTACGAAGGTGGAACCTGCGTTATGTTCAGTGATGAGGTTGGCGCCTACTGGTTTCACCTGAGCAACTTAGCGCCATACATCGACGATTGCGTTGAATCAGTGCGAGCGAAGATGTTGGAGCGGTCAGTGGAAGGAATGGCGAAGTACGGTTGTACGGTAGCTGACTCGAAAGAATCGCAGGCTGCCTTTCTTCGACACGCCCAGGCCGAGAGCATGGACCTCGCCGTCTACCTTGAGCGCTGCATACGGGATTTGGAGAACGGCAAATGAGCGATATCCAGGCACTAACCGATGCGGCACGAAAAGAGGAATCGGATGCCATGATCGTAGAAGAGATGCGCAATCTCGCATGCAAGCGATTTGGCAGGGTGGCAGGCCATTTGTGGCTGTTGACGCCAAACCCTCATTTCAACGGAGAGGCACCTATTGACGTAGTTGACGCGGGCTATGCAGACGCAGCGTTGAAGGCTACCCAGGTCATTTGTGGAGAGCATGCGCCATGACCATCCGCCGCTGCACCCACTTCACCCCAAGCGAGATACAGAAGGCTTGGACATCGCTGTCAAAGCGCCCGCAGGAAGTGAGGGTTGTTACGCGCGGGGACAGGCTGCAAATATGGGTCGGGCATCACACCAATCCTTCGGGGCTGGTCGGCGTGTTCGACATGGGAATTCCACTCGACGACTTCGCCGACGAAATCGAGCACGCGGCGCAGGACTTGTACCGAAACTAGGAGAAGGGTTGTGACGAGAGAAGAGGCTGCAATCGTATCTGAATATTTGCGGGCGTACAGCGAGGACAAGGTTGTACAATTCAAGGATGCAGAGTCGGGCGAATGGATCGAGTGGACGTTCCCCAGCTTCTGGCGAGCAGAAGCTAGCTACCGCATCAAGCCGGAGCCGCGGGATATTTGGGTGAACGAGTTCGGCAAGGACGGATATGCCGTGTTCAATAGCCAGGCCGAAGCCAAGCAGTGGACAGGATGCCAAGCCAATCGCACCGCCGTTCACTACCGCGAAGTGATCGAATGACCGTCAAGACCTACGAGTTCGAGGGTCAGCAGCGGACGGTGTCGGAAGTGGCGAAAATCGTCACGGCCTTGGACATTGGCACCGTTCGCAAGTACCTCCAGCAGGGCATGACGACCCGGACGCAGATGCTCACCCGGCCAAAGCCTAGCCTGAAACCGGGGAAGGGCGGGAAATCGACCAACTGTCGAATGTACTTTCGGGCGACGGGGCGGTAAAATTTCAGCCAGCCCCGCCCACAGGATGAACCGATGGCCGCCCAGTACGAAACCATTATTGCGCCGACAACCACGGGAATTGCCACAAAGACCCCGTTCGAGACCGGCGACAGTCCCAGTGTGACGGTGAGTGCGGACGGACTTGGCGGGGCTGAAACCTGTACTCTTTTCATCGACAGCAACGGTACCGGCACCTACAAGGCCCTCTCGTTCTCTGACTCGACAGCGGTAACCCTGACGGTCGCGCGCCCCGCTGTGACGCTCCAAGGCGGTCCCAGGTACGCCGTGACCAAGGACGCCACCTCTGCCAACTGTGGCGTCTACGTCTGCCTGTCCACGCCGAACCGGTGATCTACGCCGAGATTCCGATCCGCACCCCGACCCTCAACGTGTGGCAGCGCATGCACTGGGCGAAGCGTGGCAGGCTCGGGCGACAGGTAGCGACGGAGATATGGGCAGCGCTGGGGGGCAAGCTCCCGGAGCGTCCGTTGAAGAAGTGCCGGATTCGGATTGAGCGGGTGAGTACCCAAGAGCCGGACGCCGATGGATTGCATGCCAGCAGTAAAGTCCTCTTAGACGCCCTACAGCCTCCCAGCAAGCGCCACCCCTACGGCCTAGGCATCATCGTGGACGACAACAGCGAGTGTGTTACCTCGTTGGAAGTGAAGCACGTCGCGGGCAAGGCATCCAAGACGAGAATCTGGATCGAAGCCGCTTGACAAGTCTCAGCCGATAAGCTGACAATTGGCCATCCGCAACGGACAGGCCATATGCCCAATATCACCGATAAAGAAGTAGTCGCCGCACTCCGTAAACACGTCAGAGCGGCAGGGAGCCAGCAAGCCTTTGCTGCGAAGATGCACGTATCGGCTCAATTCGTGAGCGACGTGCTGCGCAGCCAGCGGGGCATCCCGGCCGCTTGGGCTGAGATGGTGGGGTATCGGAAGGAGTGGGTGAGGGTATGAATTCCAAAACCACGGCTGCAATATGCGTTTTCGTACTGCTTAGCGCTGCGGTACTCAACATACTTGTGCAGCTGGATCGTATCCAGAAGTGCCATGACTATGGCGAAGCAACTGGCCGAGAAGTAAAGGTTCTGCACGCCGAGTGCTACGTCCGCAGCGGCGACCACTTTGTTCCGAGAGAGGAGTACGGGCGGTGAAGATCGCGGCGAATTTGATGTTGTTGTTTTGCGCATCGCAGTGGATTGGGTCGTGGATCGCAGTTGCATGCGGCTACCAGTTCGGGACGCAGGAGTTCGGCCAAGTTCTGGGAATCTGGGCAACTATCTGGCTGATTGGGGCTGGCGGTTTCGCGATGTTCAAGAGCTTGGAGCGCGCGTCATGACCACCGAAACCGAACGCTCCCCCTTCGACCTAACCCGGTTCGGCTGGAAGCTTGACGCGGAGGGCTACTGGTTCAAGCCCCGCGAGCCGGAAGAGGCGCCTTACCCGGAGGATTGGGAGTGAAGTGGATTTTGCGATTCCTCGTTGCGTTCCTTTTCCTAGAGTGCCTTGTGGTGTTCGTCGTGGTCCGTAGTGCTCACGCCGAAGACT